>Ga0315312_1000258_pt1 | contig 76336 bp, 76 predicted proteins | sample TDP7_MG_FD_203629 | JGI IMG/M metagenome (GOLD analysis project Ga0315312, IMG submission 203629) | Freshwater sediment microbial communities from Lake Towuti, South Sulawesi, Indonesia - TDP7 | ecosystem: Environmental > Aquatic > Freshwater > Lake > Sediment | place: Indonesia: South Sulawesi...
AATTGGTTTATTTACATGGAGCGTTAACCTGGGTAGCGATAATCACTTATACTCTTGCGGGATTGTTTGGTTTGATTTATTTTCTTACTGGACGAAAAGTCCCGTTGGGCGTAAAGCCCCGTTGGGGGCACGCCCCTTTACGGGGACATCGTCCCTTTACGGGAGGTAAACTTTTTTATTCTTGGTCGTATTCTTTAGGATATACCTCGCTTTTGCTCTGGGGAATTAATTTTCTTTTAAGTTTAGGAGCAATGACTCTTATCTGGGGAAGAATTGTCTGGAGTGAACCACGCACAATTATGACGACTTCGGTTTTGTTTTTTTCATTGTTATTCTTTTTACTTTCTATTGCTTTGGAGAAAACGAAACTGATTGCTTTTTTCAATTTATTGATGAGTATCATCTTATGGGTTTCCTTAGTAAAAACAAAAATGGTTATCCATCCGCAAAATCCAATTAAGGGTTCACCTTCTTTAGGAATAAGAATATCCTTCCTTTTAATAACTCTTTTTTTACTTCTTGCCGTTTTCTTTTTTGCTAATCTCTTAAAAAACAAATCAACCGTTAGACAACACTGACCCTCACTTTTCACCGCTTTAGCGGGATCTCCGACAAATTTTTTTTAAAAATCTCTTGACAAGAAGAAAGAAAAATATTAAAATTTGGTAAAAGTTGGTAAAAGAAGCGTGAAAATAATACTTGATTACACAGATTATAGGAAAGATTACACAGATAAATCTAATTTACTAATCGGTGCGAAAAGCACCGAGGACGAAAAGTCCCCGTTGGGACTTCGTCCCTTTACGGGTGGTGCCTCGCACCTTTTCGGTGTAATCGCAGTTAAAAATCAGTGTAATCAGATTTCTGAGCAAAGCGAGGAATATCTAAAATGCATCTAAAAAGAATTGAAATTTTTGGTTTCAAGTCATTCGCGATAAAAACCCGACTTGAATTTGAACCGGGAATTACTGCTATCATTGGGCCGAATGGTTGTGGGAAAACGAATATTGCTGATGCAATAAAATGGGCACTCGGTGAACAGAGTATGCGTTCTCTTCGCTGCACAAAAACCGAAGATTTAATTTTTAATGGTTCGCAGTCGCGTCTTCCACTTTCTTTTGCCGAGGTTTCTTTAACTATTGATAACGAGGACGGAATTCTTCCTACCAATTACTCAGAAGTTACCATCATCCGCAGATTATACCGTTCCGGAGAAAGCGAATATTATCTTAATAAAACCCAGTGCCGACTGAAAGATATCCGTGACCTTTTCTTAGATACTGGTTTAGGAGCACAATCCTACTCTTTAATGGAACAGGGTAAAGTTGAATTTATTCTTCTGGCAAAACCGGAAGAAAGGCGTATTCTTTTTGACGAAGCAGCAGGTATTGCTAAATACAAAGTGCGGAAAGAAGAAGCATTAAGCAAATTAGAAAAAGTAGAAATTGACCTATTGCGTCTAAGTGATACCTTAACTTTACTTAAAGAACAAATCCGTTCTTTAGATGCCGCGGTACGGAAAGCAAAACAATACCAAAAATATCAGGAAGAATTAAAAACTGGTGAGATACTCCTTATTCTTAGAGAATTAAAAAGATTAAGGGAAGAAAACGAAAATTTAACTACAAGAAACAAAGAAATCTTTGAAGATTACGAAACATTGTCCAAACTTATTCAGAATCTTGAAACTAATCTCGTAAATTTAAAAAATGAACTCAACAAAAAAAGAGAAGAAATTAGCCAAAACCAAAATTTACTTCACCAGATGGAAAGCGATTTATTGAAAGCGGAAAATCGGATTACTTTGGCTGAAGAAAGAATTAAAGAAAATGAAGAGCAAATGAAAATTCTTGCTGAAGAAAACAACAATAGTCTTGAAAAATTAAAAAATCTCCAAGAAAATCTGGAAAAGTTAACTCAAGAGAAAGAAACAAGAGAAAAGGAAAATGTTCACTTAAAAGAAAAACTTAAAGAAAAAGAAAAAGAGACAAATGAACTGGGAAAGAAAATCAAAGAAGAAATAGACCACCTGGAAGAGAAAAAAAGAAAAACATATCTAATTGTCCAACAAAAAACACAAATAAAAAATGAAATTATTCGTTTAGAAACTCATCTCACAAACCTACAGAACCCAAAAAAGCAACTGGAGAAAGAACTCTCTGAATTAGTGGAGAAAAAGGATGAAATTTCGCTTGAGATTAACGGACTTAACGAACGGTTATCCACTCTAGAGAAAGAAATTAGTACTTTGAAAGAAAGAAAAGTTTATCTGGAAAATGAGTTGAGTAAGAAAAAGAATCTCTACCGCGAAACAATTAGCCAATTAGAAAAAATACAAAACGAAATTAGTCAAGAACGTGCCCGGTTATCTACTTTACAAGAATTAGCTGAAAAAACTAAATTTTCACATTTGGCTATTCAATCAGTACTTTCACTTAATTTCTCCGAGATTAGCGGTCCTTTAAGTAGTTTAATCAAAGTATCTAAAGAAAATGAAAAACTTATTGAAAAAGTTTTAGGTGAAAAATTAAATTTCTTAGTCAGTGAAACACAAGAATCAGCAGAAAAGGCAATCCGTTATCTTAAAGAAAATAATAAAGGTTGGGCTGGTTTCTTTATTATAGAAAAAATAAGTGAAAAATTACTTCCTTTGTCCTATTTACCAAAAACAAAAAGTCTTCTTGAACTTATTGACTACGAACCAAAATATAAAAAACTGATGTATTACCTTTTTTCTGCCAGTTATTTTGATAGTGTTACTCTTTATTCGGAAGCAATAATTCAAGGGGGTAGCGAAATAAAGGAAAATGGTCTCCTTACTCAAAAACGAGAAGTCAAAGAAATAGAAGAAAACCTGAACAAATTTGAGGAGTTAGCAAAACAATATCTCGCTCAAAAAGACACCTTAGAAAAAGAAATTAGTGAATCAGAAAATGAATTATCCCAAGTGAATCAGAAAATGCAAGAAAAACAAATTTCTCTAACTGAACTACTTAAAGAAAAGGAACGAAAGAAAGATGAACAAGAAATTACTCTTGAAGAAATAGAAGTAACCAGTTGGGAAATTAACCAAAAAGATAATGAAATCAACGAAAAAAATGAACGACTTAAAGAAGAAGATAAGAAATTTATCTCTTTAGAAATTGAAGAAAAAAATCTCTCCACAGAAATCGAAACCTCAGAAAAAGATATTCTTCTTCTCAAAGATAAGGAAACAAAAAATAACCAGGAACTAACTGAATTGAAGATTTCTTTCCATACCAGTGAACAAGAATACAAAAATATAAACCAAGGAAAAGATAAATTAATTCAGGAAAAAGAAGAATTAGAGAAAAATATCCAAATAAAAGAAGAAAAAAATTTCTCCTTGAAAAACATAACCGCTAATGAAAAAGAAGTTCTGGAAAAAGAAAAAGAAAAAATTCTTTGCCTAAAACAAAATAAAGAAGAGATTGAGAAAATAATTTCTACCTTGGGGAAAGAAAACTACGAACTTGGAGAAAAAATCTCTCGGGAAGAAAATAGTTTAAATTCGTTAAAACAAGAATTTAAGGAAATTGAAGAAAAGAAAAAGGATTTTGAAATTAACACACAAAAAAATAATCTGGAAAAGAAACATCTCCAGATGCACCTAAAAGATGAATTTAATCTCACGGTTGAAGAAACAGAAAGAAAATATGATAAAGAATTAGAAAGAGAAATTTCTCTGGAAGAAAGAAAAATAGAAAATGAAAAATTAAAGAAAAAAATTGAATCTTTAGGAGCAGTAAATTTAGCTGCTCCGGAAGAGTACGAAAATCTTAATGCCCGTTTGGATTTCTTACTCACTCAAGAAGAAGATTTACAGAAAGCAAAAGAAGACCTTCATCAGTTAATTAACAAAATAAATATCTCTACCCGTGAATCTTTTGAAAAAACGTTTACCCGGATAAGAAAAAATTTTCAACAAACTTTCCGTTTTCTTTTTGAAGGTGGAGAAGCCGACCTCGTGCTTACTGATGAAATAAATCTCTGGGAGACTGGTATTGAAATTGTTGCTCAACCAGCAGGAAAAAAATTACAGAATATTTCTCTTCTTTCCGGTGGAGAAAAAGTGTTAACCGCAATTGCTTTACTTTTTGCATTCTTTTTAGTTAAACCTGCACCTTTCTGTTTACTTGATGAAGTTGATGCAGCATTAGATGATGCAAATATTTACCGTTTCGTGCGATTAGTAAAAGAATTTACTCAGAAAACACAGTTCATCATTATTACTCACAATAAACGCACAATTGAAATTGCAGACATACTCTATGGTGTAACGATGGAAGAATTTGGTGTCTCCAAAATTATTTCAGTAAAACTGCAGAAAGCACCCGCCTTAGTTGGATAAATTTTAAATGGATGATACGCAGTTGCCTCTGAGAAAACAAATCCTTGGTCTCCCTATTGACTCTCTTACTTTTCTTCAGACATTAAGAGTTCTTAAAAATTTTCTTCAGGAAAAAAAGCCACACCAAGTTGTGACTCTTAATTCTTTAATGGTAAATGATGCTCTCCGAGACCCGGAATTAAAGAAAATTTTAGAACAAGCAGATTTAGTCATTTGTGATTCAGTAGGTATTTTCTGGGCAATGAAATTCCTTACTAAACCTTTACCAGAGATAATCCCGGGAATTAAGTTAATGTATGAATTATGTAAAATTTCCGAAAAGGAAGGATACCGAATTTATCTTTTAGGAGGTAAGAAAGAGGTTGTAGAAGGAATGGTTGGAGAGTTAAAAAAATTGTTTCCCCGGATAAAACTTGTTGGTTGGTACAATGGGTACTTTTCTTTAGTTGAAGAAAAAGAAATTATTCAAGAAATAAAAAATGTCTCTCCAGATATGATTTTTCTTGCTTTAGGTTCACCAAAACAAGAAAAATGGGCTAATGCCCATCTAAAGGAATTAAATGTGCGTTTAGTTACCGGTGTCGGTGGAAGTTTTGATATAATTTCCGGTAAATTAAGACGTGCACCAAAATTATTCCGTAAATTAGGTTTAGAATGGTTATATCGTCTTTATCAAGAACCCTGGCGAATCAAAAGAATTGTTCGTCTACCAATTTTTGTTTTTCGTATAGTTTTATCACGAATACGCACGAATTAACTACACAAATTAGCACGAATTTTTATTCGTGTCCATTCGTGTTTTCAAGATGAAATACGCAATTTTTGCTGATATTCATTCTAATTTAGAAGCATTAAATGCAATGCTTGAATACTATTCTCAGGAGAAAGTGAATAAATATTTTTGTTGCGGAGACATAGTCGGTTACGGACCAAATCCAAACGAATGTATTGAAAAAATTCGCGAATTAAACCCGATAGTTGTTGCCGGCAATCATGATTTAGCCAGTGTTGGACTTAAAGATATTAGTTGGTTTAACGAATATGCACAAGTGGCAATCCTCTGGACAAAAAGCAAACTAACTCCTGAAAATGCAGATTATCTCAAATCGTTATCCCAAATTTATCAAGATGAAAATTTGACCCTTGTCCATGGTTCACCAAGAGAACCCATTGACGAATATCTACTTAACTTAAAACAAGCGAGAGAAAACCTAAACTTTTTTTCTACTCAAGTATGTTTTATTGGTCACAGTCATACACCTTTTTTCTACCAGAAAAATGTACCAGGTAAAGAATTCTATGGTAGTTTTTTACAAAAAAATCCAGTTATCCTTACTCCAGGGATGAAGACAATAATCAATGTTGGTTCAGTAGGGCAACCGCGAGACGGTGACCCACGTACAGCTTGTGCAATTTATGATTTAGAAAAAAAGGAAATTTATTTAGCACGGTTTGAATATAATATCTTGCCGGTTCAACAAAAAATGTTTGCGGCAAACTTACCTTCGTATCTCATTCAGCGTCTAAGTTACGGACATTAGAATTTTGCTCCGCCGAAAGCTATGCAAAGGTGAGCCTCTTGTAAATCACAAAATCTTGATGTATACTATGTATTTAAAACACATTAAATATTTGCGTTTTATTGATTACACAGATTTTAAAAAATGATTACACCAATTGAAAATTTGTTCTATCCGTGTAATCTGAACTTTCAATCTGTGAAATCAGGATAGATTAAATATGAAACACGGTGAAAAAGCAATCAAAGAAGCAAAATTGGAAGTTTGGGAAAATCCTTACCCGGGCAAAAATTATAATATTGAAGTAACTTTTCCCGAATTCACCTCTCTTTGTCCGCGGTCCGGTTATCCTGACTTTGCTACCATAAGAATAAATTATATTCCGAATAAGTGTATAATTGAACTTAAGTCGTTAAAATTGTATCTGAACAAATATCGCCAGGTCCATATTTCTCACGAAGCCGCAACCAATAAAATTTATGCTGATTTAAAGAAAATCCTTAAACCAAAATTTCTTGAAGTGATTGGTGATTTTAATCCGCGGGGTAATGTAAAAACAATAGTTAGAGTTTCCTCCGAAATGAAAAAGAAAAATTAATTACTAATGCCCAAAAAAAATCTTTACCTAAACCAAAAATCAACAATTATTATTTTAAGAGGGATAATAATTCTAATCCTCTTTTTCTTTCTTCTATATCCGTATCACAGGGAAACAATCACCTTCTGGAAAAAATTCTTCTTCATCTTTTCTTTCTACGCTGTTTCAAATATTATCCTTTTTTTTCTTCCGTTAAAATTATTTCTTCAGCAACGTTTTAACTATTTTATTTTTCTTCTGGATACTATGTTGATTACTTTAGGCATCTATTTTATTCAGGGATTCAATACTGATATTTATCTTACTTATTTTTTAGTTATTTTTATGTCTGGTATTAGACAAAATGTAAAGGGAAGTATTTTTATCGGTCTTATCTCCGGTTTATTCTATTTTGGTTTACTTTTAAAAGAGGGAATGAAAATAAATCTTTTAGATTCAGGGGTACTCCTAAGAATACCTTTTCTCTTTATAGTTGCTCTTTTCAGTTCATACCTTAGTGAACAAGTAAAATTGGAAGAAGAAAGAATACAGACACAAATAATGCAAATGGAAAGATTACTATTTTTAGGTGAATCTATTTCTGGTATTGTCCATCAGGTGAAACGTCCTCTTTCTTCAATTGCGGCAAACTGCCAACTTCTCCTTTGGGAAGAAAAAATAGAATCCATTAAAGAGATAACCAAAAAAATCAATACTGAAATAATAAACTGTACACATCTAATTGATAGACTATTTAAATTCGTGTGCTTAGAGAAAATTGGCAACATTGAAGTGGATATTAACACCCTTCTTGAAGATACCCTGGAGTTAAAAAAAGACCAGTTGACTATTGACAATATTAGAGTGATAAAACAATTTAATAAATTTTTACCAAAAATATACGCTGATCCGCTGCTTTTACAACAAGTTTTTTTGAATGTCATCCGTAACGCTCACCAAGCGATACTTTCTCTTCCTAATAAAAGTGGAAAAATAATTGTAGAAACTGATTCTGACGAAAATTATGTAAAAATAAAAATTACTGATACCGGACCGGGTATACCGGAAGAAAATTTAGAAAAAATTTTCCAACCTTTTTTCACTACAAAAAAATTAGAGGAAGGCACGGGATTAGGGTTAAGTATTGCTAAAACAATTATAGAAAAACATTATGGTAAATTATACGCACTGAGTAAATCAGGTAAAGGTACAAGTATAATCATTGAAATACCTCAAAAAAGAGAGAAAGAACCTCAAGATAAAACGGATTGACAACAATTTATTTTTTTGCTATACTTAAAATAAGTTGAATTCTTCAGGGTAAAGTGTATCTAAAGTTTAGTCTTGAAGAATTTCCTGAAATGCTTGAAAATATCAAATTACACGAAAAAGAATTATCTCTAACTTCAACTGAAAAATGCTCGGAAAACTTAAATCAAAGGAGGTGAACTCATGAAATTCATAAAATTATTATTAGTTGTAGTTCTACTGCTTGTGTTTTTAACTAATCTTCAGGCACAGATGCCCATGGTTCCGATGCAAGAAATGCACGAAGAAATGCATGGTAGTGGTGCTTATCCGCTAACCGGTGAAAAAATTGGACCAATGATGAAGACCGTGGATATTGATTTTTTACTCTCCCTGCCAATGATTGAAAAACTTGAACTTACTGAAGACCAGTTAAAGTCACTTAAAACACTCAAGAAAGATTCAACAAAAGATAAAATCAAGAAACGTGCCGAGATCGAAACTGCTGAAGTTGACCTGAAAGAACTTCTGGATGCTGATGAACTTGACCTACCTAAAATTCAGACGAAACTGAAAGAAATTGCTAACCTAAGAGCAGAGTTACAATACCTTGATATTGAAGCCTATGAGAAAGGTAAAACACTACTTAGTGCTGGACAGAAAACAAAACTTAAAGAATCGCCAATGAAAAAGATGGAAGGACCTAAACCCGGCGAAAAACCAAAACCTAAAAGAAGAACGTAAACTACATCATTAATTATAATATTTAAAATTAAAAACAGTGTAATAAATCTCATGTTCGGAAGTCACATGAAAAAGAAGGAGGAAAAAAATCGCGAGGACTCCAGAGAGAGGGTTACGGAAAAAATAAATTAAACAAGGGAGAAAAGAAAAACATGTTAAAATTGTTTGTTGGTAATTTAAGTTTTGATACCACGGAAGAAGAATTGAAAGAATTGTTTGGACAAGTAGGAACAGTACAAAGTGTAAATATTATTAGAGATAAATACACTAACAATTCAAAAGGCTTTGGATTCATTGAAATGGGCAGTAATGAGGAAGCCGAAAAAGCTATCGCCCAGTTAAATGGAAAAGAACTACATGGACGTAATCTAAGTGTTGCTGAAGCCAGACCTCCACGAGAACACCGTTTCGGTGGTGGTCGTAGCGGTGGTGGCGGATACAGTCGTGGACGCGACAGAAGCAACAGGCGAAGATATTAAAATATTCGGTTAAAGAGCATTGACCCTGTACCAGCAATCAGTGCGGGGTTGACCCCGCCCTTTTTTCGAAATTAGTTTAGCAACTAACCTCAAGAGGATTTATGGAGAGTCACCCTGAACAAAAGGGCGGGGTTGACAATAACTTATTTTTTTGTTATATTTAAAAATAATTAAACCTGCTTCGCCCACCTAATAACAAGGCTGGCAGCGAGGCGAGCTCTTCGGGGCGAGGTGAAAATCCTCACCGGTGGTGATAGCCCACGAATTTTGCATCTTTACCAAAGATGCGGGACGGAAACGGTGAAATTCCGCTGCCGACGGTTCACCCCGTAGAGAGCCGTTAGGCTCTTTTACGGGGTAAAAGTCCGGATGGGAGAAGAGTTAAAATAAGGTAGATTGCCGCAGATATAGCCACGGATGACCGTGGATAACAAGCCAGATACCTACGAATAAAAAATCAGTGGTAATCGGGTAGTTAATCTGCGGACATCAGTGAAAAATACCCCGAAGAGAAAGAAGTAATCACCTCAAAAAATCGGGGTTTTTTATTTCACGCAGATTACCGCCGATGAAAGAATACAACACAGCGCAGATTGCCAGAGATAAAAAATATATGCAAATTTGTTTAGAACTAGCAAAGAAAGGGATAGGAAAAGTTAGCCCGAATCCAATGGTTGGCTGTGTAATTGTTAAAAACAATAAAATTGTTGGGCAGGGATACCATCGTTATTTTGGTGGTGCTCATGCAGAAATTGAAGCCTTAAGGCGAGCAAAAAATAAAAGTAAAAATGCAACTATGTATATAAATTTAGAGCCCTGTGTTCATTGGGGCAAAACTCCTCCCTGTGTGCCAGAAATAATTAAAGCGGGGATAAAAAAAGTAGTTATCGCAACGAAAGACCCAAATCCTTTAGTTAATGGAAAAGGAATAAGACAGTTAAAAGTGGCAGGTGTAAAGTGTAAAGTGGAAACTCTTGAAGAAGAAGCCAAAGAATTGAATCGTGCTTATATAAAATTTATTACTAAAAAAATGCCTTATGTAATTTTGAAATCAGCAATGACACTTGATGGTAAGATTGCTACCTCCACTGGTGAATCAAAATGGATAACTTCAAAAGAAGCAAGAGATTATGTCCATCGTTTACGGAGTTCAATTGATGCCATTTTAGTCGGAGTGAATACTGTCCTTAAAGATAACCCTTCTTTATCTATCCATGGTAAGGGAAAGAATCCCAAAAGAATAATTATTGACCCCCAATTACACATTCCTTTAAATGCAAAAATTTTTAATTCCACTGTGGAAACAATTTTAATTACTACTAAGAATATAGAAAGAAAAACAAATTTTTACAAAAAGAAAAAGATAAGAATTTTATCTTTGCCAAGTAAAAATGGTAAAATAGACTTCCAGCAAATTATGTCTAAATTAGCAAAAATGAACATTGCTTCAGTTTTAATTGAAGGTGGTGGTGAAACTAACGCTTATGCTTTGGAAGCAGGTGTAGTTGACGAAGTTATGTTTTTTATTGCTCCTAAGATTATTGGTGGTAAGAATGCATCTACTCCTGTCGAAGGGAAAGGAATTGTCAATATTAATCGTGCAGTTAAGATAAAAGAGTTAAAAGTCCATCGTTACGGGAGAGACATTTTGCTATGCGGTCATTTAGGTTGAATAAAAATGTTTACAGGCATTATTGAAGATTTAGGCGAAGTAAAAAAAAATGTCAACACTGAACTGTCTATCATAACAAAAATTGTAGAGATAAAACCCGGTGAAAGTATTGCGGTTAACGGTGTATGCTTAACCGTTACAAGTTACAAGTCACAAGTTATAAGTTTTGACTTGTCAGAAGAAACACTTAAAAAAACTTATCTCAGTGAGTTAAAAGTAGAAGATAAGGTAAACTTAGAACAAGCTTTGAAAATTGGTGACCGTTTTGGTGGACATTTTGTTACTGGACATATTGAAGGGGTAAGTAAAATTTTATCAATTAAACAAGAAAATTTTACAAAAATTTTTGAATTTTCTTACCCGAAAGAGATTGGTCAGTATCTCATTCCTAAAGGTGCAATTGCTGTAGACGGGATAAGTCTTACTTCGGTAGAAGTAAAATCATCTTCATTTACAGTTTCTGTAATTCCATATACTTTGAAAAATACTACTCTCGGCTTTAAAAAAGTTGGTGACAGTGTCAATCTTGAACCGGATATTTTAGCAAAATATATAGAAAACTTTATAAAAAACAAAAAAACAAAAAAAGAAATTACTTTAAATTTTCTTAAAAAAGTCGGTTACCTTTAATTTGTTTAGACCGTTTTGACCGTTGAGTCCGTTGACCAATGGAACTGACCTAACTGACCCAACGTTTGAGGAAATGTTTGCCACTATTCCAGAAGCAATAAACGAAATTAAAAAAGGTAAAATGGTAATTGTTGTCGATGACCCTTCACGAGAAAATGAAGGTGACTTGGTTCTTCCTGCCGAAAAAGTTACACCACAAACAATAAATTTTATGGCAAAATATGGACGCGGACTAATCTGTCTACCAATCATTGGTGAGCGTCTTGACGAATTGAAAATAAGTCCAATGGTGGAAGAAAATACGGTTCGGCTGTCTTCGGTAAGCTCAGACCCTGAGTATACCGAAGGGAATTCACCGAAGACTGACTACAAAGAAACTGCTTTCACTATTTCTATAAATGCAAAGAAAGGTATAACTACCGGTATCTCCGCATATGACCGGGCAAGAACAATTAAAACCATTCTTAACCCGAAAACTAAACCTGAAGATTTGAGTCGTCCCGGGCACATTTTCCCTTTAAGATACAAAGAGGGAGGAGTGTTAGTGCGTGCAGGACATACCGAAGCAGCAGTGGATTTAGCAAAACTTGCAGGATTATATCCAGCCAGTGTAATTTGTGAGATTATGTATGAAGATGGCACAATGGCACGTTTACCCGAACTTTTAAAATTTGCTCAAAAATATAAACTTAAAATTATTACCATTGCGGATTTGATTGAATACCGACGAAAAACAGAAAAACTTATTCGTCGTGTTTCAACAAGCGAGTTACCTACTATATTTGGTAATTTTACTCTTCATGTTTACGAAGATACAATAAATAGAGAACATCATTTAGTTTTGGTTAAAGGAAAAATAGAAAAGAAAAAAGATATCTTAGTAAGAGTGCATTCTTCTTGTTTAACCGGTGAAACTTTTCATTCGTTACGTTGTGATTGTGGAGAACAACTTCACCAAGCATTAGAAATGATTGCTCAGGAAGGTAGAGGTGTATTATTATATATGCACCAGGAAGGAAGAGGAATTGGTTTAGTAAATAAAATTCATTCTTATGCCCTGCAAGACCAAGGGTTAGACACAGTAGAAGCAAATCGTAAATTAGGTTATCCGGCAGATTTGCGTGACTATGGTATTGGTGCGCAAATATTAGTTGATTTAGGGTTAAAAAATATTCGTCTTTTAACCAATAACCCGCGCAAAATTAGTGGTTTACAGGGGTATAGCTTAAAAATTGTAGAACGTATCCCAATAGAAATAGAACCAAAAACTGCAATTGCTTATCGGTATCTCAAAACAAAAAAGAAAAAATTAGGACACCTGATAAATACTGTTTAGACCATTGTGTCCATTGAGACCATTGAAAAATAATCCGCGTTAAAAAAGGAGGTGAAAAATGGGTAAAACTTACATTGGTAAACTTTTAGCCGCCGGGAAAAAGTTCGCAATTATTGTCGCAAGATTTAATGAGTTTATTACGGCTAAACTTCTTGATGGTGCTTTGGATTCGCTTCACCGACATAGTGCTGAAGATGAAAAAATTGAAGTTTTTTGGACTCCGGGAAGTTTTGAAATCCCTTTATTAGCAAAAAAACTTGCCCAAAGTAAAAAGTTTGATGGGATAATTTGTCTTGGAGCAATCATTGCTGGTGATACACCGCATTATGAATTTATTGCTGCGGAAGTAACTAAAGGAATTGCTCAAATAGTCTTAGAAACCGGTATACCAATTTCTTTTGGTATCCTTACTACGGATAATTTAGAACAGGCAATTGAGCGTGCCGGAACAAAAGCAGGGAATAAAGGTGCCCAAGCAGCGGAATCAGTTATGGAAATGATAAATCTCTTAGAGACGATTCAAACGAGATAAGAATAAAGAGATGGGTCAAAGAAGATTAGCCCGGGAAGCAGCAGTAAGTATGCTTTATTTAATTGATATTTGTGCTTTATCTTTGGAAGAAGTGCTTCTTTCCTTCTGGCAGGGACAGATTATTTCTAATTTAACTAAAGAATTTGCTAACTTTCTTACTCAAGGAACATACCATAATCTTAATAGAGTTGACTACTTAATTTCCAAATATGCAGAAAATTGGGAATTAAACCGTATGGCTTCCATTGACCGGGCAATTTTAAGAATGGCAACTTTTGAGTTAATTAACCAACTGGATACTCCAATTAATGTAATTATTGACGAAGCAATTGAAATTGCCAAAAAATATTCTACTGCCGACTCAGGAAAATTTGTTAACGGTATATTAGACAAAATCAAAGAAGAAGTAAGACCAGTTTTGTGATAGGTATGGATATAAAAAAGAAAATTGAATCCCTCCGTGAAGAAATAAAAAAACATGATTACCTCTATTATGTGCTGAACCAACCGGAAATTTCCGATGCTGAGTATGACAAACTCTACAAAAAATTGGTAGAACTGGAAAAAAAATATCCACAATTTATCACTCCTGACTCACCGACACAGAGAGTCTCCGGTCAACCGGTTGAACTTTTCCGACCGGTTAAACATTCTAAACCGATGCTCTCTTTAGATAATACTTATTCAGCTGAAGAAGTAAAAGAATGGGATGAACGAGTAAGAAAAGGATTAAAAGAAGAAAAATATGCCTATGTCACCGAACCCAAAATTGATGGTGTAAGTGTAGCCTTAACTTATGAAAATGGTATTCTTACTCTCGGAGCAACCCGTGGTGACAGTGAAACCGGTGAAGATATTACTGCCAATATTAAAACTATCCGTTCTATACCCCTTTCTCTACTTCCTACTTCTTACCTTCTGCCTAAACGTCTTGAGATTCGTGGTGAAGTGTATATTGAGAAAAAAGATTTTAACCATTTAAATGAAGAGATGAAATCAAGAGGTGAGACAATCTTTGCTAACCCGCGTAACGCAGCGGCGGGTAGTTTAAGACAAAAAGACCCACACATCACTGCCCAGCGTCCATTAAAATTTTTTGCTCATTCCTATGGGGAAATCGTTGGACAAGAAATAAATTTTCATTGGGAGTATCTCCAAAGATTAAAAGAATACGGAATAAAAACAGTTGAACATACTAAACTCTGTAAAAATATTGACGAAGTGATTACTTACTGTAAAGAATGGGAAGAAAAAAGAGACGGTTTACCTTACGAAATTGATGGGATGGTGTTAAAAGTAAATTCACTCGTCCAACAGGAAAAACTTGGCACAACTTTAAAAAGTCCACGCTGGGCAATCGCTTACAAATTTCCTGCCCGCCAAGCAACAACAAAAATTAAAAATATTATAGTTAATGTCGGACGGACAGGGATAATTACTCCGGTTGCTGAACTTGAACCCGTAGAATGTGGAGGTGTAACCATTTCTCATTCTACTTTGCATAATTTTGACGAAATTAAACGTTTAGGTGTGAAAATTGGCGATACAGTTTTAATTGAGCGTGCCGGTGAAGTTATTCCGAAAGTAGTCAAAGTGATTGAAACAAAACGTACCGGTAAAGAGAAAGAGTTCAAAGTGCCATCGCGCTGTCCAGTATGTAATGGACCAATCGTTAAAGAAAAAGAAGAAGAAGTTGCCTACCGCTGTATTAACCCTTCTTGTCCGGCACAACTTGTCCGCGGGTTAATCCATTTTGGTAAACGGGAAGCAATGGACATTGAAGGTCTTGGTGAATCAGTAGTGGAACAATTAGTAGAAAAAAAGATGGTCTCGGATTTTGCTGATATTTATTTCTTAAAAAAAGAGGGTTTCTTAAAATTAGACCTTTTTGCCGAGAAAAAAGCTGAAAATCTACTGACTGCTATTGAGAAAAGTAAAAACCGTCCTTTAGGTCGATTACTTTATGCTCTTGGTATTCGTCATGTTGGAGAAAAAGCTGCTCAGGTCTTAGCCGAGAAATTTGAAAGAATGGATAATTTAATGAAAGCGAAAGTTGAAAATTTAACTTCTATCTATGAAGTTGGTCCGGTGATGGCTGAATCCGTGGTTAACTTTTTCCGTCAGGAAGGGACAAAAAAACTGATTGAGAAATTAAAAAAAGCCGGTATAAATATGCGCGAAGAAAAGAAAAAAGTTGGTCCCCAACCTTTAGCCGGGAAGACATTTGTCTTTACCGGTGAGTTGAAATCTTTTGCCCGAACGGAGGTGGAGACAAAAGTAAAAGAATTAGGAGGTAGCCCTACCTCCAGTGTCTCTAAAAAAACCGATTTTGTAGTTGTTGGTGAAAATCCCGGTTCAAAATTAGATAAAGCGAAGAGCCTGAAAATCACAATAATTGACGAGGACGAATTTATAAAAATGCTTAAGAAAGTTGAACAATAAAATGACCGAAATTCGCTTCTGGGGGACAAAAAAATTAGATATAAAAATTCTCACCGAAGAAAAATTTATCAAACTGATTAAAAAATAAACGCTGCATTGAGAGGATGTAAGTAAATCCCCTATTCTTTGTTTTCCAAAAAAAGAGAAAAAAGCCTTTGTCCAATTTCTATTTTTTATTTGCAAAAGATAACTACTTTTAGTAAAATTTTTAAAAAAAAGATACGGAAAGGAGGGAAACCCTGCACCTTTTGTGGATACCAGATAGATACTCCCTTCACTCGTGCACTATCTTCCCTTCGGGACAGCATCTTTTGAGAAAGGTGCTGGTTCATATTGGCTCTTATGCCTATCTGAGTCCCGCTCTCTTATCAACAACTTATCAAGACCAAGGCATCATCCACAAAAGGTGCGGAGAAGAGAAATGAAAGCAACAGTAGACAAAGATTTGTGTACCGGTTGTGGACTCTGTGCCGATACTTGTCCGGATGTTTTTCAGATGGATGAAAATTCTAATCTTGCAGTGGTAAAAGTTAACGAAATCCCCACCGGCTCGGTTGATTGTGCTAAACAAGCAGCGGAAGATTGTCCAGTAGAAGCGATAAAAATTACTTAAATTGATTACACAGATTTCTCAAAGGCGATTACACAGATATTGTCATAAGTATTCAATCTACGTAATCTGCCGTGTAAAATCCCTGCCCCGTTAGATAGTAAACATCTAACGGGGTGAATGTAATCTGGTTTCTCTATGAAAAGTAAGGTTTATTTTCTTGAGACTCAGTCGGAAAATCGCCTCCCGGAACTTTTGGAAAAAGTCAACCCAAAAGAAATTATTAAAGAAAATGATTTCACGGCAATTAAACTTACCTTTGGTGAAAAAGGTAATCTTGGGCATGTGAAACCAAAAAAAGTTAAACCAATTGTAGAAAGAATAAAAGCGCTTGGTGCGCACCCCTTTGTGACCGATGCAAATACAATTTATGTTGGTGAACGTGCGGATGCTATCCACCATCTACAGGTTGCACATCTCCATGAGTTCAGAGTAGATTCGCTTGGTTGTCCGGTAATGATTGCTGACGGTTTACGGGGAAATGCCTATGTAGAAGCAGAGGTTAACCTTAAACATTTTAAGAAAGTAAAAATTGCTCATGCAATTCATTATGCAGATTCAATCGTTTTTGTTACTCATTTTAAAGGACATGAAGTTACCGGTTTTGGGGGGACATTAAAAAACATGGGTATGGGTTGTGGTGCACGCGCAGGTAAATACGAAATGCATCATTCCATAGTTCCGGAAATAATTATAGAAAAATGTAACAGTTGTGGTCTCTGTCTCAAATGGTGCAACGCAAGTGCGTTGACCCTTGTCAATATCCAACCACCTAACCATCCAACTATCAAACTAGATTCAACAAAGTGTACCGGCTGTGGTGAATGTATTCTTACTTGCCGTTTTGGAGCAATAAAATTGCCCTGGAATGACCCGGTAAAAACCTGCCAAGAAAAAATTGTTGAGTATGCTTACGGTACAGTAAAAAACAAAAAATTTTTTGCCTTAAATTTTTTGCAATATATTACTAAATATTGTGATTGTTACGGAAGAAAAGAAGAACCGCTTTTACCAGATATTGGTATTCTCATAAGTACTGACCCTGTAGCCCTTGACCAAGCAAGTGTGGATTTGGTCAACGAACAGTTTGGTAGCGATTTTTTTCGTTACATTTTTCCCGAAATCGATTGGAGAATCCAGTTTGACTACGCAGAAAAAATTGGTCTCGGGAAACGCGAATATCAGCTAATAAAAATATAAGCAGATGCAGACAGATGACACGAAGTGTCATTCCGAGCAAAGCGAGGAATCTCATAACGGGATTGCTTCCCCTTCGTTTCACTCAGGGTCGCAATGACCTTCTAGGTTATCCGTTTACATCCGTATTCATCCGTTTGAATCATCTCTCTTATGGAAGTAAAATTTTTAGTTGATTTTATGCTTGGTCGGCTTTGTAAATGGTTAAGAATCCTTGGTTTTGATGCGACATACTTCAATTCTTTAAACAAAAATATTATTATCTACCAAAGTCTCAAGGAAGGAAGAATTATTCTTACCCGTGACCAGCGGATAAGCAAAAATAAAGCATTAAAAATATTATTGATAAATAGCGATAATTACGAAAAACAAATCCAACAGGTACTCCAAGAACTTAATTTAAAAGTTGAGATAGAAAAAATGTTCACTCGCTGTTGCCTTTGTAATACAATCTTAGAACCAATTGCAAAAGATAAAGTAAAAAATGAAGTACCGTCATTTGTTTACCAAACACAGGAAAATTTTTCCTTTTGTTCCAATTGCCAAAAGATTTACTGGCCGGGTACACATTGGGATTTAATGCGTGCAAAATATTCACAGATTCACCCCGTTAGAAATTCTGAAAATATTAGCAAGTAAAAAGCAATATTAAACTGATGTATCAACTTTTGAAAATTTCTAACGGGGTTCAGACAAATAGAAGTTAGAAAGTTAGGTAAGTTAAGTGAGTGAAAACGAATCAGAGAAATGTAGAAATTATGCCTGTAAATTGCTAAAATATCGTAGTCGTAGTGAAAAGGAAATAAGAGAAAAATTAAAACAAAAAAAATTTAGTGAAAGTACGATTACGGATACTCTCTGCTGGTTGAAAGAGAAAAAATATCTTGATGACCGAAAGTTTGCTCAGGAATGGAGGGAATCACGAAAAAGAAAAGGATATAGCGAAAAATATATTCGCTGGGAATTGAAACAAAAAGGTATACTTACGGAAATAGTGAATTCAGATTTTGACGAACAAGAGGAATTGCTACCGGATAAAGAAGTAGCAAAAAAATTAGTAGAGAAAAAAATTAAACAATATAAAAATTTAGAACCAGAAAAAAGAAAACAACGAATACAAAATTTACTTTTACGGCGTGGTTTCTCTTGGGAGATAATTGAAGAAATCCTCAAGAAAAATGATTACACAGATTAAAAAATCAGATTACACAGATTATAAAGAAACCGATTGCGGTGATAGGACTACAAATTGCTGTCATTGTTGAATTTATCACTGTAATCGGCAGTAAATATCGCTGGCATCACTTTTGTAAAAAAGGGGAGAAAAAATGGCAAAAATTAAGCGTGCTTTAATTAGTGTCTCGGACAAGAGTGGTATTGTTGAGTTTGCCAGAAAACTGGCAAAGAGGGGTATAGAAATTATCTCTACTGGTGGCACAGCAAAAACTTTACGCGAAGCAGGAATAAAAGTGAAGGATGTCTCAAAAGTTACTGGTTTCCCGGAAATGCTTGATGGACGAGTAAAAACCCTTCATCCAAAAATCCATGCCGGACTTTTAGCCCTCCGGGATAATCCGGAACATCGGGAACAACTTAAAGAACAAAAAATTGACCCGATTGATATGGTTGTGGCTAACCTCTATCCTTTTGAAAAAGTAGCAACGCAATATCCCATTACTCATCACCCATCACCTATTCCCCAAGAGGTTATTGAAAACATTGATATCGGTGGACCAAGTATGTTGCGTTCTGGAGCAAAAAATTTTAAAGATGTAGTGGTGATTACCGACCCACAAGACTACAACAAAGTTTTAGAAGAAATGAAAAAAAAGCAGGGTGAAGTTTCCTTAGAAACAAGACAATATTTAGCGACTAAAGTTTTCCAGCGAACCGCAAGTTACGATTCAGCAATTACCTCCTACTTTACCCAGGAAAAATTCCCTGAGAAAATAGTTCTTCCTTTAGAGAAAATTTCTGACTTACGCTACGGCGAAAACCCACACCAAAAAGCAGCCCTATACAAAATTACAGATTACCAATTACAGATTGCAGGTTTGACAAAAGCAAAACAACTACGGGGAAAAGAGCTTTCTTACAATAACTGGCTTGATTTGGAATCTGCATACAGTTTAGTTCAAGAATTTGAAAATCCAGCCTGTGTAATTATCAAACATAATAATCCCTGTGGTGTTGCCGAAGCGGTTGATCAACCGCTGGGGTTATTAGAAGCATACAAGAATGCTTACGCTTGTGATACGGTCTCTGCGTTCGGGGGGATAATTGGTTTTAACCGTGAAGTAGATGAAAAAACTGCAGAGGAAGTATCTAAACTGTTTGTAGAATGTATTATCGCTCCTGCTTATTCTAAAAAAGCAAAAGAAATTTTTTCTAAGAAAAAAGACCTTCGTCTTCTGGAATTAGCGATTCGGCAGGTAAGCGGGTTAGCAGGTAAACAGTTAGAATTTCGGCAAATCTCCGGTGGTATGCTTGTGCAAGACAAAGATACTCTCCTTGGACTGGATAATCTCAAAACGGTTACAAAACGTAAGCCATCTACCGAAGAAATGCAAAGTTTAAAATTTGCCTGGAAAGTAGCAAAATATGTTAAATCCAATGCCATAATTCTTGCCTGGGGTAGACAAACTGTCGGTATCGGTGCTGGACAAATGTCCCGTATTGATGCTTTAAAGATTGCCACAGTGAAAATGAGCCAAATGTTTCCGCTCACCCGCTCACCATTAGTTTTAGCCAGCGATGCTTTCTTTCCGTTCCCGGATATCGTTGAAGAAGCAGGAAAAATTGGGGTTACGGCAATTATTCAACCCGGTGGCTCACTCCGTGACCAAGATTCAATTGATGCCTGCAATAAACAGAATATCGCTATGGTCTTCACCGGAGTAAGACATTTTAGACATTAACTTGACAAAAAAAGATAAATCTTATACACTTAAAAATGCTTGGGGAACTTTAGAAAAAGTTACTTAACCAAAAATAGTTTTTTGGAGGTGGAAAGATGTTTTTAACCTACATTCAAAAAGCATTAGAAAAAGCCGAATACAAACGGTTAGATAACGGTACTTGGTTTGCAGAAATTCCCGGTTTTGAAGGTGTCTGGGCAAACAGAGGAACTGTAGAAGAATGTCGCCAAGAATTGTCTGAAGTTTTAGAAGAATGGCTTATTCTAAAACTTCGTGATGGTGACCCCATCCCTTCTTTGGAAGGTGTAGAGATTAAAATTAGAGAAGTCCAAACAGTTTAATGCTTTCACCTATTTCACGAAGAGAACTAATCGGAAAATTTAGAAATCTTGGTTACAGTGGTCCTTTTTCTGGAGGAAAACACCAATTTATGGTTAAAGGTAAACAGAAAATTCACATTCCCAATCCACATGGAACTAAAGATATACATCAAAGCCTCCTTAAGGAAATCCTTCGCCAAGCAGGAATAAACGAAGAAGACTGGAATAAAGCATAATTTGAGAAAAAGTTCTTTGAACTCAGAATAAGTTTAGTTTTAGTTCAGCCTTTCCTTAAAGCCGTAAACGGCTAACTGTTCAGTAAGGAAAAAGGCTGTCACATTCCGCCGCAAGGCGGAAGGGGTGGCAGTCACTATCGGATTTACTGAACAGTTGCCGATACTGATATGTGCCCCTTTTTTATTTTGTGGGGCGGAAAGGAGGGATGAAAAAAAATTATTCAATGAGGTGAAGGAGAGACTGAAAAAATAACATTAAAAGGAGGAGAGATATGTGGTTCCCTTTTTCTATAAGGATGAAAAGTAAAAGTCTTCTGACGAAATTTTTTTCTGTAGTTCTTATGGTTTGTTTAATCTGGCAGTGTCTGGCAGCGGAAGTCATTTATATGAATGATGGAACTGTCTTGAAGGGGACAGTAGTAGAGGCGACAGAGGAATATATAAAGGTAAAAACTAAAGTGGGTCTTCTAAAAATAGATCGGAGCGATATACAAAGAATTGAATACAAAGAGGTGGAGGAGCCCACGAAGCCGAGTTCTCACCCCACTGTAACGCCAGCGATAGATTTAGGACTAGCAACACTTTATAGCACACGTGCAAAGAGTATTGCAGTGGGTCTAGGTGCAGGACTGTTGCCTGGATGTGGACTTCTTTATGCTGAAAACTATGCCTTAGGTATCCCTGCACTTCTTATTGAGGCCGGACTTCCTTTGGCGGCAACCCAAGTTAAAGACCCTAAGCAGGCATCTAATCTTTACATCTTCGTGGGCATATCAAAGATTTTGTTTGAAATAGCTACGGTAGCGTCAATATCAACATATAATCAGTATTTGAGATGGGAAATGGGCATTGAAACGATATCAATAGATGAACTACAAAAAATGAAATGTGAAAAACCCTTTTTGGGCGAGAAAGACTCCTTTTTGCATCTTTGTATTTCTGGGTTTCCCATATTTGGACCCTTGATTGCTGGTTGGGGTGCTGCGCAATCGGGTTGCTACGAGTTAACGATGTTGCTCGTCAGTAAAGTGGTGATTGACCTCTTACTAGCGTTGGCGGCTCCAAAAGAAAGCTGGGTGGAATATTTCGTATTTAGTACTCCTCTGATAATTATAATGAGGGACGCTTTTAATTGTCAGCACAATGAGAAAATAGGTCATATTATCAAGGTTCTCGAGGGCAAGAGAAAAACAAGATCTCATCATTTCTTCTTCGGATTCCGTCCGGCAGGAAACGGCTTCATTTTCCAAGTCTCAAGGACATTTTAGGCTTCAAGACAAATACAGAATTGCAGGTGCGCCATTCCTCATTTCTTGTGCCAATTTGGTTCCTTGACTTATTAGAAGTGGGACTACGATCCTAAAAAGTAGATAATCTTCCTAACCGCTGATGTTTGTCACTCCTTCCACCTCTTCAGTAACCCTCTTCGGAGTCCCAACCGAAGAGGTGGGTGAGGCGGGGAAAAATCTCACTCGCCTCGCTCCGATTTATCGAGGTGAGGCGTTTTTATTTGCAAAGAACATATTTCTTTAGTATAATTTTTGTGGAGAAATTCAGCAACTTTTGTTGCGAAAGAATGTAGAAGTGAGTGGAGGTATCTCATATTATTCAGTGACTTTCTTTGAAGGCACTACTTACGAGAAAAAAGTTTCGGCAATAGTACCAACTTTTGATATTGGCTTTGGTATCCGATTTTAGCTCTTGACCTGAATTACATTTCCCGTTATCAAAACTCTAACCACGGAAAAGAAGGGGTAGTTTTTTCGCTACCCCTTCTTTTTGTTTGTTTTGTACCTATTTAGGTGCGAGGTTGACCCCCGTAGACCCCGTGAATAGAAATCTTTACGGGGTTGAAAAAAATATTCTTATTTTGTAAAATAAAACTGTTTATTTTTCTTCAACAGTTTTATTCTGAATGAAATGAAGGATTCCAAACCCTAATACAAACCGAGATTCTTCGTTTTACTCAGAATGACGAGATAGGAAATTCTTATTAAGCAATCTTGGGGAAAAAATGAAACCTTGGGAAGTTAAAAAAACGGTAAAAAAAATTAGGCGCTTAAGTGCAGATTCGTTACTTACAAATTTATCCGAATTTCATAGGTTTAGTTCGGAACTATTTATTCGTGAACTTAAGAATGATAAACGAAAACTTACTAACGAAAGAATACTTTTAGAAGCAAGGAGGTTAATTTGGGACGACCAGCCAAAAATCTCAAAAAAATTACAGAAAAAGTTGTCAAAATACTTAACGGAATAAGACTTTCTTATCTACTTACCGGTGGAATTGCAAGCGTCTTGTATGGTTCCCAACGGGATACCTTTGACCTTGATTTTGTGATTAAGCGTGAAAAAGAAAAGATTGAGTTGCTGATAAAGAAATTGACCTCTGCCGGTTTTATAGTTGATGAAGAAGAAATACAATTTTTAAGTAAATTAGCAAACCGTTTTTTTATTGAGTATCCGGCTAAACCTCTGCCAGTGAGGGTAGATTTCTGGATAAGCAAGACAGTCTTTGACCGCCATTTATTTGAAAGACAAAAAAAACTCGTTATTGGTAAACAAAGGGTAAGAACAATTTCACCCGAAGATTTACTCTTGGATAAAATACATACTGGACGGTCCAAAGACCTGAAGGACACACTTGGTATTATTGCCAAATTAGGTAAAAAACTTGACTATAAATATTTACATTTCTGGGCGAAAATTTTAAATATTCACGATGAGTTAAAAAAAGTTCTTAAGCAAGCAAAAGAAGAAATTGGAAGATACTAATATGCTAAATAGTAAAGAAATTAGAGAAGGATTCCTAAAATTTTTTGCTGAACGAAAACATCAGATTATTCCTTCGGACTCGTTAGTCCCTTCCGCTGACCCGACAATACTTTTTACTACTGCGGGAATGGTACAGTTTAAAAACTTTTTCCTCGGTAAATCAAAACTCAAATATACTCGTGCAGCAAGTTGTCAAAAATGTTTCCGCACTACTGATATTGATAAAGTCGGGCATACGGTAAGACATTTAACTTTTTTTGAAATGCTCGGTAATTTTTCTTTCGGTGATTATTTCAAGAAAGAGGCAATTCCTTGGGCTTGGGAATTATTGACGAGTAACCTCGGTTTACCTAAGGATAAACTTTATGTTTCGGTTTACAAAGAAGATGATGAAGCGTATCAAATTTGGAAGAAAATTGTCTCCGTTGAGAAAATTTACCGTCTCAGTGAAGAATCAAATTTTTGGAAAATGAGTGATACTGGTCCTTGTGGTCCTTGTTCGGAGATAATTTATGATTTAGGTAAAGATAAAGGTTGCAGTAAACCCAACTGTAATCCCGGCTGTGATTGTGACCGCTGGATTGAAGTATGGAATTTGGTCTTTACCCAGTTTGACCGTGATTCGGAAGGGGGATTGAATCCCCTACCACAGAAAAATATTGATACGGGTATGGGTTTGGAAAGATTAGTAATGGTTTGCCAAGGGGTGGATTCTTGTTTTGCTACCGACCTTTTCCGTCCAATAATTGATTATACTGATAAGTTATTTAATACGGAATACGGAAAACGCAAAACGCCCGCCTGCCAGTCGTCGGGCAGGAAAAACGCAATAATGCAAAAACGCAATAGCGCAATACGGATTATCGCTGACCACTGCCGGGGAATAAGTTTTCTTCTCGCTGATGGTGTAAATCCTTCCAATGAAGGGAGAGGATATGTTTTAAGACGAATTATTCGTCATGCTCTAAGACAGGGTAAAAATTTACGCTCGGGGGTGCTCACCCCCTTCCTTTATAGAATAAATGAAAAAGTTATTGAATTAATGAAAGACATCTATCCTGAACTTATAGCAAAAAAAGAACATATCCTTACTGTAACCAAACTGGAAGAAGAAAAATTTTTGGAAACTTTAGATACGGGAACGAAAATCTTAGAAGAATTGATTAATAACCTTAATCGTCAAGGGAAAAAAATCATTCCCGGTAGAGAGGCGTTCCGTTTATATGATACTTATGGTTTTCCGTTAGAACTAACCCGCGAAATTGCTCAAGAGAAAAATCTGGATATTGACTACGAAGGATTCAGTAAAGCATCGGAAGAAAGTCGTCTTTTAGCCAGTCAGAGTTGGCAAGGGGGAAAAAAAATGCCAGCAGATGCATACCTGCCCTTGTATAAAAAGTTTGGTAATACTATATTCCGTGGCTATGAATTTGACGAAATCACCAGTAAAGTTCTCACCCTAATGAAAAATGGACAGGAGGTAATCACCTCAAATGTTCCGGAAGCAAAGGAAGGTGAAGAAATAGAAATTATCCTCTCCGAGACACCTTTCTATGCCGAAGCCGGGGGACAGGTGGGAGATACCGGTGAAATCCGTTCACCGTTAACGGTTAACCGTTCACCGTTTATAGTAGAAATAAAAGATACACAGAAACCGGTAGAAGGACTAATTGTTCATCAAGGGAAAATAATTAAAGGAAGTTTAAAAGTCGGGGAAACGGTTCTGGCTAAGGTTGATAAGGAAAGACGCAAAGCAATAAAAAGAAACCATACCGCTACCCATCTTTTACATCGTGCTTTACGGCAGGTTTTAGGGGAACAAGCGGTCCAATCCGGTTCTTTAGTTGCACCGGAAAGATTAAGATTTGATTTTAACTATCAAAAAGGACTAAATGAAAATGAACTGATGGAAATTGAGAATATAGTAAATAACGCTATTTTAGAGAACTATTCAGTGCTAACTTCAGAAATTACTTTAACTCAAGCAAAAGATATTGGTGCGATGATGCTTTTTGGTGAAAAATATGGAGAAAAAGTGCAGGCAGTGACGGTTACCAATGAAGGTTGGAATGCACCGAAAGATGCTTTCAGTATTGAACTTTGTGGAGGTACACACTGTCGGACGACCGGAGAAATTGGCTCATTTAAGATACTTTCTGAGACGAGTATTGCTGCTGGTGTGCGCCGGATAGAAGCACTTACCGGGAAATCTGCTTATGAATATGTTAGAAACCTTAAGAAAAAACTCGAACAAATTGCCGAAAAATTAAGTAGTTCAGAAGAAGATATTATCACCCGTATTGAAAAAATTTTTCAAACGCAAGAAGATTCCGAAAAACAGATTCTCAGTTTAAGAACGCGTCTTTTAAATACACAAATTGAAGAAATTATTAGCCAAGTAGAAAAAGTTAAAGAATTTAAAGTAATTTCTCAATATTTAGAAGATTTAGATATGAAAGACCTTGCTAATTTCGCTGACCGATTAAAAGAAAAACTTAAATCTGGGATAGTTGTCCTTGCCAGTATAAAAGAAAATAAACCTTTCTTTGTTGTTTCTCTCACTAATGAGGCAATAGAAAAAGGATTAAATGCAGGAATTATCGCTCAAGAAATTGGTCTTTTAATCGGCGGCAAGGGTGGGGGAAGAAAAGATTTCGCCCAAGGTGGTGGTAAAGATTCTCTAAAACTGAAAATTGCTTTAAAAAGAGTCCCCGAAATTGTCTCTAAATTAGTTTCTTAATCACTGAACACTAATCACTGGCAATTGCCTCCATCCTGTAAAGATGTTCATCTACGGGATCCATAGTTTAATGGATTCCTGAAAAAAATGCGCCTGTAGCTCAGTTGGATATCCCGCTCCTTCGTCTGCTCCTGTAGCTCAATGGATACCCCGAAAAAAATGCGCCCGTAGCTCAACGGATAGAGTAACGGCCTCCGGAGCCGTTGGTGTGGGTTCAACTCCCACCGGGCGTATTTTTAATCTTCGGGGCGGAGCTGGGTGTGTGGGCTTGCCCCGCACCAATTACGTCCTCGTAGCTCAATGGATAGAGCAATGGCCTCCGGAGCCATTGATGCAGGTTCGATTCCTGTCAAGGACAATTATAATTGGTGCGGGGTGAAATTCCCACCAGGAGTAGGGGAAGGGGCGGGACGGAGCCTGGTGCGTAGGTTCAAATCCCACCAAGGGCAAAATTTATTTTCAAAATGAGCATTTTTCTTTTGGGAAACAGTATTGCTCCTTGGTAATAAAAGTTAGAAAACTAACTATCGGATAAATGAAAGATTCTGGTTTTTTGCCAAAAAATCTTTTTAAAAATAATTTTATTCTTTACTCCGTGGTGTTTTTATCCAACTGGAGGGTTCGTTACCAATTAAGGAAAGGACAAAACCATAACTATAGGGAAGGAGACCTAATGTGACCGCAATTGGGAAAATTAGTAGTGCAAAATATTGTTTTGATATTGAAAGATTAACATTGAAACTTTTCGCTGGTATATACAATTTTTTCAGAGCATAGGTGAAGTAATATACCAGAAATAATAAATAAAATACATTCAGCAAAACAGAAAATACTTTTAAACTTTCCGGGAGCAAGTAAGAAATTCGTGTTATTCCCAAGAATGAAACTAAAAACATACCTAAAGTAGTCATAGCTAATATTTGTGCTGCAGCCCAAGGAAGGATACCATAGAAAATTAACATTGAAAAAAGAAAAAAACGTTTTACCAAATACCCTTCGTTAGTTAACATATTTTTTATTACTTGGATGTACCCACTTGCCCAACGAACTCGTTGATAAAAAAATGATTTAAAGTTCGGTGGTGTTTGTTCGGTAGAAATATAAGGCGAAAATTCTGGCCAAATACTTTCTTCAAGATATAACCTGCAACCTAACTCTAAATCCTCAGCAAGTGCTTCTTGGTCAAAACCATTTATTTTATAGAGAAATTCAGTTCCAATAAAAAAGTTTGTTCCACCGATAAATGGTAAATGAAATAATAAAATTGGTAAAAACCATTCATGAGTAATCGCCTGCATCAGAGCATAAATTTTATTTAATGCTTTTAAATTAAAATAGTTCCGTATCTGTACCGCCGGTCCTTGAAGAAGAAGTGGTTCTTTTCTTTCGGTTAAGTATTTATAAGCCACATACAACAATGTCTTAGGGTGAGGATGAGAATCTGCATCATAAAATCCTATAATTTGAGTATTTTTAGGAATAAATTTTAATGCCCAGTTTAAAGCGCGAGGTTTATTTGAATTAACCACAGTATCCAACATTTTTCCTGGGAATTTACCATCAAAATTTACCGGAACAGATGTGGAAAGGAGCACTTCTCTACCAAAATCTTGGTTATATAACTTTTGTTTTGTATAAACATAATAATGGGTAGTTTTTTCATAATCAGTGTTTAATAATTCTCTATCATCTAAGACAAATAATATTTGATATTTATTTTTGGGATAATCAATATTTACGAGATTATCAATAGTTGAAGAAATTATAGATGATTCATTTCGTGCCGGGATAATTAGAACTATTTTTGGTAAATCAATTCCTCTTTGTTGAGAGAGGTTTCTCAACATTTTTAATGAGAGATGAAGTTTACTCCGTTTTTTCCAATAATAAAAATAGGAAAACACTCCATAACCTATGAATTGTAAAAAAAAGAATATTATCAATCCATTAGTTATGATTAAAAAAGCAATAAACGATTTCATAATCTTTTTATAATACAAAATAACTTTCTAAAATTCAAAAATGGTTTATAAAATTTTTTGTTATTTTACTTTCGTATAAACAGGGAACCGCTAATAATGAATATTTTTGTTCCTTGAAAATTTTTAATTACTAAAGTGAACATTTTGTATTTTACATGAATATTGATTACTTTCTTCAATGGTTCAATTATTCAAATACCCGGAAATTAGAAAAATCGTCATTATATTCAAAAACTGGTATTACTTTATAAGTGTGGTAAAATTCGTCTCTCGTCCGGCTACCAAAATCTCTTATCGGTGTAAAATTTGTTGAATCAAGAATAATCCATTTATCGTTCCAGAAAAGTTCGACCCAAGCATGGTTAACCCGCTTACCTTCTATAAGAATACTCCCGTAAATTACACGACAATGCTCACTTCCAAATCCTCTCGCTCTCAGAAGTGAACAAAGTAAATTAGCATGCCCGACACAATTGCTTTCTCTTGCTTCCATCAAGATATGGTAATCATAAATATTGTCTTCGGTAGTAGTAGGGTTGTAATGCACCTCATGTGCACAGAATACATAGATTTCTTCTGGATTTTTCAGCACTTCTGCCGTATGTTTAATTGCAAAATGTTCCGGATTAATATATTCTCTTGCTCTCCCAAAACGAAATCCGCCGCCTTCACGGAGAATAAAATTTAAACTTTCAACATAAGAGTCAACTTTTTCGTTTATTCTCCTTAGTTTAGAATACAACGAAACAATAATTATCCCTTCCGCAACTACCAGAATCCCAACAATCAAAAAAAGATAAAAATAGATTTTCTTCCTCAAAATTATCCTCCTTAGTTAGCTAATCTGGCTAACTGCTTCAGTTTTTCCTTTTTTAATTCTTCAAAATGAACAGTTTTTTCCTTTTCTATATATTTAATTGCAGGAAGTTTTACCTTTAAGAAATTTACAAATTTACCATACTTTTTTAAACGAAAATCAAGATGCGCACCTTTGGCTAAACCGGTGGAACCAACATAACCAATAACCTGTCCTTGTTTTACTTTCGCTCCGGTTTTGATTCCTTTTGCATAACGGGATAGATGCCCATAATAAGAAGTATAAACATTATTATGTCTTACAATCACTAATTTACCATAATCACCTTCCCAACCACAAAAGGTTACCCTACCATCACCAATACTTACTACCGGTGTCCCTTGAGGTGCGGCATAGTCTATTGCCAGATGCGGACAAACATGACGCAAGATCGGATGAAAACGACGATAAGAAAAAAATGAGGAAATGCGCCGATAGTTAAGTGGTGCACGTAGAAATTTTTTCCTTAAAGATTCACCCTCTAAATTATAATATTCACAATTCCCTTTCTCATCTTCATAAAGTATTGCAGTATGAACTGAACTCTCTTTCCCTTGATACCGTGCCACAACAATATTCCCGTCCAGAAATATTTTTTTATCCTCATTTTCATATTTTTCCCAAACAAATTCATAAGTATCACCTGCCCGTGTTTCAGTTAAGAAATCAATCTGCCAAGCAAAAATATCAGTAAATTTCATCGCTAATTCTGCAGTTCCTCCTTGTTCAATTATTGCTTCATAAAGTGAGGACTTAATTTCACCTTTAAGTCCAAGGAGATTTTTTTTCAAATTCAACTTTTCCTTATTTACGAAGTAACTGCCAGAACTATCTTTTTTTACTTTATAAATATTCAAAGAACCATCTCCATATTCAAAACTTAAAAATTCGTTCTCAATTGATTTTAACAATTTATAACTGTCACCAGGCTGACAATTTTTTGGATTGAAAATAGTAGAAAGGGTTTGAATTATTTTGTGCGTTTCCTCCAGAGAGATATTTTCTTCAATCAGGATACAAAAAAGTGAATCACCGTAAGCAACTGTTCCACTGGAAATAACTACTTGGGGAGAAAAAAATACCAATTTACCTTTGCGGTTTAAAAGGAATAAAAAAAGAAACATTAGGACTAAGAAACTAATTAAAAAATATTTCTTCTCCAATTTCATTTTTTTAATTCCTTCATAATTTCAGCAAATTTTCCTTGAAAAATTTGTGGTATTCTCACATAGAAGATATAATTTTTTTCTACCCAGAAATAATGCTCCTCCAGTCCGTCAGGTGAAGTGCAATATACTTTTCTTTTCTCCACGGTAAATAAGGTTAAATTCTTTCCCCAGTTATTACCATATTTTTGCATTGCTTTTGCCATTTTTTCATTTTCTACATAAGCAATTTTTCTATTCGGATACAAAGTTATCCAGAGAAGAATTGGGTGTCTCGGGGGTCCATAATTCACAATCGCAATATCTTGCACATTTTCTATTTTCCCGATGTGTTTCCTTTTTACATCTTCAATTGCTGCTTCGCCTTCCAAAATTATTGTTTTCTTCATCCCGCACAATTCTTCCGGGACAAGTTTACTTACCTTTTTTGGTAATTGCCTACAAGTAAGAAAAAAAAGACAAAGAATAAACAACAAATAGCGAATGGCTAAAAATTTCTCTTTCATTTTAAATGATTCTTCTTTTTCAGTCCTTCAATATACAAAGAGGCAAAAAAAGATGCCGTTGCTCCTTCAGCACAAGCAGTAATTACCTGTTTCAACGGTTTTTTTCGGCAGTCACCACAAGCGTAAACGCCGAGAAGAGATTGTCTGGTCTTAGATTGAAATATTTGCATATCTTCTTCAGTAATAATATATCCATCTTTATCCATTTCTGCAGTTCCTTGTAAAAATTTCGTCTGTGGTTCAACACCGATAAGGATAAATATACCCTGAAGAGGAATGTTTTTCTCTTCATTAGTGAGCAAATGTTTTACTTTTATTCCTTCAACTTTATTTTCACCAATAATTTCTACCGGTATAGTATTCCAGAGAAAATTTATTTTTGGATTGGCTTTCGCCTGTTCTTGAAGAATACCGACTGCACGTAATTTTTCTCGACGATGAATCAAAAACACTTTTTTGGCATACTTGGTGAGAAATAGTGCCTCTTGCATTGCGGTATCGCCACCACCAATAACCGCAACTTCGTAACCCTTAAAAAACGGACCATCACAAGTTGCACAATAAGAAACACCTCTACCAATTAGTTTATCTTCACCAGGAATACCCAGTTTTTTTGCTCTTGCACCGGTAGCAATGATTACCGCTAAACTTTCATATTCTTCTTTTTCAGTTTCTACAATTTTTTCAGCCCAAGACTGACCGTCTTTGGCGGAAACTTTCAACTTTTTCACTTCTCCGCTAATAATCTCAAGACCAAATTTTTTTGCTTGTTCTTCCATCTTCTGAACTAACTCTAAACCACTTAACCCTTCAGGAAAACCAGGATAATTTTCAATCTTTTCACTTAATGCTATTTGTCCACCGGGTGCAGCTTTCTCAATAAGTAAAGTTTTAATCTTTTCCCGTCCAGCATAAATACCAGCAGTTAACCCTGCCGGTCCACCACCAATTATAATCAGTTCATAATTTTTATCCATCTTTAAGGTGATTATTGTTTAATTTTTCTGGATTATACTTAATTTTTTTTCTAAATTCAAACTTGTATTTACAAAAAAATATGATATAATTTTATAATTATGAAGATAAGGAAGAAGAAGTATTTAATCGGTGTAATTGGTGCAAGTGAAGTTGATGAAAAAACAGATAAACTTGCTGAAGATTTAGGACAAAAAATTGCGGAGAAAGGATACATATTACTCTGCGGAGGAATGAGTGGAGTAATGGAATTTGCTTCTAAGGGAGCAAAAAGTGTTGGCGGATTGACTATTGGTATTTTGCCGGGGAAAGATAAAAATGAAGCAAATCCATACATAGATATACCAATTGTCACGGCGATGAGTCATGCCCGAAATGCAATTATTGTACGTACTGCCGATATTCTGATTGCTATTGGTGGTAAATATGGTACCCTCTCCGAAATTGCTTTAGCCAAGGTTATCGATAAACCAGTAATCGGTTTAGGTAGTTGGGATATTCCCGGAGTAATAAAAGTAAAAACAGTAAAAGAAGCGATGGATGAAGTAGAAAAGAGAGTTAGATAGTTAGGGAGTTAGGAAGTTTATTCGTGTTGATTGGTGAAGAAATTCGTGTTAATTCGTGATTGAAAAATGAGAGCAGTAATCCAGAGAGTGAAAGAAGCAAAAGTAATTACGGAAAGAGAAGAAAAAAGAATAAATCAGGGAATGGTAATTTTTCTTGGTATTGGCGAAAAGGATACTGAAAAAAATAACGAATATTTAGTGAACAAAATTTTAAACTTACGTCTTTTTGCAATAAGTGAAAAGAAAAAATTTGAGAAATCAGTAATGGACATCGGTGGTGAAATTTTAATTGTTTCCCAATTTACTTTATATGCTGATTGTCGGAAAGGACGGAGACCTGACTTTATCCAAGCCGCGCCTGCCGAGAAAGCAAAATTTTTGTACGAGGGGTTTGTTCAGAAATTAAAAGAAAAATATGAGAAAATTAAAACTGGTAAATTTGGTGCAAAAATGCTTGTGGAAATACATAATGATGGTCCGGTAACAATTATTTTAGATACAAACAAGTAATTATCTCAAAATAATGAAAATAATTATTCCGGCAATTTTTTTCTTTCTTTTAAATTCCTTATCCGCAGGTGAAACGAAAGAGGATTACCTCGCTTTAAGAAAAAAAATGGTTAATGAGCAAATAGTTGCTCGGGGAATAAAAGATAAAAAAGTTATTTCCGCAATGTTGAAAGTACCAAGACACGAATTTATTCCCGAAAAATATTGTAAAATTTATAATCCTTACGGTGATTATCCGGTTCCGATTGGTGAAGGACAAACAATTTCCCAACCTTATATTGTAGCACTAATGACTGAATTACTCGTTAAGGAACAAGAGCTGCTTAAAAATAAAAAGAGAATCCTTGAAATCGGCACTGGCTTTGGTTATCAAGCAGCAATTTTAGCCGAAATTTATCCCCAAGTTTACACGATCGAAATTATTGAAAGTTTAGCTAAAAAAGCGGAAAAAAATTTGAAACGTTTTGGTTATCAGAAAGTAAAAGTAAAATGTGGGGACGGTTATTTAGGTTGGGAAGAATGTGCACCTTTTGATGGAATAATTGTTACCTGTGCTCCTGACCATATTCCTCAACCATTAATTGAACAACTTAAAGAAGGAGGACGGATGGTTATCCCGGTAGGTGAGTATCCTCAACAAACTCTTTACTTAGTAGAAAAAAGGAATGGACAAATTAGTAAAAAAGCAATTATCCCGGTACTTTTCGTGCCAATGACCGGAGAAGAAATCCGTAGACAGAAGAGGTAATCACCTCAAGAGGTAATCACCTCAAGAGGTAATCACCCAAAAATGAAAAAAATTTATCTTTTTTTATTTGTCTTTATTTTACATATTACATTCATCTCGTATAGACACTTTGTATCTAACAGGGCAGGTACTTTACACTGTCTTTATGCTCAACAAATTGATGTCGGAGTAGGATTTTCTCCTACTCCTCCGATAGAAAAAAGCGTTGAGGAGGGAAAAAATCCTTTCCTTACTGAGTTAGCGGAAAGATTTTCGGTAAAAGAGAAAGAATTAGATAAGTTGTATAATCGTGGTTACGGATATTCAGAATTAATCAAAATAATCCTTATTGCAAAAAAAATAGACAAATCGTTAGAGGAAATAGTTAAAGAACGTGAGAAAGGTAAAAAAATTTCCAAAATTGCTGAAGAATATAAACTTAATTATCAAAAAATTCATCTTGAATCGCTAAAAATAAAAGGAGAAATAAAAAGTTCTTTAGAGACCAGACAACCTCTCAGAAAATCAACCACTGCACCAATGGACACGAGAGAAATTGAACAAAGTACAGAAAGTGGAAATAAAATCAAACCCCGCTAACTCCCGGGAGAACACAATCAGGTAATCTCTCCGCTGGTTAAAAGGGAGAAAAAAATGGTTCACCAGGAGGTTCACCACGAATGGAAAAAAAGAATCTTCTTCTTGGGCTAATTTTTCTTTATTTCTTTTGTTTAATTGCCACAATTTATCTTATTTTGCAACAAGCAGGGAAGACTGTCCCGGAACCTGCCCTTCAGAAATGGAAAATGTTTCCTAAAGAAGCGATAGCCATACTCAGAATTTACGGTCCGATTGGTCTAAGTCACGGATTTGGTTTTCCCGTTGGTGTTGATGTTGACCGTCTGATTAAAAGGTTACAAGATTTACGTGAAAAACCAGAAATAAAAGCAGTAGTTTTGAAGATAAATTCTCCTGGTGGTAGTGTTGGTTCAGTCCAAGAAATTTATAGTGAAATAAAAAAATTGCGCCAGAAAGGAAAAATTGTTGTTGCCTCTCTTGGCGATGTATGTGCTTCAGGTGGATATTATCTTGCCTGTGTGGCGGATAAAATTGTTGCCAATCCGGGAACGCTTACTGGTTCAATTGGTGTAATCTTAGAGTTAGCCAATTTAGAAGAACTGTTCAAAAAAATTGGTGTAAAAATTGAAACAATAAAAAGTGGTAAACATAAAGATATTGGTTCTTATGCACGGACATTAACCCCCGAAGAAAAAGAAATTTTTCAGAATTTAATTAACGATGCTTACGAACAATTTATCAATTCAATCAGTGAAGAAAGAAATCTCAAACGCGATAAAGTTCTCCAGTTTGCTGACGGAAGAATTTTTACCGCTCAGCAAGGATTGAAACTCGGTTTAGTGGATAGATTAGGTACAACTGAAGAAGCAATAAATTTAGCCGCTGAACTTGCCGGAATGAAAGGTAAACCAAAAGTTATCACTGAATTTGAACCCTGGGAAAAAATACTTGACTTATTTTCTCGCTATTCGGAAAGAAAAAAAATTTCTTTTCCGGATATCCTCCGTGAACAGAAAGTGAGATTTGAGTATATCCTTGAGTAATAAAAAAACGATTCAAACGGATTTAAACAGGATGCAGACGGATAAAGAATTAATCTGTATGAATCCGCATACATCTGTTTGAATCGTCTCTTATAAATGAACTACGAAATTATTTACGATTTTCTCACTCAACCAAAAATAGCCATTGCCAAGATAAAAGCGGAAAGACCGTGGTTATTACCATTTCTCGTGGTCACTTTTGCTTTTTTCACTCAAAGTTTAAGTGTTTTACAATTCTACATAAAAGGAGAAAGAAATATCCTGTTCTTCTTAGGTACATTTCTTCTACTGCGCATCTTTCTCATAGTGATTATTTTATTTCTTCTTAGTGCTTTCTTCCATTCTTTTGCCCAACTTCTTGGTGGACAAGGCAGGACAGAAGAACTTTTCTTATCCTTAGGATTCAGTTTTTCACCTTTGTTTTTTCTCCTCCCAGCGGGTATATTTTTACATTTTTTAGAAGTCACCCAACTTATTTCGAAAATTTGGTTGATTTTCTTCCTTTATAATTTCCTAAACTTTTTACTCTTTTTTTGGATTCTTTATCTACAAATTTTAAGTATTAAAGAAATTTATAGTTTATCAGTAGGACAAGCAATTTGGGTTTACTTTTTACCTTTTTTTATTTTTTTAGCCATTGGATTAATTTTAGTCACAATTTTAATTTTTAGTATAGTTTTTCTCTTTAGGTAGAAGAAACTTTTTTCTCCATTTTTAGTTTTTTTAATATAATTGAAAAAAATATCAAGGTTAAATATTGAACAAGCGATAAAATTGCAGGAAAAGTTAAAAGAAGAAATTATTCTTCAAGCACCTTTCTCCTCAAGTGAAGAAATAAAAACCATTGCTGGAAGTGACCTTCATTTTTCCTTAGGTGATAAATTTGCTTATGCGGGAATTGTGGTTCTTTCCTTTCCCGAGATGGAAATCTTAGAAAGTGTTGTATTAAAAAGGAAAGTAAGCAAACTTTTCCCTTATCTAGCGAGTTTATTATCTTTCCGTGAGATACCCTATCTCATTCCTGCATTCAAAAAATTAAAAATTGAACCAGATGTAATTTTTTGTGATGGGCAAGGAATTGCTCATCCCAGAAAGATGGGTCTGGCGACACATCTCGGTATAATTTTGGATAAACCAACAGTTGGTTGTGCAAAATCTTTACTTTACGGTAGGTATGAAAAAATGCCGGAGAGTTTTAAAGGAAGTTATAACTATTTAAAAGGGATGAAGGGAGAAATAATCGGTGCTGTTTTACGCACTAAAGACAATGTCCGCCCAGTATTTGTCTCACCCGGACATAAGATGAATTTGAAACTGGCAATAGAAATAGTTTTAAAATGTTGCCCTCAATACCGTCTTCCCGAACCTTTAAGATACGCTCACCAAGTAACACGAATTACCGCAAGATAAAACAACGACTTTAGGAGGGAATTAAAACTTTAAAATTAGAAAACAAACTTTAAACCTACTTTGAGAGAAATTCCGCTAAAATCTATAGGAAGGCCCCCTTTCACCTCCCTTCTTTCAGAAGTAAGTAAAACAAAAAATGTTTTGTGTAACTTTTTAAAATAGGAACCGTCCCTAATTTCTACAGTAAGATGAATGAGTACCGCTGAATTTTCAACAAGGATTCCTTTATTGTACTGTTCATATCTGATATGTTTTTTTCCTTTTCTGTTGAGAATTTTCTCAATCTTTAAATTTTCAACTTTGATTCCCAGCAAAGATACGTTCTGTTTTAAAAATGATAGTGAACTTCTTCACCAGTATCTGCTATTTGCCCTGTCTTAGAACCCAAAAGTGCTTCAGGTAGTCCTGTTTCTTTACTATATCTTATTTGCCATTTATTCCCATATTTATCTTTGAATTTATTCCATCCCTTACGAGTCGTTAAAGTAACTCCTTCCTTTGGAATTTTTTTAAGAATATCAATCGGTTTTCGTTTGGGAATATATTCATTTTGAGGAGGCAAAAATGCGAAACTTAGTTTAGGTAAATAAAAAATAATTATAAAAATAGAAGATATAAATAAAAAATATCTTTTTATTCTATTTATTTTGAAATGAATAAACATACTATTCTTTCTTCTCTATCCCAAATTACTCAAAAATAGCAATAGGAAATTGCTAAATTCCTACGAAAAAAACTTTTTCCTTTGAGGGAAGACCCTAACTTGAAAGAGAAATGTACCCAAGTTAGGTTCTCCCCTCATTTTTCTTCCGTTTTTAAAATTTTATTCCGAAGCGTAACCCGGTTACAAAACTATTAAAGTCAGTGAAATTTTTTCCACCGGCAGTAAATCCTCCGGGAACAGCGGTATCCCTGACGTCGATAATCCTATACCCAATATTGAGCACAACGCTCGTAATTACTCCTTTATCCGTTTTTGATTCGTAAGCTACCGAACCAAGTAATCCTATGAGCGGCACAATTTGGGAAATTCCTGCTGGCGCAGCTTGAGTCCCAGCTTGTCCGGTAGTCATTACCGAACCAAACTCTATTCCTACTAAGACCGGTAAACCAACAACAGTCGTGATTTCTCGACTAATTCTAAATGCGTCTACACGACCAACCACCAGAAAGTTATTTGTTGAGTTTAATACGTCGCTAAACGTTAAATTCCCTTGTTCAATGAGATACTCAGTTGTGACTGGTCCCACATCGAAACTGAATCCAGCACTCGTAAGTGACCCTACAATTCTTGCATCTGAGAAAAGATTGAACTCAGGACCGATGTTAAATTGCACAACCGAAAAAGCCGGTGCAGCTAAGAACAAAAGAACAGCAAAAACAACCAATAAAGAACTTACTTTTTTCATTTTTTTCTCCTTTCTCAAGATTTACGCACACTTAAAAATGTGCGGGTAGATTTTTGCATCACCTCCTTTCCGGTTCAGATTGACTATTGGGATTCCCCAACCTTGAAATAATTGAAGAACAAATTCGGTTTTTAAATATTATTCTGACCCCGATGAAATCGGGATGTTACATTTTTTATAATAATCTACTACGAGAGATGGAGAGTATGTGTTATTTTGCACATTCCCTCCTCCAAGGAAATTTTAAATATCTTGACTACTGGCTCAGATTTTAGTAAATTCTTGTCAACTTGTCAAGGTTTTCTAAAAAATTTTAATTTGACGAAAAGATAGATTTTTGGTAAAATAAAAAAATGAAAAAATACAATTACAATAGTTTTGTCAAAGAGAAAAAAGAGAAATATTTTACTTTACGGGCAAAATTAGTCGGAGATCCCGCTAAAGCGGTGAGAAGAAAACGGCAAGGACTTCTATTCATCAATCCTGATCTTGCCGAAGGAACAAACCGTCCCCGTGAAGAAAACGAACGCGAATATTTAATTTTGCAAGATAAAAAGCGTTGGGAGAAATGGCTTCAATCGGGTAAACTTAAAGAACTTGCTCCCCGGCATTGGAGGATAAAATTATGAGAGATAATCACCTTATTAGGAAAGCAATTTGTGCCGGAACTTGGTATCCAAGAGAAAAGAAAGAAATCGAGAAGTATTTGGATTTAAAAACAAAGAAAGAAAAAGTTATTGCTTGTATTTGTCCACATGCCGGTTGGATGTATTCAGGTAAAGTTGCCGGGGCAGTATATTCAAAAATAGATATGTCCGGGGTTGCTCAACCCCTATTTGTTTTAATCGGACCGAACCATACTGGACTGGGTGAATCAGCAAGTATAATGATTTCCGGTGAATGGCAACTGCCCCTTGGAAATTTAAAAATCACTGAAGAACTGGCAAGTTCAATCTTAGAAAATTCCCAAATTTTAGAAGATGACCCGGAGGCACATTTACAAGAACATTCTCTTGAGGTGCAATTACCCTTCATTCAATATTTTTTTCCTAAGGCGCAAATTGTACCAATAACCCTTTCTGATTATCGTTTATCTACCTGTCAAGATATTGGTGAAGCAATCGCTCAAGCAATTAGCCAACAGCAAATAGCCAATAGCGTGATTCTTGTTGCCTCTACTGATATGACCCATTACGAACCGCAGAAAATTGCCGAAAAAAAAGATAAATTGGCAATTGATAAAATTTTACAACTTGACCCAGAGGGTTTACTGGAAATAGTAAGGAAAGAAGATATCTCAATGTGTGGCTCAGGATCGACGGCAGCAGTCATTTTTGCGGCAAAAAAACTTGGCGCAAAATTAGCTGAACTCGTGCTTTACCGAACAAGTGGTGATGTCACTGGTGACTACTCCGCAGTGGTCGGCTACGCTGGACTGACCATCAAATAACATTAAACTATGAACCGCCAACTGCCAACTATTAAAATCGGCTGTTGTGGGTTTCCGGTAGGAAGAAAAAAATATTACGAAATTTTTTCTTTAGCAGAGATAAATTCTACTTTTTGAGATTGTTGAAAAACCCTATCAATCTCTGATTACACCGATTAACGACAAGATTACGCAGATTAAGTCCCGACGGTATTATCTGTGTAATCGCCTTTCAAAATCTGTGTAATCAGAACCGTTGAGGACTTTTTTAACGGTCTCATTTTACCAAATATCCGATATTTCACTTGTTGAAAAAATGGCGTAAAGAAACACCGGAAAATTTTGAATTTACAATGAAAGCCTGGCGACTGATTACTCATCCAGTAACAAGTTTAACTTATCACCGCTTTAACGGGATCTCCGATTGGCGTTTGAAAGAGAAAATACCCGAGAAAAAAAGAAAAACTATGGTTTTTTTCAACCTACTGAAGAAAATAAAAAAAATATGATAAAATTCTTTAACCAAGTCACCAAGTTACCCGGTCACCCAATCACTCCGGTTTTGGAACCACGCGGTAAATGGGCTAAAGAAGAAATAAAAAAATTCTGTAAAGAATTAGATTTAATTTATTGTGTAGACCCCTTCAAAAATAGACCAATTTATGATAAAATAAATCCCGTAAATAATATCTACGGGATAAATTATTTTCGTCTTCATGGCCCATATAGTGGAAGTAGGATAAATTATAATTATCAATATACTAATGAGAAACTAAAAAAATTATTTTATCTCTGTGATAAAAAAGTTAACTATTGTCTTTTCAACAACTTAAAAATGTACGAAGATGCGTTAAGTTTTCAAAAAGTCGTCACGGATGTCCGCAGATAAAGTAAAAATGCAGATTACCGCTGATAAAAATCTGTGGCAATCTGGCTTTTAATGTGTAACCTGTGATAGAAAATGGCTGAACTCAGAAGAGACGCTCTGTTTGACCGATGGATTATTACTGGAAGTGCTAAAGGTGATTCTTTAGAGGAACTTATCCCCACTTATAAAAAGGTGGGTTTTGCTAAATGTCCTTTTTGTGAAGGTAAAGAAAAAGAAACCTTAGCGGAGATTTATGCTCTCCGTAAGGAAAATTCTTTGCCGAATAAACCAGGTTGGCAAGTGCGCGTTATACCTAATCGGACACAAATATTTACTCCTCAAGGGGAACTACAAAAACGTGGTGAAGGAAGTATTTACGACATAGAAAACGCTATTGGTGCCCATGAAATTGTTATTGTCTCACCAAAACATATTACCAATTTTTCGCAACTTGTAAACGAAGAAATTGTTCAAGTAATAAAAGTTTATCATCGTCGTCTTGAAGAATTGGCAAAAAACAATCTCTTCCGTTATGCTTTAATTTTTCATAACCAAGGTGCTGGTCCGGTATCGGTAGAACATGCCCATTCCCAAATTGTGGCTTTACCTTTTGTTCCCAAAACTATTCGCGAAGAGATAAATGGTGCAGAAAAATATTATAATTTTAAGATGCGTTGTATTTTTTGTGACATGGTGGAACAAGAAATTGAAACCAATAAACGTGTAGTTTTAGAAAATGAAGATTATCTTGCTTTCACACCTTTTGCTTCGCGTTTTCCTTTTGAAGTATGGATTTTGCCGAAAAAACATAGTTGTTGTTTTCAAGAGAGTGAAGAGGAAACTTTTTTTAATTTAGGGGTTGCTTTGAAGAATGTCCTTCAAAATATTGAAAAAGTTTTAAATAATCCACATTTGAATTTCATTCTCCATAGCGCACCTCTACGCTACCAAGAACTTGATGAAAGAGAAATTATTTCCGATGTTTATCACTGGCATTTTGAAATTTTACCGCACGCATTGCCAGCGGGTGGTTTTGAATGGGGTGGCGATTTTTACCTTAATCCGCCTTTACCGGAAGTTACGGCAAAAATTCTCAGAGAGAATGAGTAAAATGATTCAAACGGATAAATGCGGATGCAAACGGATGACACAAAGCGTCATTCCGAGCGAAGCGAGGAATCTCATATAATTACCACGCCCCGATTTTATCAGGGGGCTCGCAATGACATCTGTCTGAATCCGTTTAAATCCGTCTGCATCGTCTTTAAATAGATGAAAAACAAGGAAGTTGCTCAACTTTTGTATGAAATTGCTGAACTCTTAAGTTTATCGGAAGAGAATCCTTTCCGTATTCGTGCCTATGAACGTGCGGCACAGGTTATTGAAGCGCTTCCTCAGCCAATTGAGGAAATAAGCAAAAAGAATGAATTGTGCAAAATTCCTGGTATCGGTGAAGGAATTGCCGAAAAAATTAAAGAATATCTCACTACCGGAAGATTAAAATATGCTGAAGACTTAAAAAAGAAAATTCCTGCAGGTTTACTAGAGATAATGTCCATTTCCGGGATGGGACCAAAAAAAGCAAAAATTGTCTATGAAAAATTGCGTATTACCAGTATCCAAGAGTTAGAAAAAGCGGCAAAAGAACACCAGTTAGCTGAACTCCCTGGATTTGGTGGAAAAACCGAAGAGAATATTTTAAAAGGTATAGAGTTACAACAACAAAGTAGTGGTCGGGTATTACTTTTTCCTGCTTTAATCACGGCAAAAACTATTATTGAAAGTTTAGCCAAACTGCCACAAGTTAAACAAATTGCCTATGCTGGTTCCCTGCGCCGTGGTAAAGAGACAATTCGTGATATTGATATTCTCTGTACCGCAACTAAAAGTAAACCAGTGATGGATGCATTTGTCCATCTTCCTTTAGTAAAAGAAAAACTTGCCCAAGGGGAAACAAAATCTACCGTAATTTTGGAAGGAGGAATCCAATGTGACTTACGAGTTGTTGAACCACAATGTTTCGGTGCAGCTTTACTTTACTTTACTGGTTCTAAAGAACATAATATTGCTTTACGCACCTTAGCCAATAAGAAAGGATATACAATTAACGAATATGGACTTTTTAAATTGAAACACGATATGAACCGCAATGGTTCATACCAGGAAGATAAACCGCTTGCTGGTCTTACGGAAAACGAAGTTTACGAAAAATTAGGACTCCAATTTATTCCTCCGGAATTGAGAGAAAACCGTGGAGAAATCGAAATTGCCCTAAAAGGGAAAATACCGCCATTAGTTGAAGAAAAAGATATTCGCGGTGACCTGCATGTGCATTCTAAATATAGTGACGGGAATGCAACTATTGAACAAATTGCTGAAGAGGCAAAAAGGAAAGATTGGGGATGGGTAACTATTTCTGACCATTCACAATCATTGAAGATTGCTGGAGGTACACCAGTTAAAGAAGTATACAAGAAAATTGAAGAGATAAGAAAATATAACGCAAAGAATAAAAATTTTCGTATCCTTGCTTCAATGGAAGTTGACATTCGTGATGATGGTTCATTAGATTATGCTGATGAATTACTCAAAGAACTGGATTTTGTCATTGCTGCTATTCATACTGGTTTTAAACAATCGGAAGAAAAGATTACTGAACGAATATTAACCGCAATGAAAAATAAATATGTACATATGCTCGCTCATCCTACGGGTAGACTTCTTGGTAAGCGTGAACCTTATGCGGTAAATATGGGAAAAGTTTTAGAAGGGGCAAAAAAGACACATACGGCAATTGAAATTAACGCTTTCCCGGAAAGATTAGATTTATATGATATTTATTGTAAAAAAGCAAAAGAAATGGGTATAATGCTTGGTATCGGTACCGATGCCCATACTTTGGAACAACTTGACTACCTAAATTTAGGTGTAACTGTTGCCCGCCGGGGATGGTTAGAAAAAAAAGATTTACTGAATACGCTTGATGCAGATGAACTCTTAGAAAAAGCAAAAAAATGACCCTTCAATAAATTCAGGGTTCACCCTGAAGGGTCTGAGTTTACCGAAGACAGGACATCCTGAGTGAAACCGAACGATGAAAATTTTTGTAGACACGGCAAATCTGGATGAAATTAAACAAGCGATTGTTTTAGGCGTCTGCGACGGAGTTACCACTAATCCAACTCTCATTTCCAAAGAAGGTAAAGATTTTAAAGAACAAATCTTAGAAATTCGTAAATTTGTCTCCGGACCAATCAGTGCAGAAGTGCTCAGCCTTGACCTCGAAGGAATGCTTAAAGAAGCAAGAATTATTTCCTCGTGGGCAAAAAATTTGGTAATTAAGATTCCCTTAACTGAAGAAGGAATTAAAGCGGTAAAAATTCTTTCCAGTGAAAGAATAAAAACAAATATTACTTTAGTTTTTTCCGTCAATCAGGCTTTACTTGCGGCTAAAGCAGGAGGAACCTATGTTTCACCTTTTATCGGTAGATTGGATGACATTGGTGAAGAAGGAATGAATTTAATTCGTGATATTCTTACTGTTTACAAAAATTATAATTTTACTACCCAAGTCATTGTCGCCAGTATTCGTCATCCACTCCATGTAGTGCAAGCTGCCCTTTTAGGAGCAGAAATTGCTACTGTACCTTTTGCAGTCATTAAACAAATGTTTAAACATCCCTTAACCGATATCGGGATAAAAAGGTTCCTTAATGATTGGCAAAAACTACCAACTAAAGAGATAAAATGATTCCGGTGATTGAAAAAATATGATTACGGTGATTATGAATTTAGTCTTAATCCTGTAATCGCTTTTTCAGCCTGAGGCTGATCCGCCTTTGGCGGAAAAAATCACTGTAATCGTCTAAAAGAGGAGATAAAAATGACTGAAGTAAGAAAAGATATTGTTTCTGGTCGCTGGGTAATCACGGGAACAAAAAATGTTGACGAATTTTTTTCTTCTTTAAAACCAGAAGAAAAAGATGTGAAGAAATGTCCCTTTTGTCTAGGAAATGAACATCTTACTCGTCTGGAAATCTATGCTTTGCGCAAAAACCACACCCCACCGAATACACCAGGTTGGTCAATCCGCGTAATTCCGGCAATTACTGGTTTTTTAAGAATTGAAGGTGACCTTCGTCGTCGAGGAGTAGGAATGTATGATGCGATGGATAATATTGGGGCCCATGAAATAATTGTTGAAAGTGCTGAACATATAAAAAATATTTCTGATTTGCCAACGGAACAGATTAGAAAAGTGCTCCGTATCTATCAGGAACGAATTATTGATTTAGAAAAAGATAAACGGTTAAAATATTGTTTAATTTTTAAAAATCAACGACCTAAATCACCATACCGTGTTGGACATACCCATTCCCAACTTGTTGGCTTAGCCGCTACACCCAAAGCAATTAAAGATGAACTCTTAAACTCGCGACAATATTACGGTTATAAAGAACGTTGTCTTTTCTGCGACCTTATTCACCAGGAAAGTTTAGATAAAAAAAGAATCGTTGAAGAAAACGATGATTATCTTGCTTTTATCCCTTATGCGGCGAGGTTTGCTTTTGAAACATGGATAATTCCTAAGATCCACAATCCTGATTTCTCACAAGAGAAAGAATCTTCCTTATCAAACTTAGCCCAAATTCTTAAAAATTCTTTACAGCGGATTGTTAAACTTTTAAATGACCCGCCGCTTAACTATGCTTTTCATACCATACCTTATCTCCGGATTCGTCCGGGCTATTGGACTACAGTCCAGAAAGATTATCACTGGCATTTAGAAATCTGTCCTCAAATTACCGAAGTAAGCGGTTTTGAGTGGGGGTCAGGATTTCAAGTCCAACCTTTAGTTCCTGAGTTGTGCGCCCAACTTTTAAGAGAAACTATTATCTGAAATATTTATGCCTTTCAAGATGAACTTTCAAAGTGAACCTTATTTAACTGTTAAGGAAATAAATAAAGTTGACCATCTGGCAAGCGAAAAATATGGTATTCCATCACTTATTTTGATGGAAAATGCTGGACGTTCCGTCGCTTTAGAAACAATTAAGTTCCTCCGTTTACTTAATCACTCAATTACTAACTCACTTATTGCTGTCTTTTGTGGTGGTGGTAAAAATGGTGGGGACGGTTTTGTTAGTGCAAGATATCTTTACAATTATGGATACAAAATAAAAGTTTATCTCCTAAAAAATCCTGCTCAAATTTCTGGTGATATTTTAACTAATTTTACAATCTTGAAAAAAATCAGAATAAAAACAAAAATAGTTTCGCCAAACATTCTTCCCAATCTGTCTCTTGAACTTAAATCAGCGAATTGTATTATTGATGCTATTTTTGGCACTGGAGCAAAAGGAAAAATAGAAAACATTTATGCACAAGTTATCAGACTGATTAACCAAACAAATAAACCAATTATTTCCGTAGATATACCTTCGGGACTTGATGCAAATACTGGTTTCCCTTTACCCTGCACCAGAGCGGTGCAGGGTTTAGGTGAACCCCGTAAAGACTTCTCTCTACGGGGTGAATGTATTAAGGCGAGAGTTACCGTAACCATGGGCTATCCAAAGAAAGGATTCCTTAACCCAGAGGCAAAAAAATTCCTTGGTAAAGTAGTGGTTGCCGATATTGGTTACCCACGAGATATAGTCTCTCTGCAAAACCAATTCCACCAAAAATGAGGAGGGAGAAGAAATATGGTTACTGGATTAGTCCTTGTGCGTTTGCAAGCAGGCAAAGAAAAAGAAGCATTAGCAAAAATTAAGGGAATCAAAGGGGTAAGTCATGTCAGTGCAGTTTTTGGTCGGTGGGATTTAGTCGTAGATATTGAAGTTGCTGACCTCGCTACTTTAGCCAATGTAGTTGTCGGGAAAATACGCAATATTCCCGGTGTTTTCAGTACGGAAACTTTACTCACTACCGCTATATAGTTACTTGAGTTATCTACGGATGTCTACAAATAGAAGTGTAGCAATTGTTGCTTGCAGTATTCTATTTTTTTCTTTTTCTCTAAGTGAGGCAAATCCATTGAAAAAGATAAAGAAAGTTAATCTTCCTAACGGACTAACCGTCGTTCTTAAAGAAGACCATACTTTACCTTTATGTTCAATTCAAGTCTGGCTTAAGGTCGGTTCGGTTTATGAAGGCGTAAAGCCTCGTCCCGTAAATTTATTCTACGGGACTCGTGTCCCAAAACTTCGGGATTTACGAAGAGAAAATTATGGTATTTCGCATTTCCTTGAACATCTACTTTTTAAAGGTACAAAGAAATATGGTGTTAGCGAAATTGCTAAAATTATTGAATCTTTAGGGGGAAGAATTAATGCCGGCACAGGTAAAGATTTCACAGTGATTTATTTTAATGTTCCGAAAGAAGGTATAGAAACTGCTTTAGAAATTGCTGTTGAGATTCTGGAAAATACTATTTTCCCAACAGAAGAAATTGAACGCGAAAGATTAGTAATCTTAGAAGAAATTAAACGGCAAGATGATGACCCGGATAGTATTCTCTGGAATCTTTTTAATGAAAAAATTTTTTCGCATACACCATATCATTATCGGGTAATTGGTACTATGGAAACAATTAAAAAAATATCCCGGGAAGATTTAATTTATTACTACCAGACCTACTATGTACCAAATAATGCAACTTTAGTCATCATCGGAGATATAAAGACAAAAAAAATTTTATCTTCAGTGAAGAAAAAATTTGAACTATTAAGAAAAAAGGAATTACCTTCTCTGCCAGTTTTAAAAGAAACTGCTCAGGAAAATTTTTTCTACACGGAAAAAAAACCAGTGCAACAAGCACTTCTTCTTTGTGGTTTTTTAGGTCCAACTGCAGAAAGTAATGACCAGTATGCACTTGATCTTCTTGGTACTATTCTTGGAGAAGGAAGAAATTCACGCTTATATAAGAATTTACGCGAAGAAAAAGAACTTGTTTTAAGTATCGGTTCTTCTTATCTTACCCAAAAAGGAAGCGGTTTATTTCTTATCTCTGCTCGTCTTGAACCAAAAAAAGTTGAACCGGTACTTGAGGAAATTCATCAAGAATTATTTAATTTGCAAAAAGATGGTCCCACCGATAAAGAATTAACCCGGGCAAAAATACTTATTGAAAACGGTTGGCTTTTTGCTAATGAAACCTACTCGGGACAGGCATATACGCTCGGTTATGCAATGACCCTCAAAGACCTGAAATATGCACAGGAATATCTGAAAAATATTGCTCAAGTAAAAAAAGAAGATATTAAATTTGTTTTAAATAAATATTTCCAAGGTAAAAAACCAAGTACAATTATATTTTATCCTGAAAAATAAGGTGTGGGGTAAATGTGGAAAATAATACTATCCATTTTACTTTTATTTATTTTTATTTCTATCTCAATTTACAGCGAGGCGGGTGAAGCAATGATTCATAAACATATTTTTCTTAACGGTCTTACGCTTATTCATAAAGAAAATAAATCTAACCAGATTGTTGCTTTAGAAATTTTTATCAAAACCGGAAGAATTTATGAACCAGAGGAAAAAGCTGGACTGACGAGTTTTCTGCAGACACTTCTTTCTAAAGGGACAAAAAAACATAACGCCGAACAAATTGCTGAAATTATTGAATCAATTGGTGCTTCCTTTGGCACGGATACTTCCGAAGATTATGCCGAAATTTATGGCGTATCCACAGTTAAACATTTCGCTACTCTTTTCAATTTAATCTATGAGGTTTACACTGAACCTATTTTCCCAGAAAAAGAAATGGAAAAAGAACGCCAGGCAACACTTGCTGGGATAAAAACACGCGAAGAAGATATTTTTACCGTAACCTATGACTACTTCAGTCAAGAACTTTATAACAAACATCCATACGCTCTTCCCGTAATCGGTACAGAAAAGACAGTCAAAAGTTTTACTCGTGAAGATTTAGTTGCTCATCATCAAAAATTCTACACTCCCGAAAGAACAATCCTCGTGATTGTCGGTAACCTTCCTTGGAAAAAAGTGAAGAAGATGGGAGAAAAAACTTTCGGACAAATTGAGGTGAGTATCTCTTCCACAAGAGAAAAGTTAAGCGAACTAACTTTATTTTCGGTTATTCTTGAACAACGAATAGAAAAGATTTATCTAAAAAAATTTAGACAGGCATATTTGATGTTAGGTTATCCAGTGCCCGAAGTAAGCCATGAAGATTATCCGACTTTAAAAGTAATTAATACTATTCTCGGTGGCGGTATGCGCGGACGACTTTTCCAAGAATTAAGGGACAAATATTCTTTTGCTTATGAAATTAGTTCATTCTACCCGACCAGAAAACTTACCAGCCGTTTTGTTATCTATCTCGGTTTAGATGAAAACAGAATCACGGAAGCAAAAGAAAAAATTTTAGAACAACTGAAAAAAATAAAAGATGAACCGGTGAGCGAAAAAGAACTGAAGGAAGTGAAAACATTCCTGCGGGGTAATTATTTAATTGAACATTCTAAAAATAAACAACAAGCATGGTATCTCGGCTGGTGGGAACTAACGGGTAAAGGATACCAATACGACGAACTCTATCCAGAAGAATTATCAAAAATTACCGCTGACCAAATCCAAAACCTTGCCCGTAAATATTTCACCGAGAATTATCTTATAATTATTATTCAACCTGAAAATTAAGAATATTTTTGAAGATAAAATGGTTTCGTCATCTTGCCACCGCTTTTAGCGGGGTCTCCGAAGTGAAAAATAAATAAAACTATCCCGAAGAGGAGAATAAAAGAATGAATAATTCTGATGAAACGATTACTTATAATTATAGGTTTTTATTTAGTGACGGCACAGAAAAAAAATTTAATCTAATACTTGATAGAAAAACTTTAAATTTAATCAAAATAGACAGAACACCACAATACCCTGAGTGGACCGAATTGAAAAATTTTAAATGCCCCAATTGTCCTCTGGAAGAGAAAGAATATAAATATTGCCCGATAGCAGTAAATATTATTGACCTCATTGATTTCTTTAAAACTTCTATTTCTTATACGGAAGTTGATGTAATCGTTGATACTGAAATAAGAAAATATATTAAACGCACTTCATTACAAAAAGGAATTAGTTCTTTAATCGGCATATATATGGTTACAACTGGGTGCCCAATTATGGAAAAACTTAAACCAATGGTTCGTTATCATTTGCCTTTTGCTACTTTGGAAGAAACAAGTTATCGAGTAGTATCAATGTACCTATTAGCACAATATTTTTTGTATAAGAAGGATAGAAATCCGGATTGGGACTTGAAAAAACTCTCCAAAATTTATGATAATATTAAAGCAGTAAATGAAAATATTTGTAAAAAGCTTACCGAACTCAAAATAGAAGATGCGGTTCTCAATGCAATAGTCCACTTAGATTGTTTTGCTATTTCTGTACCGTTTGCCTTGGAAAAAAGTTTACTCAAGAAAATAGAAAATGTACTTAAGGTATTTTTCTGATTTAAAGTAAGAAAAATATAAAGAAAGGAGGAGACTCAAATGGCAGAAGGAAGATGTATGAAATGCAAGAAGCAGGTAGAGATTAAAGATGCAAAAGAAGTAGAAATGAAAGGTGGCAGAAAAGCATTACAAGGTGTTTGCCCTACTTGCGGGACAAAAGTGTTCAGAATTCTTGGCAAAAAATAAAATCTTGTCCAATTAGCAAATTTTCTCAATTTTTCAAGATAAACGCACCTTATTTAAAAGAGAGAACTTCGACAACTTGATTTTTCTTGGGGCTGTGCTATACTTATGTAATTTATTCCAAGGGTAAGATGATACTTTAATTTGAGAAGTGTCTCTCAAAAGTGGAAAAAAAATAAAACCCAAACTTAGAACAACCTGAATTTCCTGTCCTGAGTTTACCAAAGGAGAAAGTTTCGGAGACCCCGCTAAAAGCGGTGGCAGGTTTTTTTGTTTTTTGAAAAACTTTAAAAGTTACAAAATTTCAAGTCCGACACGGCTTACACGGCTTATGTAAAGAAACCAAATAAAAAATTTTATTTTTTGCTGAAAATATCTTAAATCCTGACATATAGAAGTCGGGATTTTTTATTTGCTTTTTAGGGTTAAGAGTGATATAATTCTAAAAGACGATTCAGACGGATGAGAAACTCTGATTCAAACAGATAAAAACCAAAATGCAAACTGATAAGAAAATTGTTTCCCGCAAACAGGATTTCAATAATTGTAACGAGTACCCTTATCTTAATCTTTCCCCTTTGTCCGATGACTCCGAAGAGGTGGGGTATCGGATTCCTTCAGAGAGGGGGAGGAAAGGGTGGGGGAAGATTTTGCTCTTGGCTCTTTGCTCCTCGCTCTTCGCTATTTTCATTGGTTGTTCCAAGAAAGAATCGGCTTCCCAATTACTAATTACCAACTCAGCAAGTAACCAAGTTACCCCACCACCCGCATACGGTGATGCTTATATTGAAGCGTCAATTGGTGATGCAAGTTATTTAAATCCACTCTTAGCCGCAGATAGTGCTTCCGGTGATATAAATAGTTTAGTTTATAATGGTTTAGTAAAATATGATAAAAATATAAAATTAGTTAGTGATTTAGCCGAATCCTGGGAAGTGAAAAATAACGGTTCAGAGATAATTTTTCATTTACGGAAAAATGTTCTTTGGCATGACGGTAAACCGTTCACAGCTGAAGATGTAAAATTTACTTATGAGAAACTAACTGACCGGAAAGTAAAGACACCCTATTCGGCAGATTATTTGTTAGTGAAAAATTTGGAGAACCTTAATCCTTACACAGTAAAAGTTACTTATTCGGAACCCTTTGCTCCGGCGTTAGAATCCTGGGGTATAGGAATTATACCGAAACATATTTATAAACAAGGGGAGTTTAACTCCCATCCGGCAAATCGGCAACCGATTGGTACTGGTCCTTACCGGTTTAAAGAATGGAAAACTGACGAAAAAATTGTCTTGGAAGCAAATCCGGACTATTTTGAAGACCGACCACCTGGTCGGAGAGATAGAATTTACCCCTATCTTAACCGTTATGTATATCGGATTATTCCTGACCAGGCAGTACAGTTTCTAGAATTACGGCGGGAAGCAATTGATTCTATGGGTTTAACTGCTGACCAGTATAAAGCCTATCCGGAATTTTTTAAAAAATACAATAAGTTTCGTTATCCCGCATTTGTTTATACTTATTTAGGATACAATCTAAAAAATCCGCTTTTTCAAGAAAAAAAAGTGCGTCAGGCAATTGCTTATGCGCTAAATAAGAAAGAAATTATTGATGGTGTATTACTTGGCTTAGGTAAACCAGCCTCCGGTCCTTTTCCGCCAAGTTCATGGGCGTATAGTCCAGAAGTTAAGGATTACAAGTATGATCCGGAGAAAGCAAAAAAATTACTTGCCGAATGTGGATGGTTTGATATTGATGGTGATGGTTGGTTAGAAACGCAACAACGGAAAGGCGAAAAAGGAGGACCAGCAAAATTTGAGTTCAGTTTGATGACTAACCAAGGAAATAAGGCACGTGCTTTATGTGCGGAAATTATCCAGATGCATTTAAAAAAAGTTGGGATAAAAGTTAATATCCGTATTGTAGAATGGAGCACATTCATTCACCAGTTTATTGAGAAAAGAAATTTTGACGCAGTAATTCTTGGTTGGTCGCTGTCTCGTGACCCGGACCAATATGCAATTTGGCATTCCAGCCAAAAAGAACCGGGAAAATATAATTTTGTCTCCTATGAGAATCCAAAAGTTGACCAACTACTTGAAGAAGGGAGAAAAACTTTTAATTTAGAAAAAAGAAAAAAAATATACCACGAGATACATCAAATTCTTAATGAAGAACAACCTTACTGCTTTCTATATTATCCTGATTCTTTACCTGTGGTGCATAAACGGTTCATTGGACCGGAAGTTGCTCCTTTAGGTTTAGGCTGGAATTTTGTAAAATGGTATGTCCCGAAAAGTCAGCAGAAATATTTACAATAACGATTCAGACAGATAACCAACTGATTCAGACAAGATGAAAATCTGTTTGCATCTTGGTCGTTATCTGTTTGAATCAAGATTTATGTATGTCAGTTCATTACATCGTTGACGGATATAATGTTTTAAAACAGTTACCAGATTTGGAAGGACGTCCTTTAAAAAATGGACGCTGGGGATTGATTCGGTATTTTGAAATTTATCGTCCACAAGGGAGCATAAAAAATAAAGTTACCATTGTCTTTGACGGGAAAAGTGAAGTAAATTTACCCACACAACGAATATTGAAAAAAACAAATATAGAGATAATTTTTAGCCAAGATGAAATTGCTGACGAAAAAATAAAAAAATTAGTTAGCCGTCTGCCTAATCCGAAACAGGTCATCGTGGTTACTGATGACCGGGAACTTAAAGAGGCAGTAAAAATTTACGGGGTAAAAGTGTTCTCAGTTAAAGAACTTGCCCAGAAAAAATTCCCACAAGCGGACGAGAAAATTATTAAAAGAAAAACTACATTAAGTCAAGAAGAAGCAGAAAAGATAACTAAAGAATTAGAAGAAATTTGGTTAAATCCGAAGAAAAATGGTTGTTAACTTGAAATAGTAAATATTGCTTTTGGTTTGTTTTTTTGATAAAATTTAAAGAAAGAAATGAGCAGAAAAACTGACGGTAAATTAGCACGGACAACAAAATATTTTAAGAATTTACAGAAATATCGCCAAATATGAATTATCCCTCAATATAAAAAATGGTTACCTCGGTATGAACCAGGTACGCATCAGAGCAGGACATACCCAGAGCGGTTCATACCTCGTGAACCCCGAGACACTACTCGGAGAAGTAGTTAACAGAGTATGATTATTATTCTCATATTCTTGAGAATGCAAGAATGATTTCAAAAAAATGAAAGGCAAAATTGCAATCATCCCAATTAAAGGAACGATTGTCTCGGAAAGTGGTTTTATTTTTCCACTACCGGTACCAATAAAAGTAGGGGGGACCATTTCTAGCGAAATAATTGAATTCTTAGAGGAAGTAGAAAAAAATAAAAAAATCAAAGCCATAGTTTTAGAGATTGATTCACCTGGCGGAACACCTTATCCTTGCAAAGAAATTGCGATGAGAATACAAAATTTTTCTAAACCAGTAATCGCCTGGGTCAAAGAAAGTGCTACTTCCGGTGCTTATTGGATTGCCTCCGCCTGTAAAAAAATTGTTGCTGACCATTTAAGTATAATTGGCAGTATCGGAGTTACTTCACTGCGTCCTGATTTCACTGAATTACTCAAAAAATTCGGTATTGATATTGAAACCCTTGCTTCAGGTATTCATAAGACCTTAGGGCTACCTTTCCAGAAAACTACCCCGGAAGAAAAAGAAATATTAAAACAAGAAATAGAGATAATTTATCAACATTTTCTCCAAGAAGTAGCAAAAAATCGTAATTTATCCGAAGAAGTAGTTAAGGAAATTTCTACCGGTAAAATATATCTCGGTGAAGAAGCAAAAAGAATTGGTCTTATTGATATTTTAGGTGGAAAAAATGAAGCACTAAAGACCGCCCAAGAAATAACAAAATTAAAAACATATCAAATTGTGGACTACAATAAAAAAATTGGTCAGCCGAAAGGACTTTTAAGTAAACTACTCCGATGAGGTGATCACCTCCGATGAAAATTGCCGTATTCAGTGATAGTCACGGTAATTTGAATGATTTACAAAAAGCAGCAGAAAAAGCAACCACCGAGGGAGCAGAATTGTTCATTCATTTAGGTGATGATTACCAAGATGCAAGAATTTTAGAAAATGAGGTAATTACCTCTTTTGTTTCTCAAGTGATAAAAGTTCCTGGTGTTTATGACCAAGAATATACTGACTATCAACTGCCTCATCGGATAATCAAAGAATTTGAAAAAGTCAAAATATTGATTACACATACCCCTTCTTCTCATGAGAATGACTTTTCTTCTGATTTTAAACCTGAAGAAGTAAGTGCAAAAAAGGAAGTAAAAGTTATTCTCTACGGACATACACATATACCAAAAATTGAAGAAAAAGATGGTATTTATTGGATTAACCCCGGACACTTAAAAAAAGAAGATAAAAAAGGTTATCCACCAAGTTTTGCTCTTCTGGAAATTACCAATGGTGAAATTAAACCGAAAATTATCAATTTGAGGTGATACTTTCAATGATGAACAAACTATTACCAAAACTAAAAGCCCCTTATCTACTTGCCTGCTGGCCGGGTATGGGTAATGTCGCCTTAAGAGCAGGGATTTATCTAAAAAATCAGTTAAAAGCTGAAGAATTAGCCGAATTTGAAACATTGGAAGTATATCAACCGGCGGAAATCACTGTAGAACATGGTTTAGTAAAGATACCGGAAGCACCAAAAAATAAATTTTATTTCTGGAAAAATGTATACGGAGAAAATGACTTAATCATTTTCTTAAGTGAAGCCCAACCTGACCTTGATAAAGGATACATTTATGGACACCGCCTGCTTGAATTTGTCCAACGATATACAATAAAAAAAGTTTTTACTTTTGCAGCGATGCCGGTGCCAATTACTCATTTAGAAAAGCCAAAAGTTTGGGCGGTTGCTACTGATTTATTTTTACTTGAAGAACTGCACAGGTTTAATGTCCAGATAATGCCGGAAGGACAAATTAGTGGATTGAATGGTTTACTTCTTGGTATCGCTAAACAAAAAAAACTTTCCGGAATTTGTCTTTTAGGAGAACTACCACTATACACTATCCAGATAGAAAACCCAAAAGCATCACAGGCGGTATTAGAAATTTTGACGGCAACATTAGGAATAAAAATTGATTACACTGAACTTGAACATTATGCTCAACGCTTAGAACAAGAAATTGAAAAATTGTTTGACTTTTTCTCTGTAGATATTAAGAGTAAATCTTTATCTGAAGAAGATGTACAAAAAATGCGGAAAACGATTGAAGAATATACGAAGATACCTCCTTCAGCAAAAAAAGTAATTGAAGAACTTTTTGAACAGGCAAAAAAAGATCGTAGTAAAATAACCGAATTAAAAGTAACACTTGATAAATGGGGTATCTTTAAGGAATACGAAGATAAATTTCTTGACCTTTTTGAAAAGAAAAAAGAACAACCACCAGAAAATCCTTAGATGAGAGTTAGCAAGTTAGGAAGTTAAATAACTATTCGTTAATGTTTGAACCAGCCTATCTCAAATTATACAAATCTAACGAATTAAACAAGCGTATTGACCAACTTTACGAAATTTTAAAAAATTGTCATCTTTGTCCACGCAAATGTTTCGTTGACCGAACCAAAGGTGAGAAGGGTATTTGTCGTTCCGGCGTTGATTTAGTTGTCTCCAGTATCAGTCCGCATTTCGGTGAAGAAGAAGAACTCGTCGGACAAGGTGGCTCGGGGACGATATTTCTGACCAATTGCAATTTAGGTTGTCTCTATTGTCAGAATTACGAAATAAGTCATCTCGGACGAGGAAGAACAATCTCACCGGAAGAATTAGCGAAAGGAATGCTTTATTTACAAAAACTTGGTTGTCATAACATAAACCTGGTCACACCGACACATTTTGTACCCCAATTAGTTAAGACGATAAAAATTGCCTGTGAAATGGGATTAAGGTTACCGATTGTCTTCAACTGCGGTGGTTACGAAGCCGTAGAAACAATTGAACTTTTAGATGGAATTATTGATATCTATATGCCAGACATAAAATATGGTTCGGTACCTCGCCATCCTTCGGTATTCTCAGGACTGATGAACAGAAGTCCTGAAGAATTGAAGGACGGTGACTCCAGTCCAGCGGAGAAATATTCTAACGCACCAGATTATTTTGAAAGATGTAAAGAAGCAGTTAAAGAAATGTATCGTCAAGTTGGTGATTTAAAAATTGTTGACGGTATTGCTCAAAGGGGACTGTTAATCCGTCATTTAGTTTTACCAAATAACCTCGCTAATTCAGAAAAAGTGTTGAAATTCATCACTGAAGAAATTTCTCTGGATACCTATGTAAACATTATGGACCAATACCATCCAATGTATAAAGCGGAGAAATTTCCTGAGCTTAACCGTCGTCCTTCTTTAAGTGAATACAATCAAGTAATTGAAACGGCGAAAAAATACGGTCTCCATCGTGGTTTTCAAAAAAGAATGCTCCTTATCAGATAGAAGATGTCAGCGATAAGAAGAACACGATTACGGCGATAGAATTTGACAGGTAAGATTATCGCTGGCATCGTCGCAGTTATCGTTGTAATCATTTCACTTGAAATGGAAATTAATCTTAATAACAAAAAATACGACCTGCTTGAAGAACCAGTAAAGCATATCCTTCTTCCAACAAAAAAAGAATTACACGGCTGGTACTCCGGGAAAAGAGAATGTACTGCGGAAAGGTTACTCATCAATCCCTATAACGGTTGTGGAATTGGTTGCTTTTACTGTTATGCTCGTGCTTTACCCGGATACTTTGAAATTTTTCACCAACAGGATATAATTTTTGTTGCTGAAAATTTTGATAAAACAGTTGCTGAACAACTTGATTCTCTAAATATTGCCACCTGTGGTTATTTAAGCCCGGTTACTGACCCTTTCCAGCCATTAAACGAAAAATATCATCTTTCAGAAAGAATTATTCAGGTCTTTGTTGAAAGAAATATACCAATTGAATTTATTACCAAAGCAAAAGTCCCTGACGAGGTAATCAGTTTAATTAAACAGCAGAGACATTCCTTCGGACAAGTATCTATACTCACCGTAAACGAAAAATTAAGAAAAATTCTTGCTCCCAACGGTGCATCAGTTGATGAACTTCTTGCCAACTTAGAAGTGATGGCGAAAGAAAATGTTTATGCAGTTTGCCGTATTGACCCAATCTTTCCTTATCTTACTGACGACAAAAAGAATTTAACTGAAATTGTTGAACGAGCGAAGTCATCCGGTGCAAGACATATTGTTGCCAGTATTCTTGACTTACCGGTAAAAATTGCTGATGACATTTTGAATAAAATCAAAGAATATTTTGGCGCAGGGATGAAATGGAATTACCGCCGACTTTATACTGAACGAATTGGCTACTTGAATGCGAAAATTGATTACCGAAAAAAAATATTTACCTTCTTGCGTGAACTCTGTGACAAAAAAGGTTTAACTTTTGCTCTCTGTATGGAATATCAATTAGTTAACCGTTCACCGTTAACCGTTCACGGTTTACCGATTAAAGGGCTTAATGAAGAATTTATGTCTTCCACAAACTGTGAAGGCATAAACATACCAGTTTACATTCGTAAAAATGGCAAGTTCCAGCCGGTAACTGCTTGCCAGGGAAATTGCTTAAACTGTATTGAAGCAAAATGTGGAATTGAAGATTTGGCGATGGGCAAAGAAGAAGCAAAAAAGGATTGGAAATTAAAAGATTACCGTCGCTGGTCAGAACAAATCAAATCGCCCACTTTGCAACTATATTAAAAAATGCGGAGAGCAATTGTTGACCTACCTTTACATTATGGAAAAGCACCAAGATGGCTATTTGAAAAGATGAGTCGTCTGTCACGGGCAATAGTTGAAGTACTTGTCTACGAATATGGACCTGACGAAATATTGAGACGCATCTCTGACCCTTATTGGTTTCAGGCTTTGGGTTGTATGCTTGGTTTTGACTGGCATTCTTCAGGATTAACTACCACGGTTTGTGGTGCCTTAAAAGAAAGTATCAAGGGTTTAGAAAAAGATTTAGGATTCTATATCGCTGGTGGTAAAGGTAAAGTTGCCCGTAAAACACCGCAAGAAATTGAAAACTATTCGCTAATCTCTAATTCGCTCAATCCGCTACCTTTAATTTACGCCAGTAGAATGTCGGCTAAGGTTGACTCTACTGCTTTGCAGGACGGTTACCAGATATATCATCATTGTTTCTTTTTCACCAATAAAGGTAAATGGGCGGTTGTCCAGCAAGGACTTAATGAAAATACACACTATGCCCGGAGATACCATTGGCTAAGTGAAGAAGTCAATGATTTTGTTATTGAACCGCATAAAGTAATCTGTGCTGAACATAAAGAAAAGGTAGTTTTAAATTTAGTAGCCAAAGAAAGTGAAGAAACAAGAAAAGTTTCTACTGAACTTGCCTGCCAAAAACCAGAAAAAATTATTAAAGATTTAAAGAAAATAGTGTACTATCGTCTCCCGCGAGAACACGAAATTTTTCTTAAGGATATTAACCCGGAAAGATTAAACAAAATTTTTCTTAAAACTTACAAAACTCAACCAGAAAATTATGAATCTCTGCTTGGTTTAGAGGGTGTCGGACCAAAAACTATTCGGGCATTAGCATTAATTTCTGAACTTCTTTATGGCACAAAACTTTCCTATAATGACCCGGTATGCACCATGATGGTGCATACCCCGGTTCGCTATTCTTTTGCTCACGGTGGTAAAGATGGACATCCTTATCCAGTAGATAAAAAAGTCTACGAAAATTCAATAAGTTTTTTGCAACGAGCAATTGAAAAAGCAAAACTTGGTGACCGAGAAAAACTTGACTGTTTGAGGAGGTTAAGATGAACCCCGTTAGACCTCTATGGTACTACACTTATGTTATAAAAAGTAAAAAAGATGGAAAGTTCTATACTGGCGTTACGAGCAATATAGACAAGAGATTTAAAGGACATAACGATGGATTAGTCTTTGCTACAAAATATAGATGCCCATTTACATTGATTTATTTTGAAGCGTGCTTAAATAAGAACGACGCCTATCGGCGAGAAAGATATTTGAAAACTGGAATGGGTAAGAGATATTTGAAAGAACGTTTGAACCCCGTTAGAAATTTCAGAAGAATTGTCAAGAAACTAAATTTAAACAGTGTTGGTTATTAAGTTTAAAAGATTTCTAACGGGGTGAAGGGAGGTCTAACGGGGTGAAAACTTTAACTGATTATCTCTGGTTTAACACGAAGAAAAAGAAAGAATTCATTAACATTACTGATGAAGTCCAAAAAGTAGTAACCAAAAGTGGAGTTAAAGAAGGTTTTGTTTTGGTCAGTGCAATGCATATTACTGCCGGTGTTTTTGTTAATGATGAAGAGGAAGGAATAAAAAATGACCTAATCCAATGGGCAGAAAATCTTGCTCCTTTTCGCAGTGATTACCAGCATCATCGCACCGGTGAAACTAATGCGGATGCACATCTGAAAAGTATTCTTTTTCATCATCAGGTAATTGTTCCAGTAACAAATGGTAAACTTGATTTCGGTCCCTGGCAACAAATATTTTATGCTGAATTTGATGGGCAACGAAGAAAACGAGTAATTATTAAAGTTCTCGGTGAATAAAGTAAAAGAAAAAAATTAAGCATTCACTCAATCACTTAATCACTGACTCTAAAATGGACGAATTTTATATCCAATGGCATATCACTAATCTCTGTAATCTACGCTGTCGGCATTGTTATCAGGAATATTTTAATCCCAATGAGGACATTCCCTGGCTAAAATTGAAAACAATTTATGAGAATATCCTTTCCACTTCCCGACAGTGGAATAAAAAAATGCATATCACTATAACCGGTGGTGAACCTCTGTTAAAAAAAGAAACATATCTTCTCATTGATTATCTTGACCAAAAAGAAGAAATCAGTGAACTTTCTCTGATTACTAACGGTTTCTTTCTCAATGAAGAAGTTTGTCAATACTTTGACGGGTCAGATAAATTTAAGAAAATAAAAATTTCACTTGATGGAGCAAGTGAGAAGACAAATAATTATATTCGGGGGGAAGGTACATTTAGTAAAGTAATGAAAGCAATTGAGACATTAAAAAAATTTACTAATTTCCAAATAATTCTGATGTTTACCGTAATGAAAAATAATCTCCAAGAAATTGAAAGTCTTTTTGAACTCTGTAAAGAGTTCAAATTAGATGGACTGATGATTGAAAGATTTATTCCACTCGGTCAGGGGGTCTCTATTGAGGAACAGATTTTAGATAAAAACGAATGGAAAAGTTTAGCGAACACCTTACTCGGACTTTGCGAGGTAAATTGTCCTCCGGAAGAAATTTTACCTTACCGTGCTTTTCAAATCACCGCTTTAGCGGGATCTCCGATAAAATTTAATTCCCAGAATTTAGAATTACTCGGTGCACCCTGCACTGCCGGCACCGATGGGCTTTGCATTATGCCTAACGGCACGGTTTATCCCTGTCGCCGGTTTAATTTACCGATTGGTAATCTTCTTGAACAGCCGCTTGCAGAAATCTGGCAAAATTCGGAAGTTTTAAATAAAATCAGAGAAAAAAATAACCTACAAGGTAAATGTAAAAATTGCCCGATACAGGTGAATACCTCAGAAGAATGTCCTGGCATGCACCAGAGCGGTGCATGCCGGGGTTGCCGGGCAAATGCTTTCGCCTTAACTGGTGACTATCTTGCTGAAGATAGCCAATGCTGGCTTTGACGATTAAGAAAAAAAATGATAGAATGATTACTGATGTCAGCGATGAAAAACAATCCGATTACGGCGATACGAAGTTAGAAGACTAATGCTATCGTTGTCATCGTTGATTTTATCACCGTAATCGTGCTATAGATATGGATGAAATAAAGTCAGCATTAGAAATTGCTTTAGAAAAAGTAAAAAATATCTCTGTTTCTGAAAAAGAAATTGAAAAAGATAACGCTATAGCACAAGGAACAAAATTAGCTGCCGAATACCTCAGAAATCCTAAATTTAATCTTTCCGCTAAACTCACCGAAATAAAGGATAAAGAGGTAATCACCTCAAATAGAAGTTACATTCTTGAAGGTGCTGTCTCGGTATTCCTAAAAAATATAGTCCTCCCGGAAAATAAAGAAAGAAAAAAAGAAAATTTGCGAGCGATGGAAGGACTTTTCATTTTGAAAAAGGAAAAGGATAGGTTAAGTGACCTTTTTGCCCAAATTGACCAGTTTTTTGATGATTACCTTAACCAACGAAAACAACTTTATGAACATTTAAGGAGAAAATACGAATCTGCTTTGAGGCAAACTAATGAAATAAAAAGTCTTGAGGAACAAATGGAAAGACAGGGTATAAAACTAAAAATTGCTGTTGAACAAAATCCACAATTCCAACAAGAGTGGCATATTTTACTTAATCAACTTACCTCTAAGTACAGACAACACTTAGACGCAATAAAAAAAGAATTAGAAAAAATGAAAAATATTGACTAAAAACTTTCACTACTGGTGCAAAAGAAGAACTTAACGAGAAAACTTGGCGGAACTTTCTACCATGCCACCAGATAGGTAGAGTAAAATTGTAAAAACTAATGGTGATAGAATATCAAACTTTAGCAGAAAAAATTATTACATCTTTGGAGGTGTTCACTGTTGGAGACAGAATTTAAAAGGCATCGGGGAAAATACAAAATCATAATAATGGCTATTTTTTTAGCCAGTGCTTGTTTTTTTATCTATTATATTCATGGAGTACTGAAAACCGGTATTATTTTTACTCATTTCTTTTATATCCCCGCCATTTTAGCCTCTTTCTGGTGGAAAAGAAAAGGTTTATTCGTCGCCCTATTCTTAGGGATAGCAGTTATTTTTAGCCATCTTCTTTTTAAATGCGATGAGCATATCCTTGAAGATTCTGTCCGTATGACTATGTTATTTATTACTTCATCTGTAGTTGCTCTCCTGAGTGAACGGATTGAAGAAAGAGGAAAAGTAATCAAAGAATCCGAAGAAAAATTTAGAGCCATTTTTGATAATGCAATTGATGGGATAATTTTGACCGATGTGAAGAATAGAAAATTTTATACCGGAAATAAAGCCATCTGCCAGATGCTTGGCTATAGCGAAGAAGAAATCAAGAATCTGGGAGTTACAGATATTCACCCTCAAGAAGACCTGCCCTATATCATAGAACAGTTTGAGAAACAATCAAGAAAAGAGATTGCGCTGGCTAAAGATATTCCAGTGAAAAGAAAAGATGGCAGTATTTTTTATGCTGATATTAACTCATCCCTAATAACCGTGGCTGGGGAAACCTATCTTTTAAGTATTTTTAGGGATATCACCGAGCGTAAGCAAGTGGAAGAGGCACTGCGGGAAAGTGAAAATTATTTAAAAAATTTATTGGATGCAATAAACACCGGGATTTTAGTTATCACTCCGGAAACACATCAGATTATAGATATCAATTCTTCAGCGCTGGCAATGATTGGGGTTTCCAAGGAGCAAGTGCTCGGTCAGATATGTCATAAATATATCTGTCCAGCAGAGGTGGGGAAATGCCCAGTAACCGATCTCAAACAGACCGTAGACCTTTCAGAGCGTATATTACTAAAGTCCAACGGTGAACAAATCAAGATACTGAAAAGTGTAGTTCCTTTGGAGTATAAAAATCGTAGTTATCTAATTGAAAGTTTCGTTGATCTCACTGAGCGAAAACGTGCGGAGGAGGCACTGCGAGAAATGAATGCGCAGCTTCAAAGTTTGATCCAGGCTATTCCCGATGCAGTATTTTTCAAAGATGTGCAAGGACGCCACCTTCTTGCCAATAAGGCAGTTGAGGAATTTTTCGGAATGAAACAGGAAGAAATAGTGGGAAAAACAAACGAAGAACTTGGGATGCCCCCTGAACTCGCTGAGTATTGCCAGAAGAGTGATGCCGAAATAATGCGGACCCAGAAGCCCTTGCGGACTGAAGAACAATCCAGTAAGGGTACGGAAAAAATATTTTTAGATACTATCAAAGTCCCAATTTTTGATGATAAGGGCAAGGCTATAGGACTGGTAGGAGTGAGCCGGGACATCACCGAACTTAAACTTGCGGAGGAGACACTGCGTAAATCGGAAGAAAGGTATCGCACCCTATTTGAAGAATCAAAGGATGTTGTTTATATTAGCACACCGGAAGGAAAATTTGTAGATATAAATCCTGCCGGTGTTGAACTGTTTGGATATTCTTCTAAAGAGGAACTTTTTAAGATAGATATTACTCAAGCCCTTTACTTTAATCCTGAGGAGAGACAAAAGTTTCAGCAAGCGATTGAAAAACAAGGGTATGTGAAAGATTTTGAATTAGTTTTGAAAAGGAAAGATGGAAGAAAGGTAATTGTCCTGGTGACTGCTACAACTGTCCGTGATGAAAAAGGAAATATTAGTGGATATCGAGGAATTATCCGCGATGTTACCAAGCACAAATATGCGGAGGAAGAAATTCAACGGACAAAAACACATTTGGAAAGTATTCTGAACAATTCTCTGGATTTGATTTTCACCATTAAGAAAGATGGAACATTTGGGTATATCAATCCGCAGTTAGAAAAGATAACCGGCTATCGGCAGGAAGAGGTTGTAGGAAAAAATTTTATGGAATTTATTCCTGAACACCGTAAGAATTTTATGCTGGAGAAGTGGAGAGAAATTAATGCCGGAATTTCCGGAACATATGAGACAGAAATTATTAAACATGATGGGACGCTAATGTATTGTCTTATTTCCCACTCGGTTATGGAAGGATTTAACGAGTTCCTCGTCGTCCTAAGAGATATTACTGAACGCAAACGCGGTGAAGAAAAACTGCAACAAAGTTTTGATAATTTGCAAAAGACATTGGAAGGCACTATTCTGGCAATGGCAAAAATTGTGGAAACGAAAGACCCCTACACTGCTGGACATCAACAACAAGTAGCGAAACTATCTTGTGCAATCGCCAAAGAGATGGGTCTTTCTGAGGAGCGGTTCAACGCACTCCAGATGGCTGCACTTATTCATGATGTCGGTAAGATATATGTTCCTACGGAGATTCTCAGTAAACCTGGTCGGTTAAATGAAATTGAATCCAGGTTAATTAAGACACATCCCCAAGTTGGTTACGATATATTGAAAACGATAGAGTTTCTCTGGCCAGTAGTGGAAATTATCCTTCAACATCACGAAAGGATGGATGGTTCGGGTTACCCTCAAGGTCTCTCTGGTAGAAACATCCTCTTGGAAGCAAGAATCTTAGGTGTAGCCGATGTAGTTGAAGCAATGTCTTCTCACCGACCTTACCGTAAGGCTATCGGTATCGGTAAAGCGTTAGAAGAAATTTCAAAGAATAAAGGTATCCTTTATGACCCGCAAGTTGTAGATATATGCTTTAAACTTTTCTACGAAAAAGGGTTCAAATTTGACTGAGTAATCATTGCTAACTCCAAATTTTATCGCTATAATCAGACCTAAAGAATCACTGTAACCAAGTCAACTATCAAAAAGGATTATTACAAAAAATGAAAAATATTGATTGAAAGTAGAACCGAACCATTCCCGGAAAAAAATTGTTGAAGAATAATTGAAACAAGAAAAACGAAAAATTTCTCCATTCCCACTTATATGGTGAATTAAAAAATGGTCAGCAAAGAAACCGCAAAAAAAGAAATTAAAAATTTAGTTAAATACTTGACAAAATTTCATACTTGAGTTATAATTAAATCAGAACACAATCATACAAAGGAGGGTTATAGCCAATGGAAGCAGAAAGAGTAGCCATTAGTTTACCAAAAGAACTTGTAGAAAAAGCAGAAAAGGCACGAAAAAATTGGGGAATTAACCGCAGTCAACTTTATCGTTCAGCACTGAAAAGTTATTTAGAGAAATTCCTTGAGACCAAGGAAGACCGAAAATTGTCCAAAATTTATAAAGAAGTTAGGGAGACAGATAGAAAACTCCAAAAATATTTCGCTCGGCACAGTTATAAAAATCTACCAACTTACGAAAAATAGTTCTTCCAATTGAAAAGGAGAAATTAAGATGGACCATTCCTTTTTTCCTCAACGCGGAGAAATTTATTTTTTATCCTTTAGCGAAACCAGCGGAAAAGCGATACACGGTGAACATCCAGCATTAGTAGTGCAAAATAATAAGGCTAACCGTTACAGCGGCGTAATTCTTGTTGTTCCGCTTACGACTAACTTGCGAGTCGCCGATTTACCGGTTGGTGTATTGGTTAAACCAGCGGAGGGAGGGCTTATTAAAGAATCGGTCATCCATTGCGGTCAGATTCATACAGTTGACCGTGCAGAATTTAGTCCAGAAAAGTGTGCCGGACAACTTACCCCAGCAACAATGGGGAAAGTTAACCAAGCTTTAAAAATCAGTTTAGATTTAGAATAGAAAAATAATCATTGCAAAATGTCCACCAAAGAAACTGCAAAAATTAGGTAAATTTTTTTACCTTTTCCAGAAAAAATTGTTGAAGCTTGCCTTCGCTGAAGCTTCGGCGAAAGCGAGGAAAAAAGATAATGAAAAATATTGACTGAAAAGTCAAATCAAAAAACTAATTGATTTTGTTGTAAATATTTACTACAATTGTTGTAAAGAAATACTGCAATGAAACTATTCCAAATTACTAAATCAGAACTAAGAAAAAAACTTATTTCCTATTTTTTTTCTAACCCGGAGAAAGAACATTACTTACGGGAGATTGCTTCTCTTTTGAATCTTGACCCGGGTAATTTATCCAAGGAACTCAACGGTCTTGAGAAAGATGGCATTTTTGTTTCTCAAATACGCGGAAAGATAAAGTTGTATAAACTTAATAAAAAATATCCTCTTTTTAACGAACTGAAAAATATTATCTTCAAAACTATCGGTATCGAAGGAACACTTCGTAGTTCTTTAGAAAAAATTAGCGGGATACAAGTTGCTCTTCTCTACGGTTCTTTTGCTTCAGGGGAAGAAACAATGAATTCGGATATTGATATTTTTATTATTGGCAAACCTGATGAAAAAGTTCTCAATAAAGAAATCTCCATAATTGAAAGAAAAATTGGACGAGAAGTCAACTATATTTTCTGGCCAGAGAAAGAAGTAGTAAAAAAGTTAAAAGAAAAAAATTCGTTCTTAGAAGAAATTTTTAAGAATAAGAAAATATTTCTAAAAGGCACAAAAAATGAACTTCAAGAATTATATAGAGCAGGGAAAATTAAAACGAATAAAACCTAAAATTGACCAAGTTAAACGACTAATCAAAAGAGCGAAAAAAGACCTAGAAACCGCTGAAAACATCTTAAATTTTGATAAAGAATGGGCTTATACTATTGCTTACCATTCAATGTTAAGAGGAGCAAGAGCATTACTTCTTTATAATGGATTAAGACCATCAGGTGAAGGACAGCACAAAACAGTTGTAGAAATTTCGGGAACACTTTTAGGAGAAGATTTCTCTGAACTTATTGACAAATTTGACCGGATGCGTCGCATCCGCAGTGATTTCATTTATGAATATATAGATTTATCTTTTGAAGAATCTAAAATTGCTTTAAGAAGTGCAAAAGAACTGGTCAGCAAAATTGAAGAAAAAATTTCTTAAGGAAAATTCTAATCAAAATATACTTTTATCCTTTTCCAGAAAAAATTGTTGAAGAAATATGTTAATAGAAGCAAATTTAAAATTGGTCTCGTTTCTGCTGTCAAAGGATAAGGAGGATAACTCATGGCTTCTCCTGAAAAACAAAATGACAAAAATATCAATGTTGAAATAGAAATACCGAAGCAGACGGAGTTTTATAAAATCCCGGCAAGGTTTGGTTCTGTGCCTGTAGATTCCGCACCACTTGGCTGGGAGATTGAAACACGAGCAAAAGAAACTAAAATAACAAAGTTTGAACATACATATCCAAAGATTTTCCTTCCTTTTCAAGAAGTCCGAAGGGTAGAGTTTGGACATAGTGAAAAGTTTATCCAAGAAGATAAGAATGACCCAATTCGTCGTGAACTTTTCCCCAAAGGTGCAAACCGATTGTTCTTTGGCGATAATCTGCATATTATGAGACAGTTACCTTCAAAGTCAATTGACCTGATTTATATTGACCCACCGTTTTTTTCTGGCAGAAATTATAATATGGTTTTTGGTGATAAAAATGAAGTCCGTTCTTTCTCTGACATCTGGGAAGGTGGTATGCCGGGGTATTTGGTCTGGTTAAATGTCCGTCTTTATGAGATGAAACGGTTGTTAAAAGATACCGGTTCAATATATGTTCATCTTGACTGGCATGCAAGTCATTATGTAAAAGTTGAAATGGATAAGATTTTTGGAGTAGATAATTTTTTAAATGAAGTAATCATTCATTACTCGGCAGTTGGACTTAAGGCAAAATCAAAAAAATTTCATCAGAATACTGAATCCATTTTAAGTTACGCAAAAATAAGATACAAGCACATTTGGAATGACGTGATTATTCCAGCAGAACCCCGTATTGCATCCAAGCATATTTTCAATCCTGTAACAAAAAAAGCCGAACGAGTGAGAAACAGAGATGGTAAAATAGAGTACTTCGAAATTGCTGAGCAGAAAGCTGACAATTTTATTGAGGTACCTGCCTTGAGAGGGTCGGAAAAGATTGGTTATCCTACACAAAAACCCGAAGCAATAATTGAACGGTTAATCAAGGCATCTTCTAATGAAGGTGATGTAGTTGCTGACTTTTTCTGCGGTGGTGGGACAACATTAGCGGTTGCACAAAAACTTAACCGCAGATGGATTGGTTGTGACCAGTCAAGAATTGCTGTTGCTATAACTGCAGACCGAATCGTCCGAACGGTTGAGGAAAAAATAGGCACGCTTTTTGAAGTTCCCGATTTTACGGTTGAACACTGGGGTGTTTATGAAATACCACGACTTGAAAATTTGTCAATTGCTGAGTTTAGAGAATTTGTAGTAAAAGCATTTGGTGGCAAACCTGAAAATGTTTCTCCACATATTCATGGTTCTCGTGCTGGTGTGCCATTATATGTAGGTGAACCATCCAGAAGAACAAAAATTACGAAAGATGATGTAGTAAATTTTTCAAAAGCAATATTTAAGGATAGAAAGACAAATTTCGGAACGATGCTTGCCTGGAATTTCGGTCCTGATGCAAAAAGAGCAGCAGAGATTTTAGCGGCAAGAGAAAACAAGAGAATTGATTTTGTGCGTTTATCTTTAATCCGTCTTGAATCGGATGAATTCCGTGAACATATTGTCATAAAACATAAGGATTACGGTGGACTTTTAAGTTTTGTCCAACCACCTGATGTTATAGTTAGATATGAAAGAATAGGAAAACTGAAATATAGATTTGATGTATCTGAATCAGTTTCATTAAACAAAGATGGAATGATTGCAAATGTTCAGTGGGACTTTAATTATAGAGGAAAGTTTTCATCTACAGAAGGTTACTCATTTTTGAGAGATAAAGTTACCGGAAGACCAGTTTTAGTTGTTGAATATGAATTTCCAAAAGTAGGTAAATATGAAATTGCCTGTTCTGTGCAAGATGACCGGGGTGGTGAAAAGACAGTAGTTTTAGAGTTAGAGGTCAAATAAAATTTTTATGTTTTTATATAAAAATATAAAAAATCTTATACTTTGTGTAAAGATAATCGGATAGAAAACCGACTATGACTACAAAAAATACAATAAAAAGTAAAAATTTATATAAAACTTTAGGTCCAATAAGTGGGAAATTGCTTTCAGTTCTAATTCAAAACAAACAGAATATATTTTCCCTTAAAGACGCTGTAAAAATATTAGATTCCAACAATAAGCAAGTCGGAGATTTACTATATGAATTGACAAATAAGGGCTGGCTTGTTCGGATTCAAAAAGATAAGTACCTCCTTATTCCTATGGGTGTTAGTCCCGGGGAACCATATACGGAACATTCTTTTATTATTGCATCAAAACTCATTCAATCATATTATATTGGCTATTGGAGTATGCTTAATTATTACGGATTTACCGAACAACTTTCAAATACAGTATTTATAGCAACGATAAAACGGAAGAAAGAAGTGACAATCTCTGGTGTAAGGTATAAATTTGTGAATATACCACAATATAAGATGTTTGGCATTACTGAAATAAAAATTAGTGAAGTCCCTATTAATGTATCTGATAAGGAAAAAACTTTAGTTGATTGTCTCGACCATCCTGAATATTGTGGTGGCATAGTAGAAATAACAAAAAGTATTTGGAACGCAAGAGACGAAATTGATTTTGACAAAATTTTTAAGTATGCCGTGGATATAAAAAATACAGTGGTAATTAAAAGATTAGGTTATATTCTTGAAGTTCTTAGATTGACAGATAAGGTTGACATAGACAAATTGAAAAACAAAATTGGTAGTGGATTTTCATTGTTAGAACCATTGTTACCAAAGAAAGGAAATTATGTCACTCGCTGGAATCTTTTGGTTAATGTTTCACAAGATGATTTACTATCCTGGAAAGGTGCTTAATGATAGATATAAAAACGATTCAGAGTATTAGTGCTCAAAAAGGAGTTCAGGAAATTGTAGTAGAGAAAGATTACATCCTCGATTGGTTACTATGGGGAATATCACAACTTGAAGATGTTCAAAATAATTGGGTTTTTAAAGGTGGAACCGCACTACATAAAATGTTTTTTACAGATTGGAGATTTTCTGAAGACCTTGATTTTACAACAATTGCTTTTGTAGATAAGGAAATTTTGAATTTTATAGTTCCACAATTATGTGAGGTAATTAATAAAAACTCTGGACTTCAAATAAAGGTCAAACAATTAGAACCAGCAGGAAAAGAAAATGAAGAATGGTCTTATGAAATTAAACTTGAATATATTGGACCAAGAAGGCAAAAACCGCCTGATTTACCTACTGTAAAATTACATATAACCAATGATGAACCACTCTTAGAAAAGCCGCAACCTAAAACTGTCATTCAACCGTACGCAGGTTTAATGAATGATTTTGTTATATTGACATATTCTTTAGAAGAAACTCTTGCTGAAAAGCTTAGGACAATAATACATCAGCGTTGTTATCCAAAAGATGTTTATGACACTTGGAGATTGCTTAAGGAGTGTAAAACATTTTTGGATATTCCTGAAACAGTAGTTTTATACAATCGGAAATGTTTTCATAGACAAAAAAATCCTGATATTCCAAATAACTTTGATGAAAGATTAATTCGATTAAAAAACCAATGGAAAGAAGGACTCAAACGGCAACTTGCAAATGTTCCTGATTTTGATTTAGTTTACAAGGAATTAAAGGAACTAGTTGAAGATTTTTTTAGTGCTAAATATCAAATTAAAGGAGGTGTAGAAATGTTAGAATCAAATTATTCAATTAAGTATCGGAAAGGGGAGTTAGAAATTGAAGTTCATGGAGATAAAAGTTTTGTTGAATCCAAATTTAAAGAACTTTTTGAAGCAAAACTGGAAGCCGTTTCTAAAAAAGCCGAAGTCAAAGTAGAAACTATTCCGGAAGGTAAAAAGGAAATGTCACTTGCTGAATTTTTGAACTCAAAACAACCCAAAGCGCATGGCGACAAGATTTTAGTTTTCGGATATTATCTTGAAAAGCAAAAAGGGTATGGTTCTTTTAACCGTGATGATATTGAAAAATGCTACATTGATTCAAAAACGCCAAAAACCACAAACATAGGCGTATATATTTCACAATTGATATCAGGTGGTTATATAATGCCGGTAGAAAAAAAAGACAATAAAAAAGCATGGCAACTTACTACATCCGGGGAGACGTATGTAGAAGAACTTCCTAGTCAGTAAAGTAATTTTGAAGATAAGCATATAAACTTATGTATAACTCATTTGCAAAATACGAACAGGATTTCAAGAGTTGGAAAGACGCTGATTTTCCGGATGTCGGTCCTTTAACACGGGATTTTCTTGAACATATAAAATCTATACCAAAGTTATGGAGACATCAGAAAGAAGACGCAATTTATCGTGTTGTTTATGCTTATGAACTTCTTCAGATGAGAAATGTTTTGTTAAATATTGTTACTGGTGGCGGAAAAACAGCAATTATTGGAGCAATAATGGCGTGGCTTAAGACCTGTCACGACATACATAAGTTCCTTGTTCTATGTCCAAACACAATTGTGCGTGACCGTCTTGAAGACGACCTCCGTAATGCAAAGGTTTTTCGTGAATTTGGATTTTTTCCACCGGGATATGAACATTTCACTAATGAACTGGGACTACACCTTATGGAGCCGGGAGCATCTCCACAGGGTATTCTTGAAAATGGAATTATCTTAGGTAACATTCACCAACTTTATCCCTCAAATGTAAGCGGGAAAAGAAATCTTGCTTTTATTATGAACTATGTTGAAGAAATAGCCATATTTAATGATGAAGCACATAATTCACCCGCACCTGAATATGACAATGTTCTTCATTTATTATCAAAAAAAGTAAAATTCCGACTGGATACGACTGCTACTCCTGACCGTGCTGATGGTAAGACACCGGATTCAAAAATGATTTTTGAATATGCAATTGCTGATGCTCAGGCAGAAGTACCACCAATTATTAAAAGTGTTGTCGTGTATCAACCAAAAATAAGTTTTGTTCAACTGACTTATACCAATCCCGACACAGGAGAAAAAAGGACCGTTGATGAAATGGATGAAGAATTTGAAAAAATTGAAAAGGGATTGACTCCAACTCAATGGGTAACCGACCCGGAACCGATGAGGAAACAAATTCAGATTGCTCTTGAACGACTTGATGAACAAAAACGAAGAGCGAACTCCTTAGCTAACGGAAGATATAAACCGATACTTTTTGTGGTTGCAATTTGCATAAAGGATGCTGAAGCCGCAAGAGATATGTTAGAAAAAGAATTTAATGTTAAGACATTACTTGTTACAGAAAAGTCAGATGAAGAAGACCGGGAAGCAGCAAGGAAATTGGGCAAGAAAGACAGTCCTTACGATGCAGTCGTGAGTGTTTTGATGTTGAGAGAAGGTTGGGATGTTCCTGAGGTTTGTGTAATTCTACTATTGCGAAAATTCTCCTCACGGGTGTATGGACAACAGGTTGTTGGACGGGGACTACGTCTTAATGTCCGCGGTGAAGATACACAAGAATTTTGTGCAATGGTTGACCATGAGAAACTTGATCATCAATGGTTATGGGATATCGTTGGTGCAAAGGTAAAAAAAGATATTGTTCAAGGTGATCTGTTTGGGATAGAAGATGATTTACCACCAAAGAGAAAACCACAGATTTTAGTTAATTCTGATTTATTGATAGAAATTCCAGAACCCGTAGGCGATGTAGATACAAACTTTTTAGATGACTTAGAAAATATTGAAGTAATTCAAGGGGACTATCCTGATTGGGAAAAAATTATAGCCAGTTTTGAATATGGTGCGGAAGTAGAAATATCCAAAGTAGAAATTGAAAAAGTTTATGGACAAAAACTTGCTGACGAATCAAATTTTATTGAATTACTTGAACCACCAGGATTGTTGGCTGAGTCAAGAGTTAGTGTTGAAGAAGAAAACGATGCGATATTGGTAGAAAAGCTTAAACAGACAATTCGTGATATTGCCTCTGATTTATTAGCTGAAGAAGGGATTGGTTCTGACGAACTTAGTTATTTTTACGGTATTTTGATAGACCATATTAGAGGAAAAATCTTGGAAGGTAAGACCATTGGGACAGCGTCAACGGAACGTATGAAACACGCATTAAATCACAGATATACTATATCTCACAATTTCAAAGATAGACCGGGGCTTGTTTCAAGTATCGTTAAATATAAAAAGGAGCCAAAAGTATGACAATCAGTGAACGAGGTGATTTTGAAAACCCAAAAAAGAGTGCATATTCCGTTGAAAGATATGAATCGTTATGGGAACTTGAATATATGAAGAAATTAGAAAAGGACAAAACTGTGGTGAAATGGACAAAAAACCATGGAATAGTCATTCAATATGTAACAGAAGCAGGTAATGTGCGTGGTTATCGCCCTGATTTCTTAGTTCAAAGAGTAGATGGACAAAAGGAACTTCACGAAGTTAAGGGTGGACAATTTTTAGATAATCCAGATACAAAACGAAAACATGAAGCAGCACAAAATTGGTGTAAGCGTCGTGATATGGCATTTATTATTGTGACTAAAAAATAATTTCCTAATTTTAGTTAATCGGAACGGGGGGATTAAAAAATTGTCAGGCAAGTAGTGCGGGTTTAAACCTGCACTACTTAATTCTTTACAGATTCGCCAACTACAAAAATTTGGCGATAAACTTACTGACGACCGCCGAAAAATTGAATCCGAAATCCAAAAAACTGATAAAGAAATTGACAAACTGATATATAAACTTTACGGATTAACACACAGAGAAAGAGGAATTTTAGAGGAAGAAGTGAAGTGATTAAATATCAATCTTTAAAAGACTTTTTTGATGCCCAGCAACCAGATGTTGACTTGATATGTGATGATTGGGCTATTTTAAATTCAAATAAATTTCCCATCAAAGGAATTAACACGGAAGGTGCAATCTTATTTGCAGATTTACCCGGATACAGTAAAATGGCTAAACAACTTACTCCTGAAGAATGTCTATATGTAATAAACCATTTTTTTACATGGATAGAAGCGGAAGCAATTCAAATTCTTGGGGGTATTGTTGATAAATTTATAGGCGATGAGATAATGATTGTTTTTCCTTCGCAATGTTATGATAGCCCTTTGGAAAGAGCATTAAGAGTTGCACGTATGATTCTTGATTACGACCCAATCGATTTTGCCCCAAGAATAGGTATTGCTTGTGGCAAATTCATCATTGCTGAAGTGGGAACTCAACAACGGAAGGATGTTTCAGCGATAGGACATGCAGTGAATGTCGCCTCGAGATGCGTTGGTAGTATTCTTGCAAGACACAGTCTAAAAGTTGCTACATTAGAAAGGGAATTAGTTGAAAGGATATTTGGTGATAAGACTACATGGGAAGTATTTGGTCCCATTAAAGAAGAGCTTAAAAATATCTCAGTAATTGACACAGTTTATGTGCGTAGAAAAACAGAATGGGTTCCTCAGTTTAATTATTTAGAGGAAGTAAGAAAAATAATTGCTACTGCGAAAATGAAGAAAATACAAGGAAGCGTAGGCGGGACTTAAGCCCCGTCTGCTCGTGGAGTATGGGTTCAGGTCGGGGAATTTGACAATGGGAATCATACCGGGGGGAACTAAAAAATTGTCAGCTAAAGATTCTTAAAAAAATCCTACCGCTGAACCAAATTGCCAGCCAAAATGAAAAGTAAAAAACTTTTCGTAAAACCCTTGACCCGTAAAATTTTATATACGGGTCTTGACATATTCTACCAAATCTGTATAATATATTACTTGATAAGTAATATTTATTACACAAATAGTTGAAAAAATGAAAACCTTAGGGAAAATTAGTGCTAAACTTATTACTCAACTTTATGATGAGAATAAGACTGTTTTTACCATTGATGATGTTATTCGTATTCACCGAACATCTCCAGAAACAGCAGCAAAATTGGTTTTTGATTTGGTGAAAAGGAAAAATGTTTATCGTCTTAAAAAAGGTAAATATATTATTATTCCTCAAGAACTCGGTTCCGTAGACAAATATGTTGGCAACTGGTATGTTGCCGCAAAGGAAATTGTCAACTCGCCCCATTACTATGTTGCTTTTTACAGCGCAATGAAGTATTGGGGGATGACTACCCAACCGGTTCTCGTTGTCTATGTGGTTACACCAAAAAGACAGTTTGTTCCCCAAACGATGACGGGAAGAATTTCCTTTGTCTATGTGGACAGGAAATATATCTGGGGCGTGAAAGAAGAATGGGTGACTAAAACCGAAAAAGTTAGAATTTCGGACATTGAAAAAACAACCATTGATGCTCTTGCCCATCCTGAGTATTGCGGCGGGATTACTGAGGTTGCTAAAGGGATTTGGTTGGTCAAAGAGAAAATCAACTTTAACCGTCTTATTGAATACGCTGAAAGGTATAACCGAAATGTGGTGGCTAAGAGATTGGGATACATTCTTGAACTGTTGGGTATTGCTGGGGATAACCTGCTAACAGAATTGAAAAAGTTTGTCAAAAACCGATATGACTTATTTGACCCAACAGCAAAAGGAGGAGCAAGTAGCAAGAACAACTGGCGATTACTTGACAATATTGGAAAAGAACAAATCTTGAAAATTATATCTCACTAACGATGATTGACTACCGGTTCGTCCAAAAAACAAGAGAAAAAATCGACATTCCCGAAGAAACCATTGAAAAAGATTACCTGATTGAGGTTTTACTTAATTATTTAGTTCAGGATAGTTTTCTTCAGCAAAAACTTATATTGCGCGGTGGCACCGCAATCAAAAAAGTCTATTTCCCTGAATTTCGCTATTCTGAAGACCTTGATTTCATTGTAAAAAATCGGGATGACCTGAGAATTTTTGTAGCTAATTGCGAAAAGATTTTGAAGAAAATTAGCGGCGACCTGCCGATAGAAATTGGGCAAAGACCCGAGTTTCCTCAGAAAGGCCATTTACAACTATTGGTTCATTACGATATTGTTCCAGAAATTCATTTGGCCAAGGAATTGAAGATAGACATAGTTGAAGATGATGTTGTCCTGCCTTCAAAGAAGAGAAAAATACTCTTTTCGTTTGCTGATTTTGTTGGTTCACGCAAGTTCTTAGATGTTTATGACCTGGAGTCAATCGCTGCCGAAAAAATCGGACGGATACTGGATGTGGTGGATGAACCTCGCGACCTTTGGGATTTACACTACTTGCTAAAACTGGGGCTGAATTTCGGAGCGGTTAGTAAGTTGTTCAGGGAAAAGTATGGAGTAAGTATCCCTTTACCAAATTTAGTCAGCGCAATAAAAAAACCTGCTTACAAGAAAAATTGGGATACCAGATTGAAAAACCATGTACCCAACCTTATCGCCTATGAAAGAATTATTGAGGAATTGTCAGTTCTGATAAGGAAAAGACTTAGGTCTGCGGGACGAAGAAATGGGGACGGATGTACTAGCTCAATAATTCGGTAACTTTTTGGAGTTTGTCAAAAGGGGTTAAGTAATTTAATCCTCCGTGCATTCTCAAGTGATTGTATTCAAACAAAAAGTTTCCTAAGTTCAAGATAAGGTCTTT
>Ga0315312_1000259_pt1 | contig 76158 bp, 92 predicted proteins | sample TDP7_MG_FD_203629 | JGI IMG/M metagenome (GOLD analysis project Ga0315312, IMG submission 203629) | Freshwater sediment microbial communities from Lake Towuti, South Sulawesi, Indonesia - TDP7 | ecosystem: Environmental > Aquatic > Freshwater > Lake > Sediment | place: Indonesia: South Sulawesi...
GACTAGCTGGGGTTTAGCCATTTTTTTCTGCATATTTAGGATTTGTGGTTCCTTCTTTTTTAATTTTTCAAGGAGTTTCTTATCCTTTTTGCGCATTGCTTGGGTTGTTTGGGAACGATGTTCCGAAATTTCTTTCTGCATTGCTCTATATTGTTCCCAGCCGACAAATCGGCTTACTAGGAGGCGGTTAATTGAGGAGTTTAGAAATGAAATAGTTATGCAAATTAACATTACTACAATCGTGGCTGCCGGTGCGTTTGGATTCAAGAGATCTTCGATGAAGTTCATTATCACTCCCTCTCCATCATTTTAGGATTTCCTTAGCCTCTTCTTCTTCCTTTGGCATTAATAACTATTTTTGTTAATGTGCCTGTTAAAACTGCTGATGATTCAGTCATAAGCCTTGAAAACAATAATCCTTCTTTGGCCGTTCAGCCAAAAAAGAATGTGTTTCTGATTTTAGGGGCACATACGTGGTTTTCACTAGCCTCCGAATATTCGCCTAAAAGCTGGATACATTTCGGCTGCTCTTTCCCGCATCAATATCTCATAATACTGATAAAGTATTCCCACAGAAAGCAAAATACCCATTCCTGAACCGAAAACTCCGAAGAAATCTGAAACGCCTGCAATCACTGCCACAATTATTCCGCCAAGAACCGTGACAGTGGGAATATAACGGTTAAGAATCGATTCAACCGCTTTTCCAGATCGTCTATATCCGGGAATCTGCATACCAGCGTCAACAAGCTGTTTAGCTACAGTTGACGGCCCTAAGCCGCCAACCTCGAGCCAAGTGAGCGAAAAAATAATACAAAAAACAATAAGAATTCCAATGTAGCCGAAGGCTCTATCAGGGCGCGCTATGACATTTGCAAGGCTGTGCGGTGAGGTCACATAATACACGAGTCCTCCGATGGGTTCAAGTGTGCTCTGCCCGCCCTCAGTAGGGGTTATCCATTGATACTGTCCTAGAAGGTTAACCCAAAAGTTATTTCCACCTGTCATGTTCCAGAAGATTTGTGAAAATAAATATACATTAGCGAAAAGAGCAAATGCAAAAATCACTGGAAGATTAGATACATATAAGAGCTTTATCGGGTATCGGCTTCGGAAACCTTTGTAACCAGCGTAGGATAATGGCAACTCTACTCGTACTCCTTCCATATAGATTATGATTAGAAAAGCAGCAATTGTAGCTATGAATCCCAGTAGGGATGAACGTGCATCAAACATCCACCATGTTATTGGCTGATTGCCAACAAACACTAAGGTGAGAGCTCCGACAAACAAACCCTCTCCAATAACCGGAGAGAAGCATTGCCAGAAAATTTGCTGTGCAACGCCAGCCATGATGAAGAGGCTTATTCCGCTGCCGAATCCCCAACCCTTTTGAACAAGCTCATCCATTAACATAATAATAATTCCGGCTGCCAAAAGCTGTAGGAAAATAAGTATAGCAGTTGTGCCTAACAAGGCGCCATACATTCCGCCGATTATGTAGGCTGATGCTTGAACTCCAGTTAGAATTATTGAGAAAACTTTGCTTGCTGTTGTGAATAAGCCTCTGTCCTCAGGCTTTGACATGTCACAATCTATCATGGCGGAGCCAACCAACAGCTGTAGTATTATTCCCGCCGTAACAATTGGACCTATCCCAAGTTCCGTTAACTTGCCCCGGCTAGAGGCAAAAATTATTGAAAGAGGAGCAAGTTCTTGTATTTGTGTAGTTGGTATACCTACAAGCCAAATCTCGGACATTACCAAGTAGATAATGAGCGCTAGTGCTGTCCAAAAGATTTTCTCGTTAAAGCTGACTCGGCGTTCTGGGGCCTTAATTTCTGGAATAACCCTTGCAATAGGTTTGAACAGGCTTAAAAATCTACCAGCCATAGGTTAACATCTACGCCCCATGTTTTAGAGCTTCGTCAATATTTGTCCTCCGGCTCCTTTTATTTTTTCGGCAGCCGACTTTGAGCATGATGGTACTTTAACGATCAGCGGTTTTGTGACTTTTCCTGTGCCTAGAAGCTTAGTGTAGCCGAGGCGTTCTAAGTTTATGAAAAATTTTCCTTCCTTCTCTATCCAAAATTTCTGAGCCATTTCGTCGAGTTTTCCGACGTTCATGACATTTACTTTTTGTCTGAGACTTTTGGCTGAAGTGAATCCTTTTTTGCCGAAATAGTCTGGTTCATATCTTAAAACGTAGCTCCATCCGCCTTTGTGTCGTCCCGCCTTTCGGTATCCTTTAGACCCATGGCATCTGTGTTGACCTACTCTGCCGTAGCCGTGAGTTCTTGAACCGCGTTTCTTTCTGATTTTTCTGAGTCTATGTGGCATTTTCTAACCCAGCTATTTTGTCTACGGCTTTTTCTTCGATACCCTTTTTTAATCTAATTTCAAGTACACCGTTCTTATATGCTGTACGTATGCTGTTTGGAATCACTCCCGTAGGAAGATTTAAACTTTTATGGTATTTTCGATCCAAAGCCTCAGCGGACAAAGTTAAACGTTGATTTTTTACGTGGATTCTTAGGTTTTCCCTATTGAACCCTGCAAATTCGGCAACAACTATTACTTCATCTTTTTCTTCGAGAACATCAATTAGGGGTTCCAGCTCCGTCCACTTTTTTTCTCTATAAATTTTCGGAACCTTATATAGGCAGGGACGTGCGTGTTTTTTAATTCTTTGATTTTTGAATCGAAATGTCGAGGGAGCTTTTTTATTTTCGATTCCTTTCAAGTCTTCAAAAATTTTGGACTTTTTTGGATGTTTTTTACTTCTCCGCCACTTCGCGCTCAATGTTGCCTTCTCCTCGGATACAATGGCATTTCAAAAGTAGTTATAAAGCATACCGCAGACAAAGATGTTAAAATAAAGGCTTAGACCATCCGTTTTATCAATTCATTGATTTTTTCTCCTCGGTATCCTAGCTCACCGCCCGTGCCATAGCCCTTTTTTATTTTTCCTTTGAAACCTTTGGTTGGTGGGTGCAACTTAAAAACTGGTTGCACATTTGGCAACTTGCGATATTCAACACTACAGTTAAAAATTGCTTCTGCAAGTTCAGTTAGTGATTTAAAGCCGGCAATCTGCGCGTATTCGTCTGTTAATTTCTTGTTCCCAATAAGTTTTCCTCTTTCCCTTATTAGCATATGCACAGTTTCTTTTGAGGCTTCACCCCATGTAATGAAGTTCTGTGCTGTTTTTAACATTCCAAGAAATGGTGGGCGATCATCGATTAACACAGCATAATTATTTCTTGTTAAGTGAAGCATTTGAAGGGTTTCTCTAACATCCCGTGCGGCGCTAATTGTTCCACGGACTCTTACAGCCGCGATGCATTTGCGTTCCTTCGTTTTTTCAGTCATCTATTTCACCCAATCGGTTGGAGTTATGAGGCTGTAAGTTTTCTTTAACGCGTGAAAAATGGCATACGCGAAGGAGGGAACAGTTCTTGTTGAACCATAACTTCTGGTCCAACAATCTTTTATGCCAGCAAGACCTAGAATTACTTTGGCAGCTTCGCTTGCGACTAAACCTAAGCCTCGTGGTCCAGGAACGATAATTATTTTTACGCTGCCACATTTTCCTTCAACTTGAAAGGGCACCGAATGGGGTTTTCCACAGCCGCACTCCCAGCTTCCACACCCCCGCCTTACCGGAACAATCTTCAAGCGGGCGTCTACTGCAGCTTTTTCTATGGCTGTCCGCACTTGGCTTGCCTTTCCAGCCCCCAAGCCTATGTAGCCGTCTCTATTTCCAACAGCAACTATTGCCTTAAACCTTGATTTTTCGCCCGCATCTGTCTGTTTTTGAACTAGGTTTATGTTTATGACTTCTTCCTGTAAGTCTGGAAGTAACACATCAACAATTTGCGATTCGCGTAATTGTAAGCCTCCCATAAAAACTTCTTCAATAGATGTAACTCTACCTTCTTGAATCATTTTTCCTAGCTGGGTTCTAGGAACCCACTGTTCTAAATTTCTCGATGTCTCTCTTCTAGTTCTCGATGTTTGTCTTCTAGATGTCAAGCCTTTTTACCTCCACTTTTAAATGCAGCAGAAATTTCCTTTTTTACTTTTGCAAAGTGTTTGGGAAGGTCTTCTGGAGGGAGTTTTTGTTCCAAATATTTTGAAAATTTAGATTGGTATTCTTCAGGGTTTGAGGCTAAGCTTTTTGCATATTGTGCAATATGTTCGCCTTCTATTCTCTTTTCATCGGGTAGTTTCTCTTCGCTGTGTGGTACATGCACTCCAGCGTCTAAAACTCCTTTTAACGCAGCGAAAACTCTCGCACCTTTGGAAGGTGAATGTAGCCCTATGTCTAGAATAACTTCTTTCACACCTTGGGCTTTGGCCTTTAGTCCACAAAGAAGCCCTGTTAAATAGGCTGCTGGAAGGTTTCCTCCAGGGGCTTTCCATTCATACTTTTTCAGTTCTCTGCTGTGTGCTGAAACTAGAACTTCGTCCCCGTGGGGTTTAGCCACAACTATTTGGGCAATCACATTTTTAAGGGTGCCACGTGCAACGAATCGCGGTTTTCCAGAAAGCACCAACGCTTTTCTTGCCCTATAATCTGTCTTCCCCTCTCTTCTTCGTCTAAGTTGAACGCAATAACGTGAATCTTTGGCCATTAACGTTTCCTCCAAAGCTCATGCGTTTTCAAGTGGCGCTCTAGATCAGCAACCGACACGAATCTCCCACTGCTTGCCATCTTGTAGAGCTTTCGATAGGTGCTCTCGGTAACAATTTTGTTTGCTTTTAGTTCACGAAGCCTCTTTCTTAGAGCTCGAATCTTACTCATCCAAGCCTCTTTCTTAGAAATTTTTGCACGGGCTGACCCGCCTCTGCTGCCAGGTCCGCTTCGTCGTCTTTTCTTTTTCTTTCCATGTACAATTCGTGCTCTTGCATGGCTTATGCCTTTTTTTGGTAGCGGCTTTATGACGCCTTCGTGTATTAGTTTTTTTATTTCCTCTCGCGTCATTGCCGCCTCTGCGTCTTCTATTCTTTCCGAGTCTATCCACACACGATTTTGTCCAACTTTCAGTATTTCGGCTGCTAGACGCCGCTGACTTTTAAGGCCTGTCACTGCTTTCTTGCTCTCCCTTTACGTTTCTTTTTCTGTTTTTGTTCCGGTTTTTCAGTTTCTGCTACTTCTTCAACCTTTTCCTCTTCAAGTTTCTCTTCTTTTTTCCTTTCCTTTGTCAATTCCTTTTCTTCAACAACTTCCTTAGCTTCTTTGAGATTCAGAACGGTTATTTTCCTTTTTCTCGCTTCGACAAGGATTTTAGCTCTTTTTCTCTTACCCACCGTATGTGCAATTTTTATAGCTTGAGTTTTCGGATCGATCTCTTCAAGATCTTTAGTATTATACGCTAAAACTTCTTTGTAGCCGGATGGATGGAGTCCTCTGGCAACTTTTGGTCCTCTGTATCCAACATTTACTGTTGGTGGCCACCCTTTAATTTTCCTTCGCATTTTGTTGTCTAAGCCTCTCGGTCTGCGCCAGCCTTCACTCAAACGTTTATACCGCCAGCCTTCATGTCTGACAAAATTAGGTTTCCTCTTTTTCACACGTTTTCTTAGTTCTAAAGCCTTTTCTGCGGTGGCTGTGACTGGCCTTTTCATTCTTCTATTCCCTCACTTCTTTCATATACGTATAGGCCATCTAAGAAGACGCGAGGGTCTTTCCTTTTTACCTTGGTTGCTTGTTCGATGTTCGCAGCTGTTTGGCTTACTTCTTCCAAATTCATGCCTTGAATAATTATGTCTTCGCTTTGAATCTTAACTTGAGTGTTGCCCACTATTTTGGACTTTCTGGGGTTTCGCTCGCCTGTGAAATTTTCAATTAGAACTGTTTTATCTTTAACTTTAACCGAAATTGGGAAATGAGAGAATACTATTTTGACTTTGTATGTAAAGCCTTTCCTAACTCCAATAATCATGTTTTGGATGTGTGAATAAATTGTGCCTACTAGGGATGCTTCTTTTTTACGGGGCCATTCAGCCCAGATGCGGATGGTTTTCTCGTCAAGTTCAATTGATATGGGAGCATGGGAGAAGTCGCGAGTTAATGTTCCTTTTGCACCTTTAACTGTGACTTTCCTTCCTTCGATAGTTACCTCCACGTCATCGGGAATTTGAATAGTCTTTGAGATTTCTATGGCTCGCATCTAAAGACACCTATCTAATAAACAAATGCTAATAATCTTCCCCCGATGCGTTTTTCCCTCGCTTCTCTGTGGGATAGCACTCCTTTTGGCGTTGAAATGACTAATATGCCTACATCTCTTGATGGAAGGAATTTTTTCTCCCATTCTTCAAATTCGTCCACTTTAACGGAGAAGCGTGGTCTGATGGCTCCGCACTTGTTTATTCTCCCTAAAAGTTGGACCTTGAACTTTCCAGAGCGGCCGTCATCTATGAATTCGAATTCTCCAACGTAGCCGTTTAGTTGTATGATCCTTAAAATTCTGCCTAAAAGTTTAGAGGCAGGACTAATTATGCATTCCCGTTTGTTACGCATTTCGTTGTTTACGATTGTTGTTAAGCCGTTTGCCAAAGTGTTCATCATCATTTTCCTCGTTACTCATATTTTTTGAAACCGAGTTTTTTGGCTACTTCCCTAAAACAATGCCGACATAAATATAAATTGTAACGTCGAATAACAGGCCCGTAAGACCCGCATCTACTGCAGGGTCTTGTTCCTTTTCCATGTTTTCTCTCCTTTTTAGGTTTTTGCTTGCCCATGTGTGCCCTCCAATTATACAATTTCAAGCCCTAACGCATCTTTTATGAACATCATGGTTTCCTCAGGTGTTAAAATGTGTTTTGAACCGATTTTCGCTTTTCTGCTACGTCGGTTTTTCACGCGATATCCGCAACGACTAAGAGAGATACAAACGTCCATACCGAATATGCCTACTTCAGGGTCGTATTTTACGCCCCGAATTTCGATGTGCTCTTTTATACCAAACGAAAAGTTGCCGTATCTGTCGAAGCTTTCCTTAGAAAGCTTATTGTCGATTACTGGCAATACTTTCTTTAGAAACTCCGTTGCCCTCTGCTCTCTAAGCGTTACAATGCACGCTATTGGTTCGCCTCTTCTGATTCCAAAATCTCTTATGGTTTTCTTGGCTTTTCTTTTACATGGAGTTTGACCTGTTAAATCCTTCATGACTTTTGCAGCCTTTTCTAGTGGTTCGCCAGATTTTCCAACACTAATGTTAACGACAACCTTTGCGATTTTTGGTTTAAGCATGGGCTGTTCTTCCCATGTCTTGCGGATTTCATCCTCAGGCAACTTTGTTTGCCTCCGGTAGGGATATGATTGGCTGTGTCTCGCCTATTGCAAAGACGAACTTCAAGATTGTTTGATAACGATTGCCTTTCTCATCCTTGATTATTGCAAAAGCATTTCTACGCTTCTTCACCTCTGCACTTTCAATTTCAACTATTTTGCCATATTTTCCAATGCTTTTTCCACCGGTTATTATTGCAAAATCATTTTCTTTCATTTTTATGTGTTCAAGAATTTGCCTTTCTGGAAGATTTATTTTTAGGGTGTCAAGAGTCTTGTAAACGTCTTCCTGAGGATTTTTCGGGTCAGCAACTTTCACTAATATATTTGAACCATCATGAAGGTTAAGTTGCACATGGCCATTTTTTGCAACGGCTTTATTTTCTATTCTGCATAGTTTGAAAAATGCTTCCTCTTTACCAGTTGGATGGAGGATTAAACCTTTTTTGGAGGGTAGTATTCGGAAGCATTTATCAGCATCTGGAATTGAAATGACATCCATTAGAGCTACGGGAAAGTTGTCTTCACGCCTAACCTTCCCATCGACATAAATCTTTCCCTGCGAAACTATTGTTTTAGCCTCTTTCCTCGTCTGGGCAAATCCGAGAATATCGCGTAAAACTATAGCCAAAGGTAGGCATCTTTGAAGGGAATGAGGCCCAGGAGAGGGTTTTACAATCCAGACAAATTTCTTCCTGTGAATTGGCCAGAATCTTGGCGCGGGTTTACGCTTTAACCCAGTTGATCCTCCTTTTTTACCCAAATTCACGTTCCTCCCTTGGTTTCTTCAACGGTTTTGCTCTTTGCTTTTGTTTTCTTTGCTTTCGGTTTCTCTTCTTTTTTGACTCCTTCGGCTTTTTCTTTCGCCTTTTCCGTGGGTGGCTTTTTAGCTACTTTTTTCTTTCTTCTTTTTGGCTTTTTTTCTGGAAGCTTTTCTTCAACGGCTTCTTCTTTTATCTCCACAACTTCTTTTGGAGGCTTCTCTGCAACTTCTTCCACTTTCCTGCGGGCTACTTTTTTCCTTTCTAAAATTTTCTTTCGCCATTTATCGTCAAGGTTTAGGCGGGTAATCATAACCTTTGAGGGGTGCATGGGAACGAATATTGTGGTTCCATCAACTTTTTCTCTTGTTAAGCCTTCAACGTAAATTCTGTATTTTTTTCTGTCTATGCGCGCGATTTTTCCTTCGAATCCTTTTTGGTCACCTCGCATGATGCGGACTGAGTCGCCGCTTCTGACGGGGAGGGTTTTCACCCCATGTGAGGCTCTCAGTTCAGATGAGAGAGGTGCAGCAAAAAGTCTGTAGCGGATGTGGTCTGGTGCTTGATAGAGCATTTTTCTTTGTTTTGTTGGTTTTGTTACTGGTTTTATTGCCTGCATGGGCTTCACCTATATTATTATGCTGGAGGCGCTTGCTATTCTCGGCCATCTTTCAGCAGCCTCTTTTGCCACGGGTCCACGGATTTCTGAGCCTTTCATTTCTCCTTCTGGAGTTATTATTACTGCTGCGTTGTCTTCGAATTGAATCCAGATACCATCAGCTCTTCTGAAGGGTTTTCTTTGTCTGACGATGACTGCTTGAAAGATTTTCTTCCTCATGTCAGGTGTTCCACGTCTGACAGAGATTGTTATTCTGTCGCCTACTGCAGCCTTTGGATAGCGTCGCAACCTTCCCTTGTAGCCCATAACTTGAACTAATCTCAGTTCTCTAGCTCCGCTGTTGTCAGCGCACTTTAAGATTGAGGGCGGTTGCAAGCCCCTTGAGATTTTTGGTCCGTGTCCAAGCATTCCCTTTGCGACTAATGCTCTCTGTTTTGCTTTTGCTGCCATCCTACTTCTCCTCTAGTTTTTCAACAACGACAAATGACACAGTTTTGCTTACTGGTCGGCACTCCGCTATTATTACTCGATCTCCCTCTTCCACATCTATGCAAGGTGGGTTATGGGAAGGAATGCGGCTGTGTCTCCTTTCATACCTTATGAACTTTGGAACATAGTGTAAATAATCACGTTTCACTATGACTGTTTTATCCATTTTTGCGCTGACAACTGATCCCTCTAATACACGACCTCTTACTGGGAGGTTCCCGTGGAAGGGACAATTTCTATCATCACAAGTTTTTTTAGGCTTTTTAAAAGTCAGCGACATCACCACAGCCTCCTAACACGCTTTTTAAGGCGGTCTTCCGGTCTTCCTACAAGAATTTTACCGTCAATTTCAACAATTGTTCCATCAGAAAACTTAAAATGGAAAACCGCGGAGTCTTTTACGACTATTTTTCTTTTTCCTTCATGTAAGATTGTGAGGGTGTTTCGAGTTTCATCTATTATTTTGCCGGATATTCCAACATAACCGGGATGAGTGCTTTTGGAAACTTCGGCTTCGGTTCCGATGAATTCGTAGCGGATTACATCTGGCGTCACTTTCATTTCTTTTTCTTCTCCTCAGTCTTCGTTTTTAGCGATTCAATTTTTTTCTCGTTCTCTATGGTCAGTATGCGGGCAATTGTTTTTCGCAATTCTCTTATTCTGGCTGGGTCTTCCACAGTACCGCCTGCTTTAATCATAGTTTTCAATCTTAGAAGCTCTGTTCTGAGCTCGCCGAGTTTTTCCATTCTTTCTGCAGGTGGCATATCCCGTATTTCTTTGACTCGCAGTATTGGCATCTACTCGGTTTCCTCCTTTTCTTCGCTTGTTCCTTCAGTTTTTTCTTCCTTTGCTTCCAACGTTTCTTCAGTTTTTTCCTCTTCTGGTGGAATAGCTTCGACTATTTGGATTTTGTCTGGAAACTTTGCGTCTGGCGGCATTATTTTAACTCTTACACCGAATATGCCTGGTTTTAGTTGAACGTGAACTTCGGCTTTTCGCATGTATTTTAGTGCTGGTTCTCCGCATCTTGCCAAATATCCAGCACGAAACTTCTCAAATCTTGCCCTTTCGGTTCTCAACTTACCACTTATGACTATTTCCGCACCTAAAGCTCCAGCATCCATAACTTGGTTTAGAGCCCAAAAACCAGCGCGTCTGAAATGTATGCCCCTTTGTAAGGCTGAAGCAATACGTGAAGCAACAACATAAGCATTTAATTCTGGAATTTCAATTTCGGAAACAGAAATTTGCGGGTTTGAAACTTTAAATTTTTCTTCTAAAATACTTGCAAGCTCTTTTATGGTTTCTCCACCACGTCCTATTACCAAGCCTGGGCGCATGGCATAGATTACCATGTGGGTTCCCAACGGGGTTTTTGATATTGTTACTCCGCCATATCCAGCTCTTTCAAGTTTTTTTTGGAGGAACTCGTCTATTTCTGTTTTCTTTATGGATTCTGTTATAAAATATTTGACGACAGCCATTATGTTTCTTCCCCTGTTTCTGGTTGTTCTTCTAGAACTATTTCAATGTGGCATAGAGTTTCAAAATTTGGTGTGGTTCTTCCTTGAGCTCTCGGGGTGTATCGCTTAATCTTCATTCCCGGATATGCAGATGCATGAATAATGCGGAGTTTTTCTGTGTCTAAGCCTTTATATTCGGCGTTTGCTTCTGCTCCCTCTATTACTTTTAGCGTTTGTTTTGCCGCTTTTACTGGGTATCTGCCCGCATAAGCCTTTTCCAATCCGTGGCGGTGTCCAGCCTTCTTTTTGAATCTTGTGAAGGGAACAGCTCGTTTTTTATCCATAACGTCTCTAAGGTATTGTTTTGCTTGACTGAGCATCATTCCCTTAATTGTTTTGCATATTTCTCTTGCCGATTTATGGGATACTCTAACCTCTCGTCCGCTTGCTTTAACGGTTTTTTCAGGGTCTAATTCCTCTTCTGTTATAGAGTATCCCCATTTTGGCACTTTTATATTCTCTCCAACTGTGCAATTCAACAGCGTTATAGCGATTTATATTGTTTTCCATAATTCTTACTGATTTCCACACTCGCCGTTTCCGTTTTGTGGGTAGTTTCAGCCACTTTCACTTGGAACTCGCCCGTTTTTCTGTTTGTAATATGGCTTGTTCAATGTGTATGTAAATCTCCGTGTTTAGAAGGCTTTTTGTGTCCAAGCAACCTCTTAACATGGTAGGGAGACTTAAGAAAGAGACTAATATCCTCATACAAGATTTACCCAAAACATCAAGAGTTTACGGAGAAGATAAACAGGCTGGATGAAAAAAGGGTTTGGCGAAAATATTAAAAGACTCAGCTTTCCAGCACAAACAAAAGTCTACTTGTTTTGAAAAAAGGGTATTGTTCCTAATTAGCCCATAACGATGTTTAAAACCAGTCCTAAAATCTTGTCCCTCATACCTAATATAGTTTTCACAGTTTCCCTTCCCTTCTCAGCTAGCGTGTACACCCGTTTCCTCTGAACCAATTCTCCTTTAATTAGACCGTCTCTTTCAAGATGATACAGACGTGAGTAAACCGTACCCGAGCTAATAAGCATTTCAAACCGCTTATGAATGTAGGAAATGATGTCGTAACCGCTCAACGGAGCATTCCTCAACTTCAACAAAATCAATACGTCTAGAAAAATCCTGACAACCCTTCTATTCATTTTCATCAGAATCTCAGATTCCAAATCTAACACACCTATAGAAACTACTTCTAGAAGCTAATTGCATATAACTTTTTTTCTTTTCATCTACAAATATTATTTTCTGGCGTAAAAAACAAAAAAATGGGGGTGAGAAATTGAACATGAAAGTTTTGTTCCTACTGGCTCTGACACTTCTAGCTGCATTTTCGACAATTGCCACAGTAGCAGTGACGTTGAAAATTCTGACACCAGCTTCGTTGAGCATAACAACAACCATAGCACTAACTACAAGGTCTGGAAATGTCCAGCCTACAGGTGACCCTGTTGACAATCCGGTCTTCCCTGACTAAATCACTGAAAATCTTAAGAAGATGTATTACTAATGGTATTAGGAGTTGCAACCTTTGCCGATTGAGAATATCAATCTCAACCTATCTGATCTAAGAATTTTAGAAGGATTAGCAATTTATGGGCCTAGAAATGTATCAGAAGTTGCTAAGAAACTAGGCATACCTGCAGAAACTTTGCGTAAAAAGCTGAAACGCCTTCGCTCCCAAATTTTTTTAAGAACGAACGTAAATATTTACCATACTAATTTAGGACTCAAGAAAGCTGTTGTCTTGGCTGAAGCGATTCCTGGGTATGAAGATTTACTCTTCAATTGCCTAAAACAAAATGGATTCTGGATTGCTATTGCAAGATGTTATGGTATGTTTGAAGGTTGCGTTAGTGTCTTTACGATTCCAAAAGATTACCTCAGTGAATTCGAGCAATTTCTCAACCAGATAAAAAGATTAGGAATGGCTAAAAATGTTGAGGTTTTTTGGTCTACCTGTTTCCACTCAGTTCATTCAAGGTGTATGTGGTTCGACAAGCAGCTGGGATACTGGAACTTTCAGTGGGATAACTGGATTGAGGAGATTAAAAATGAACCAACAAAATTACCATACACGCTAATGGATCCTAAAGATTTCCCCACTCTAGGGGACGAAATCGACATATTAATGTTAAAGGAGTTGGAAAAGGACGCAACGATTAAGATAATCAGATTAGCGGAAATGCTTAAAATATCCCCACAACTGGCTCGGTATCATTTTGACGAACATCTCATCGGAAAAGGTTTAATTGAAAGCTTTCAGGTTACAGCCTTTCATTTCGGTAGAGAAACCTCAGATTTTTACTTTTTCATCTTTAACTTCGATGATTATGAAAAGCTTGCAGAGTTCGCGTCATCACTTTTAGACAAACCGTTTACGAGAACTCTTGGCAAAATCTTGGGCAAAAATGCCCTATATGGATACATCTATCTTCCAAGATCAGAGTTTAGAAACTTCTTAAAAGCCCTATCAAAGCTTGTTAAAACTGGTTTTCTGGACAGCTACCGCTACGTAATTCAGGACTTTGAAAACTCTTCACGCCAAACCATTTCATATGAGTATTTTAAGAACGGATCGTGGATCTATGATCATAAGAAACATATGGAAAACCTTCAAAATATTGTGAGAAACGTTAAGTTGGAGAACGTCGAGGTATAAGATCACCTTTTACTCTTCGGTGACTGTTACCTTCTCAACTTCCTTTAGCCATGGAATCCTAGTTGGCTCCTCAGAAAGCTCATTTAGAATGTCTTTCTCAATCTTTTCATTCGCCACTTCAGCGCTCTCTTCAACAAGAGAAATAACAATTACAGCTTTCTTAACCACATTTTCCACCCCTGCGTATCTTAACTTATTATAGAAAAGGACGATTTCTACTATTTATACCATTAGTCAATTTCATGCGAAATTTAAAGCCCATTCTGAAGAGAAACTCCTATTTTAACGGAAGGTTTCTCTGTTCAGCCCGTCAGCCAATCCTCGCAGAACTGAAACATAGTGCCGTTCAATTATCGCTTTCGCCAGATAGTGTATGGACATTGACTTCAAATATGTTTCCTTTCCATGTTTGTGGGCGATATAACGGATGGGATGAACAGAAGGTTTCGCCTTCTAAGAGTTTTTGCTTGTTCCACGTTGGCGGTTTTGCGTTTTCTTTATTCGGTATCCACATGAGATGTATGCTAAAGGTTTGCTCTCTGTGCTTTGCTTTGTGTGTCACTTTAATTGAGTCAAGAGACTTGAAGCCTAGCTTCTCCATTTGCCGCTTCCTAAACCATGGACTCCAATGATTTTCTAAAGCTATAGTGGCAAAACCGTCGGCATTCTTTTCGTTTTCTATCATGTCTTTCAGTAACTGTTTCCCAAAGTTGTGTCCTTTCGCTTTCCTTAGAACCCAGATACAATTCATAACAATTACATTATCACCCAAAATCGGATAACCAGACACTTCCGCAGGTGCATACTCTATTTGCCCAACCATCTTCCCATTAAAAATCAAAAACTTCTTATGAAACCCTTTTCCAATAGCTTTCTCCAAGTATTCTTGTCGTTGCTTGTATTTCCTAAACGGCATAGGTGCTAGGCACTTGTAAAGATAGTTTTCATAGTTTTCGTTTCGGGTAATATTCACAATTTTAGTTTGCAGACGACCTCACCTTTTTGCAATATAGAAAAGAGTTAGAATATTTTTTAATGTTTAAGTTTTGGCTTGTAGAAAAGAAGAACTATTCCAGCTAATACAAGTGCCACGCCTACTATTTGTAATGGTTCGAACCTTTCCCCAAGAATTGTTACTGAAAATATCGCTGCCGATAAGGGCTCTATGACGGAAAGTATGCTTCCCTTTGAGGATTCAACATACTTCAACGCGTAAGAGAAAAGGAGATATGCTGTGAGGGAAGGAAACAGTCCTATGACAAGTATAAGTAACCAAAGTTGCTGAGGATAACTTACGATTTCAGAGAAAGAGAAGCAAAGTGCAGGGGTTAAGGCTATAGCGCCTAATCCGTCGCCGTAAAGCAGCAAAGTCCAGTTGGTATAACTATTTCTCAATTTTTTGGTCATCAAGAAGTAAAGAGCAAAGAGAAGACTAGTAAGCATGCCAAAAGCTAAGCCTAAGAGGTTAGCGTTTAACCATGCAACTTCATATGCTTTTACGACAAATGCAACGCCTGAGAAAGTCATAACTATGGCAAGTATAATTGAGAAAGTTAGTTTTTCCTTGAGGAATAGTGAGGCGTGAACTGTGACGAAGATGGGATATGTGTAAAAGAGCACTGCCGCTATTGTAGCAGTTGTCAAGTCTACAGTATAGAAGTAGGTTATTCTTTGGAGAGCGACAGCAAGAATAGCGAATACCAACAGTTGGAACACGTCTTTCTTTTTTATTTTCAACAGATTTCTTTTAAGTAGGATTATTGAAATTAGCATGGTGATGGAAGATATGAAGATTCTTAAGGCTGTTAAAGTTACAGGATGAATCCCATATTCAAACGCAAGTTTTCCAAAAATTCCCATGGTTCCCCATATAATTGACGCCGAAACAATTAAAAAATAACCATACACTTCCTTCATAGCCTACTAAAAAGCATTTTCCACTTTAAAAAAGTGACAGCTAACTTCAAAACAATTTTACGATGTGTTTATGTCTAACTTTCAAGGTTAGGTATTCTGAGTTGAAGGTGAGTGTGGGATATTGACATTAAAGAATGAGCATATTACCATGTTGCATGGTGCTGGCGGATCAGTCATGCATGATTTAGTTAAGAAGTATATTGTGAAGTATTTTGGCAACGTAGCCAACTTCGAAGTGCCGCTTGAAGCCTTAGATGATGCGGCTGTCGTAGACGGTATAGTGTTAAAAAGCGACTCCCACGCTGTCAAACCAATCTTTTTCCCAGGCGGGGACATTGGACGTTTGGCGGTTTCTGGCACAGTTAATGACATAGCAGTTTTGGGTGCTGAACCATACGCCCTAACTTGTGGCTTCGTTTTAGAGGAAGGCTTAGCTTTGACTGATTTTGAAAGAATTTTGGCTAGTATGCGGCAAACATGCACCGAAGCTGGTGTGAGCATCGTTACTGGCGACACTAAGGTTGTTGAGAAGGGAAGCCTAGGCGGCTGTATAATAAACACTTCTGGAATTGGCAGAAGAACCGTGGCTTTAGAGAAAAATTTTGAAGTTGTTAAGCGGTTTAAAAGAGATTTTAAGGCACGTTGGATTTTAGACTCAAACCTTAGGGCAGGCGACAAAATAATACTGTCTGGAATGCTTGGCGACCATGGCTTAGCCGTCTTATCCGCACAAGAAGGACTAAGTTTTGGAAGCGGCATAAAATCTGATGTCAAACCCTTAAATCGCATAATTCAGCGCTTGCTCGGCGAAGTTGGCGGCATAGTCGCAATGAAAGACCCGACCCGTGGAGGATTAGCCGACGCTCTAAACGAGTTCAGCGAAAAATCCCACGTAGGCATACTGATTCATGAAGATAAAATTCCAATAAGAGAAGATGTGCAAGCAGCATGCGAAATGTTGGGATTAGATCCACTTGAAGTTGGGAACGAGGGAAAAATAATCATAGGCGTAGTAAAGGAAAAGGCTGCAGAAATCCTGGAGCTTTTAAGAACAACAGAAGAAGGAAAAGAAGCGGAAATTATAGGCGAAGCAACAGCAGATTTCACAGGCGTAGCAATGCAGACTGTTGTTGGCGGAAAAAGAATAATTGCTAGACCAGTGGGGGATCCCGTTCCAAGAATATGTTAGAATGAATCTTACGTAGCCTTGGATAAATCGACGCTTGAAATTGATCTTGACTATAAAAAAATCTTATAAGACATTTTCTCTGAAAGTGTACTGTAAATTATAATGTGAAAAAAAGAGGCGATCATTTGAAACCAAATTATATCGGGATTGTCGGAGGCATACTAGCATTCATAAGCCTAGCCTTGCCATGGTGGACAATGTCTATGTCAAGTTCAATTATGACAATGAGTTATTCAGTAGATGTTTCCGTGTATCCATATCAAGCAAAGGCGTCAGCAATGGGAATGTCAATAACTTTTACTATGGAACTTTGGTTTGGTTGGGTTGCTCTTGTCTTGGTTGTGTTAGGTGGCCTACTAGGAATACTGGGTAGCTTATTGAGTAATCAGAGAAAGAGGTTGCTCATTAGCGGTGGCGTACTTGCATTACTTTCGATAGTAATATTCGCAATAGGATTGCAGAATGAGCTTTTGAAGGCTCCAGTGGTACCAGGTTTTCCAACAGTTGGCCTATTTTCAAGCAGTTCCTATGATTACTTAGGAGCATCCATGAATTACTCAACCTATCTATCATTCGGCTTCTGGCTAGCCTTGGTTGCAGCGATTATAATGTTCATTGCCTCAATGAGAAAGCCTGTGGAGGCAGCTCCCCAGCCATCACCACCGCCACCAGCGCCAACCTAAAAGCTTAGATTCCACTAAATCCCCCCTGTTTTCTATCTGTTGAATTCAAAACATTTGAAGCGACATAGGTTATTCCAGTCATTTTGGTTTACTCCAGAAATCAGAGACCCGGCTAGCTTTAACAAGCTTCCACTTACCAAGAAAATCCTTCTTGTAAAAATGATATAAGCCACATCGGGTGCACTGCATAATTCGTCTTCCTTTGTCAAAATCGATCTCATATAATTCCAAAGGCGAACTGCAATCAGCGCATTCACCTTTGTAAGTTCTGTCAGTTTCGGCACTCATTTTAGAAGCACTCCTATGTCTAGTAGAAGTTTTTCATGTTTAAAACCTTTAGAAATAGAGAAGAAGAATGTGGAGTTTAGTTTAGTTATGATGGAGTTGGTGGACGCTTATTTGAGAAGTTAGGTTATTTTTTTGCCCATATGCGGCATGTTCCTTCGATGCTTACCATGCAGGCGCCTACGGGTTTTTGTGGAGTGCAAGTTGTCATGAATAATGGGCATTCTGTGGGCTTAATCTTGCCAATTATAACCAAGTGGCATCTGCAGCCGTGTTGTATATCAACGCCATGTTCCACTTTCACATCATGTTTCAAGTGAGCGTCGTAAACGGCATATTCTTTATTTAGCATAAACTTGGAAGAAGGAATAGTGCCCAGTCCACGCCATCCGCCATCTACCACATCAAAAACCTTTTGCATAAGCTCTTGAGCTTTTGTGTTGCCTTCCCAACGCACAGCCCGTGTATACTCATTTTCCAAGCGTGGTTTGCCTTCCCTTAACTGTTTCAAAATCATGTAAACGCCAAATAAGACATCGAGGGGTTCGAAGCCTGCCACAACTGTCGGCATACTATAAAGTCTTGGGAAAACTTCGTAGGGCTTAAGCCCAATAATCGTGCTGACATGACCTGGCGCAATAAACCCGTTTAGGTTTAACTCTTTCATTTCAACAAGCATTTTCATTGCTGGCGGAATCAAACGATGAGAAACTAGAAAGCTGAGGTTGTCCGGAGGCTTCTTTAAAATTTCCACTGCTGTAGAAGGTGCTGTTGTTTCAAAACCAATGGCGAAAAAGCTGAATTCTTTACTAGGCTCGTTCTTAGCCATATTAACAGCGTCGCTAACGCTATAAACGACCCGAACGTCTGCTCCTTCAGCTTTGGCGTCTAAAAGCGACATATTGGAGCCTGAAACTCGCAAGACATCGCCAAAACAGGTAACAACCACATCTTTCTGGGCCAGTCGCACGGCTTCGTCGATTTCGGAGGCTGGCACTATGCAGACTGGACAGCCTGGACCCGCTATAACTTCTACGTTTGATGGTAAAAGGCTGCGTATTCCAAAATGTGTAATAGTCCATTCGTGTGTGCCACAGACATGGCAAATCTTAACGATACCTTCTTTTGGTGCAACATTATGAATCTTTTCTGCTACACGTTTCGCCAAGTTTGGGTCTCTAAACCTTAATTTTTCAGCCATTTCCCGTCAACTTATCCTTATTTTTGCCCAGTTTCAGCTTCTGCCTCAAGGATTTCGTTCCATAAACGTATAGTTTCTTCTGCTTCTTTTTCATCTAGAACTTGGATGGCGTAGCCGGCATGCACCAAAACATAGTCGCCAACTTTAGCCTTTACAAGCGTCACATTAACCTCTCTTAAAACGCCTTCGCCAAAATCAACTCTGGCCTTGTCTTCTTTAACGTTTACGACTTTCGCTGGAATAGCCAAACACATGCTTATCAATGTTAACCAAAACCTACAGCAATAAATCAATTATGGTTTAAAACTGGAAAAATCCGCCTACAACAGCTTGACCGAAGGATAAGCCGCCGTCGCTGGGCGGAACAGACTTATGAATGAGAAACCTTAAACTAGCATGTTCTACAATTTTCCGCATGATTAATGCTAAAATTTCGTTGCATGCAGCTCCACCCGAGAAACCAACGGTTTTAATGTTGTTTTCTAATGCTTTTTCTATGGCTAGGGTGGCTAAGCCTTTAGCTAGGTACGCATGAGCAGAATAAGCTAAATCCGCTCTTGAATGTTTTTCTTTGTTTTCAAATATTTCCAGGAGCATTTGCGTAGTGTCTAACGTGTTGCTTTTTATTATGGGTTCTAGCTTCAGCAAGTCCTTGCCTTTGATTGCAGCAGATTCAAGCTTCATGGCTGGTTCGCCTTCGTACGTGCGTTCATAGCATACGCCTAAAACGGCTGCAACAGCGTCTAAAACTCTTCCACAACTTGTCGTCTCAATTATGTTATGGCTTTTTTCTAATTGGCTAAGAATTATTTGGATTTCATTTTCGCCGTGTGGAAACTGCTCCTTATTTTTTAGAAGCCAATCTTCCACGTCCACCTTTTTATGAAGTATTCCCGCAGCCATTCTCAATGGATAACGGGTGGCTAAGTCCCCGCCAATTAAGGGTTGTTTTTCAAGGTGAGCTACTCGTTTGAAATCAGCGGCTTCTTGAGTGCAGAGTAATATTTCGCCGCCCCATGCCTCGCCATCAATTCCGTATCCATACCCATCACAACATATGCCCACAATTTCTTTTACGTTATGTTCAGCCATCAGTGCGGCAATATGCGCGTAGTGGTGCTGAACTTGAACCAGTTTCCAATTGTTTTTCTCTGCCAAATCATGTGCAAGCTTTGTTGTTACGAATTTGGGATGCAAATCGCATGCAACTGATTCTACTTTGCTGTTTGTTAAGCGGATTAGGTGTTTTGTTGCGTCTTTCAGAAAATCTCTTGTTTCAACGTTTTCTACATCGCCTATGTGTTGGGAAATGAAGGCTTTGTTTCCAAGCAAAACGCATGCAGTATTGTTTAATTCTCCACCTAAGCCTACAACGCAACGCTTCGCTTTTCCTTTAAGCATTATTGGTGCTGGTGCGTAGCCTCGTGAACGTCTTATGAATACCAAATCTTTGTTGTGCACACGAACTACTGAGTCGTCGCATCTGTGGGTCACTTGGCGATTATGAAACAGGAAGTAGTCAACAGTGTCGCCAAGCTTCTGCATGGCTTCCTCGTTATCCTTTATTATGGGTTGGTTTGGTGGATTGGCACTTGTCATCACAAACGCTGGCTCATCCGTTTCGTCAAAAAGCATGTAATGCAAACCAGTGTAAGGCAGCATAACCCCAACATTGTGTAAATCTGGAGCAATTAAATCTGAAAGATAATATTCAGCGCTTTTGTTCAGCAAAACTATTGGGCGACTGTAAGAAGCTAGAAGCTCTGCTTCTTTCTCGCTTAATTCTGCAAAAGTTTTTATGGCTTCCAAGCTTCGAGCCATAATGGCGAAGGGCTTCTGGCTTCTATGCTTGACCTTTCTAAGCCTAACTAATGGCTCATCTTTCGTTGTTGACGTGGCAACGTGAAACCCACCATAACCTTTTATGGCAAGTATAAAGCCTTCTGAAAGGAGTTTGCCAGCTTCCCGTATAGGGTCTTTGTGTTCAATTAATTCGCTGTTTCTGGTTGTTAAATATGCCTTTGGTCCACATTTTGGACAAGCCACTGTTTGGGCGTGAAAGCGCCTATTCAATGGGTCTGTGTATTCGCTTTGGCAGAAGCTGGACAATGGAAAATCCTGCATGGTGGTGTTTTCACGGTCGTACGGCAGCCTCTCAATAATCGTGTATCTTGGACCGCAGTTCGTGCACGTGATGAAAAAATATTCGTATCTAGGATCCTTTGGATCTCGGAGCTCTCTTAGGCATTCGTTGCATATAGCTATGTCTGGAGGGATAACTGAACCAGAAAGCTCTGCTTCCTCCGAACTTTTATAAATTGTGAATTTTTCGTATTCGCTTTCATCTTTGAGTCTTGTTGTGATGACCTCGTGGATTTGTGCAAGAGGGGGCTTCTTTTGCTTCAAATCTTGCATGAAATTTTCAATGTCCTTTTCTCTACCTTCGAGGAGAATTTCTACTCCAGCATCGCCCCTATTCCTAACATATCCTTTCAAACCATTTTTAACCGCTGTTCGGTAGATGAAAGGGCGAAAGCCTACACCCTGAACTATGCCTGCGACTTTAACTTTTACACGCACTGCAGCCATCTCTTCAAGTTGAAGCAGTTATTGAAAGAGCACTAACCTTCCAATTAACCTTTTTTCAAATGACTGGAGATTAAAACATGAATAACTTACCTATTTGTACGGTATTCGAATTTTTGGAAATCTGGTTGAAAGGATGTTTGTATCTGCCCCTCGCTATGACTCGTGGCTCAGGCGAGGATGGAAGAATCTTTTTATAATTTCTTTCATCACTCTTATTAACATGCAAATATTGCGTTTGTCAACGGCTGCGCCAAAAAACAAGTATTCAACAGAAGAGCTGATGGAAGTTTTTCCATGCAGACTTCCCGAAGGCGTTAAACAAAATATACTCAACTTGGGAGTTTCAAAACGATACCTCATTAGCCATGCTGAGTCACCTTTAAAATCAGAGACTATTCTAAGCGAGGCTGACCTCGTTGACCTCTGCTTAGAGGCTAGCAAAAAAACCATCGAAAAGGCTAGCTTATCCATTAAGGACGTAGGCTATTTTATTGTGACTTATGATGTAAACCCTTTTTTGTGTCCTGGCCTCAGCCAGCTTTTAATTCGAAAACTTGGTTTTAACGCGTACATCAAACATGTGAACGTTCAAGGAATGGCATGCGCAGCCTTTTCAAAAGCCCTGGAACTTGCAGAAAACCACCTTGCGGCGCATCCTGAGGATTTTGTTTTGCTTTGCACTTCTGGAGTGAACTCGTATTGGTTCTATAATCAGGTGCGAGGCTTCAAAGATGTTATGGAAATCAGCCAGATTGACTTGATAAAGGATAAAGACAAAAGACGGATGGAACTGAGGAAATGGATTGCAGTTATGGAGTTTTTCCTTTTCGGAGATGGGGCAGCCAGCGTTATCGTAGCAAAAAATGGAGATGGGCTGTCCGTTAACAAAATTGTGGAAGTTACGAATCTTAAGAGGAAGGATTACCTGGCTGGCTATGCTAGACTAGCAGCCTTAAACGAACCATTCAAGTTTGGTTTTTACTCGCATCTGGACAAAGAGATTCCAAAACTTGGGGTCAAATATAGTTCTGTAGCCGTTAAAAAATTGCTTGGAAAAAACGCTGAAAACACCATGAAAGCTGTAAAGAAATGGGCAGTTCACACAGGCAGCGAAAAAATACTAAACATTATAGCTGAACATCATCAAATTCAGCACGAAAAACTTAAGGAGTCGCATGAAGTGCTTAGGGAGTATGGCAACTTAGCAGGAGCAAGTTTGCCGTTTATCCTTGAAAAAATAGTTTCTGGGAATAGATTCTCGAAAGGCGACATCATTTTGACGCTTGGCTATGGATGGGGATTTTCAGCATCCGCCTGCCTACTAGAGTATAAGAAATAACATGAACAAACAATTCTCCAATACTATTATGGTCTTAACTATAAAAAAGAAGGAAAATGTTGTCACGTCTGCTTCATAAGGTAGTTAGTTATTGTTAGTTTCTGAATTTCTGATGTTCCTTCGTAGATTTCTGTTATTTTTGCGCAACGGTGGAAGCGTTCCACGTGATAGTCTGCCAAGTAGCCGTATCCTCCGAAGATTTGTATTGCGTCGTCTGTGACTTCCATGGCGACTCTGCTTGCGTAAGCCTTAGCCATTGAAGTTGCCACTGCGTTTGGTTTTTCTTTGTCATATAGCCAAGCCGCCTTATACATCATTAATCTTGCGGATTCTATTTTAATTGCCATTTCAGCCAGTTTGAAGGATACTCCTTGAAAGTTAAATATTGGTTGTCCGAACTGTTTTCTTGTTTTGGCGTAGTTTAGTGCTTTTTCGAAGGCGCCTTGCGCCATGCCAACTGCTTGTGCGGCAACTGTTATGCGTGTTCCGTCGAAAAGTTCAAGTGTATAGTAGAAGCCTTTGTTTAGTTCGCCTACGAGGTTTGTTTCTGGCACTTTTAAGTCACTCATAGAAAGCGAGCCTGTAACGCATGGTTTTATGCCCATTTTGCCGTGCAGTTTTGTTGCTTCTAAGCCTGGCGTGCCTTTTTCTGCTAGGAATAGGCTTTGTCCACGGTGCGACGGCGTGGCGTTTGGGTCTGATTGACATAGGATTATGAACGCGTCTGCTATTGGAGCGTTTGTTGTGAACTCTTTGGCTCCGTTGATTGTCCACTCGTTTCCGCTTTTGACGGCTGTTGAATCCATACGGGTTATGTCGCTTCCATGTTCTGGTTCGGTGAAGGCAGCAGCGGATATTTTTTCGCCTTTGGCAAGCGGTGGAATGTACTTCTTTTTCTGTTCTTCGTTGCCGTGTTTTAGCAGCACGTCTGGAATCATTAGGTTGCCTAGGGATATGGCTACGCCTAAGCCTGGGTCGACACGGCACAGTTCCTCAACCGCTATGCAGTCTTCTAAGACGCCGTATCCTTGTCCGCCGTATTCCGTTGGTATTCGCATGCTTGTGAAGCCGAGTTGTGCCGCTTTTTTGTAGAGGCTTAGTGGAAATTCTTCTTTTTGGTCGTATTCTAGGGCGAGTTCTGGTGTGAGTTCTTTTTCGGCGAATTCGCGTACTGCACGTTTTATTTCTTGTTGTTCTTGGTTTAGTTTGAATTCCATTTTGGTTTTTCTCTCCTGAGTTTAGACTTATGCTTTCTGCGTTTTTAGTTCATATACTTTGTTTTTTAAAGAAGGCACAATTTTGAATAAATCTTCGATTATGCCGTAGTCTGCGAAGCTGAAGATTGGGGCGTTTGGGTCTTTGTTTATGGCTATGATGAGGTCTGAGCTTTTCATACCTAAAACGTGTTGGAATGCGCCGCTTATGCCGATGGCTATGTAAAGTTTTGGTTTTACGGTTTTTCCTGAGCTGCCTACTTGGCGGTCGTTTGGGAGCCAGCCTTTGTCTACGATTGGGCGTGAGCAGGCGAGGACGGCGCCTATGGTTTTGGCTAGTTCTTCCATTATGGGCATGTTGGCTTGGTCTTTTATGCCGCGGCCTATGCCTACGAGTTTTTCTGCTGCTGTGATGTCGACGCCGCCCGGCGGTGGCAAAACGTATTGTATGAACTGTTTTTGGGGTATTTCTTCTGTAAGTGGTGAGGGCTGTTCGGTGATTTGTCCGTTTGCTGGTGGTTCGGGTTTTTTGGGTGCGAATGTTGCTTGGCGGACGGTTGTCATGTATGTTTCTGCTTTGCGCAATGCTGCTTTGACGTTTACTTTTCCGCCGTACATTTGTCGTGTTACCGTTAGCGTGTCGGCTTCGAATGTTAGGTCTATGATGTCTGTTACGAGTGGTGTGTTTAATGCGGCGGCTAGGCGTGGGGCTAGTTCTATGCCGTAGCTGGTGTGTCCCATCATGACAAGGGAGGGCTTGTGTTCTGCGATTAGTTTTGTTAGGATTTTTTTGTATGCGTCGCTGTTGAAGTTTTCGAGTTTTGGGTCTTGGACGGTTATGACGTTTTTTGCGTATTCCGTTAATGCTTTAGCGTTTTCTTTTATGTTGTTGCCGAGGATTATTGCGGTTAGTTCTTTGTTTGTTTTTTCCGCTATTTCGTGGGCTTTTGTGAGCATTTCGAAAGTTATGTCGCGAATTGTGCCTTGTCTGTGTTCGGCTAGGACGAAGATTTGTGGCATTTTAGATTAGCCCCCTTGATTTGAGGATTTCTGTGATTTTTGTTGCGATTTCGTCTGGTGTGCCTTTGAGGAATTGTGCTTGTTTTTCGACTGGTGGCACGTAGAGCTTGTCGATGCTTATCCATGAGCCAACCGTGCCTACGTCCGATTCGCTTAGTCCTGTGTCTGCTAGGGTTAGGATTTTGATTTCTTTTTGCATGGCTTTGCGTATGCCCATTATGCTGACGTAGCGTGGCTCGTTTATGCCTGTTTGGACTGAGACTAGTGCAGGTAAATGTATTTCTAGCTGTTCTTCTAGTCCGCCTTCGAGTTCGCGGTTTACTTTTGCCGTGCCTGTGGCTAGTTCTAGTTTTTTAACCATGGTTGCGTGTGGGATGGCTAGGAGTTCTGCGAGGATTGGTCCTACGGCTGCGTTTCCGTCGTCGCCTGCTTGCATTCCTGTTAGGATTAGGTCGTAGTGTAGGTTTTTGATTGTTGCGTGGAGGATTTTGGCTGTTGCGTATGCGTCTGAGTTTTCGAATTTTGGGTCTGTTAGGCGTATGGCTGTGTCTGCGCCTCGTGCGAGGCATTTGCGTAGTGTGGATTCTGTGTCTTGTGTGCCTATGGTTATGGCTGTGACTGTTCCGCCTTGTTTTTCTTTTATGCGTACGGCCTCTTCCAGTGCGTAGTCGTCCCATTCGTTTATGTCGTAGACTAAACCAGTTTTTTCTATGCCTTTGCCTGTTTGGTCTATTTTTAGTTCTGCTTCTGCTGTTTCTGGAACATGTTTAACACAAACAACAACATCCAAGTCAGCTAACTCTCCGATATGTTAGAGTTTGTTTGGCTTTTGTTTTCATATAACTTTTGCTCAAAAACATATTTTCTGAACGTGATTAGTTAATCAATTAGCTACGGTTTTATTGGAACGGAAGTATGTCGAATAGTGAAACTGGCTATAAGATTGGACTTATCAATCATGGTCTCGATTTTGATGTTTGAAACAACTGGAAAGTCGCGCCGAGGATGAAAACTGCTAAAGCAACAAAGGCGTTGTATGGTATCATTATGAATAATAAGCCAAAATAAAGCATAAAGATAGCACAATTATAGCAATGTGCTCCATATTTGTATAGTGTCTTGATCTTCTTGTTATTCTCTCTGTAAATTGTATCCCAATTTTTCTCTGATAATCCTTTTTCTAGCCATTTGCGATATTCCTCGGAATAGTCAAATACATCATAGTTTTTTGAGAAAAGAAGAAATTCAGAAGCTGAAATGAAAAGCACTGTTGCAATACCAAAGAAAAAAACACTTACGTTTCCATATGTGAAATTGCCATATAATCTTACGTCTGCTAAAGACCATCCTAGAGCTATTCCTATGAAAGCAACGCAAAAACCAGCAAGTACTCCGGAATTTGAAGCATAATCTCGTAGAGTATTTCTCCAGTTATACGGTTCACTCAATCTCTCTTGCCTCTGTCATTTTGTTTCTTAAGTAATTTATGTGGCAGATTCTTTCTTTTAAAAGGTGGTAACTCGTTAGGTTCTCTGGGTAAAGAAACCATCATTCGACGGAGAATTTTAACGTCAGAAGGCTCTCTTCTATGACGCTTAAGAGTTTCTTTAATAGGGGTTTTAAGCATTTTTTGTTTTTTCTTTCTGCTACTCATATTATATCCCATTTAACCAATAGATATTATAACAATTATCTAAAGAATTTTTCACCCAGATGTCTAGAAAAGACTAATTTTAAAAAAACAATACCTACAAAATAGATGTAACCCCAAAAACAATAACAGCCTACGGCGGAATTTAAAGATGATTATGCGACTACTACTTCTTTCTTAGCTAAGCCTTCAACCATCAACGGCACTATTTTACTAGCCTTAAGAATCTCCATAAAAAGCGGCTTCCCATCCACATCAAAATGAACTGCAATATCTCCTACCTCTTCAGCATGAAAAGAAAAACCGAAACAAGCAAAACTATACAGATGATTCTTACAGTATCATAAGTTCCAACGGCGTCAATTTTCCTGTTACTGGGTCAACTCTTAAGCCTAGCAACTCTAAGGTAGTCACACCCAGAAGTAAAGGAGTCTTCTCATCTGCAATAGCCACAACAGAAGTTACGCCTTCACCATTAACAATTATATAAGCCTCAGAAACTGGATATTCCACAACATCCCCATTAGCTATCTTAAATTTTCTCCTACCAGTCTCCTTCAACCTCAGCCCCTCAGCAACACTCTTCGGAATAACCGTATAAATCGCACCAGTATCAACAATAAACTCCAACTCCACCCTCAAACTATGGTCAGATGGATTAGCAACTGTTCCCCGAACCCGCACATAACCCATAACAACCACCAAACAATATAATACTCAAATCAACATAAAAACCTTAAGTAGTTAAAGCCATACTCAACCCGTGATGACTCTAAATTACTACTGATATTCTTTCAGCATAAACAATCTGTGTTACAGTAATGTTTATAAAATTGTATTACAACGCATAAAACAGTGAAAAAAGAACCATGTCAACTACAATAACAATACGCATACCGCGAGAACTCAAAGAAAAAATGAAAAAAAACCCAGCGCAATGGAGCGAAGAAGTCAGAAAATTCATCGAAGAAAAGATCAAGCACCTCGAGCTTCTCAAAACACTCGAAGAAATAGAGCCAAGAGCGGAAAAACGACAAACCAAAATAGACTCGACAACCCTCATCAGGGAGGACAGAGAACGCCCAAACTAGTCCTCGACTCCAACATCCTCGTAAAACTAGTCACAAACGAACCAAACTCCAAAGAAGCCCGAACAACCATGACAACCATACTAAAAAAAGGCTACACACTTCACACCGTAGACATAGCCCTAGCAGAAAGCCTAAGTGCACTATGGAAACACACAAAAATACACAAAGACCTAAAACCCGAAGAAACAAAACAAGCAATACAAGACCTGACCAAAATATACGACAAAATGGACACCCTCTCCATCCGCGAAATCACCGAAGAAACCACAAACATAGCCCTAACCCAAAACACAACAATCTACGACGCATTCTACATAGCCGCGACCCAAAAACTAAACGCCACCCTATACACAGCCGACCAAAAACTACACAACATCGCAAACAAAATCACAAACACAAAACTACTAAGACCATAACACCCAAATTTGCAACCAAACCAGCCACCTAAAATAAAATAGCATTTAAAACCAGACAATTGTCGGACAAACAAAATTCTCAGCCCAGCGACAAATCTACAATTGAACCTATATATAGAGGGGCTATAGTAACTGCAGACAGCAACAAGTTCTCACTCTCAACACACGCATACACCTTTCATCTCCGGATGGAAGAAACTTTATATCTGTGGTGAAAATGTTATTCTATGGTGAATAAACTTGGAAACTGGAGTAGAAGTCAAGAAAGTGGATTCACAAGGTCGTCTCATCCTACCAACAGACTGGCGTGAATCTGAAATAGGCGAAAGCAAGGAACTCTACATCATCAAAAGGAAAAGCTATTTGAAGATAATCCCAAAACGCAGAATCGACCTAACCGAAAACTTTGACAAAGTAGATCTAGGCGTAGAAACCATAGGAAACTGGAAGGAATTCGAAAAGAAGTTCCACGAGGCAACAGCATGACAAGGTTTCTAGACGCAAACATATTCATCTACGCCTACTACAAACCCAAAAAACCCCTAAATCAAAAAGAAAAACAAATGAAAGAACAAGCCAAAAAAACAATCACAAACATATCGCAATCCAAAGAAGAAATAACAACAACCATCATACACATCTCCGAAATCGTAAACATTCTCAAGCACGGCTTAAAACTGGAAGAACTAAACAAACTAATCCTCGGCTTATTCATGCTCGACAACATAAAAATCAAAGGCGTAACAAGAGAACAATACCTAGCCGCAACGGAGCTTGCAGAAGAACTAAAACTCGAATCCAACGATGCTCTAGCAGTGGACACAATGAAACAAGATAACATAACAGAAATATACACATTCGACGAAGACTTCAACAGCATAGAGGGAATAACAAGACTACCCAAACTCTAACAAAAGAACAAAAAACTCCACATACACCTTTAAATCTTCTAAGCCCCAATCTATTCCTATGTCAAACGCCAAAACCAAACAAACCATAGTAGACAAAGCCCTACACTACTTCAACACAGAAGGCTGGAACTGCGCCGAATCCGTATACATGGCAATATTCAAAGAATATTACAAAATAGACGTAACACCAAAAACTGTTACCGCTTATGGTGGTGGAATCGCCAGAACAGGCAGCATCTGCGGAGCCGTAAACGTCGCCATAATGGGCATATCTCAAAAATACGGAAGAACAAACCCACGAACACCCTTCATAAAAACCCAACGCCCAGTCTTCCAATTCCTAAACCAAATCCTCGACCAATACGGCACAATAAACTGCAGCCGCCTAACCCAAACCCAACTAGACACACTAGAAGGAATAAGAAAATTCCGAGACCAAAACATAAAAGAAAACCTCTGCACACCCCTCATAAAAAAAGTAATAGAAACATTCCTAACCATAACCGAAAACAACCAACAAACCTGACAATTTATATGTAAAACTACTGAACGTGTACGTAAATCTTATTATGCAAAAATAAACATTGCAGAAATGAATCAATAATAATTAAAGCCAAAGAGGACTGCACCTTGCCGCTTAACAAAGCAATAATTTTTGACTTCATCGGCACATTAACAAACGTTAAAAACTACAGTTTAGAAGCCTCACAAACAAAGTTGTATAAGGCTATTGTGGAAGCAGGCTTCAACGTTAGTGCAGAAAGTTTTTTAGAATCATACAGTCAATCCCATGAAAAATACCGCGTTATACGCTACCAAGAACTAGTTGAGGTAACAAACGCCATTTGGATTTCTGAAACCCTAAACAGTCTAGGATTTAAGACAAACCCAGAAGACACACGCATAAAAACGGCTGTTAACGTCTTCTTTGAAAACTATTTAAACTCATTAGAGCTTAGACCTTGCGTTAAGAAATTGCTAAACAAAGTTTCAACAGAATACAAGTTAGGTTTGATTTCAAATTTCACATATGCCCCAGTGATTCATGCTGGAATCAGAAAATTGGGCATAAACCAGTTTTTCAACGCCGTTTTGGTTTCAGAAGAAGTTGGCTGGCGCAAACCCAACATAAAAATCTTTGAAGAAACCTTAAGAAGACTTGACGCGATAGCAGAAGAAACAGTTTATGTTGGAGATAGCCCCCTAGAAGACATAAAAGGCGCAAAAGCAGTAGGCATGAAAACAGTTTTTATTCCTTCACAGTTTTACTCACTTGAAAACTTATATGAAAGCCAACAAAAACCAGATATTGTTGTGAAAGACACACGAGAACTATACAGAAAACTTCCAGTCTTTCTTAAATAACTTAATGATTTATGGTGCGGTCGCCGGGATTTGAACCCGGGATCACAAGCTTGGAAGGCATACACACGCCCCAAAAGGCTTTTGTGTCCTAAACCAGACTAGACGACGACCGCCCTTAGCTTTCAGCATTACAATAGTTAAGGTGAGCTAGATAAAATTTCTTTCCAGCCATCTACTGCGGTTTCTTTTCTGATTTAAACAGTTTTTTCTCATGCATAGGTTTTGGTTTAAAACTGCCACGATACACCGGCATAGAAGCCCTCTGCCGCTCCAAATTCTTAACCCGAGCATAAAGCTTCGAAACCTTAGTCTTCGACGGCGTCTTAGGCTTTGAAATTCGAACGCGGACTGGTGTAAAAGGCTTCTTGACTTGGCTCTTGGTGGTTTTTCTCTTGAAACTTCTCGCTCGCACTTCTTTTACCTTTTTGAAAACCACGTAACCCTCCTTCAAATTCACTTCCTGCACGTTCCATCCAGCATCCAGCCAAGCCTTAGCATGCACATTAGTCGGCACGTTACTCCACCATTTTTCATCACGATACGCGCTCATCGGCAAATTATCGCCGATAATACCATCCATTTTCGCAAAACTAAGCTTAACAACATCTGTAAATGAAGACCTAAACTTCAGATAACCAGCAAGCCCGCCATACTTAGAAACAGACCTTGGCGAAACAGACCTTCTAGCACAGTTAAGACACAACAGCCTAGTAGAGTCGCCTGTCGCAACATCCGGAACCATACAATCCCTACAATACAAGCGTCCGCATCTTTGACATCGTCTAAGATAACTGTATGGAAGAACTCTACTGCAGATTCCACATTCATCCTTAAAGGGCATCCAAACCACGTACAAAGTTGAGGCAATATCTGCCAATTATAGGTGAAGTCTTGATATAAACTTCACCACGCCCTTCCCCACCTAACAAGAACAAGTATTCGGGAATCACAATAAAACTTATAGACCACTATCTCCGTGCTCAAATCGTGAAATCGATGTTTTTTAGCGAATACTTACACGAGAAAGCGGAAGAATCAAGACACAATGAGACCGTTAGATATTTAATAATCGTGATAGGCTCAATATTTTTCGTGGGAGGATTACTCGAAACCGTAATAAAAGTTGAAAATCCAGAATAGTTTCTAATAATTCCATACCATTTGACGTCACACCCATACAGCCTTTTAGGGTTATCATTGACATCTATTGGTCTCGTTTTGCTTTGTTTAGGACTAGCTCTAAGCATCCACTATGCAAGAGAGAGAGGATAGTACATAAAGGAAATACAAAAAGCACATACAATGGAAGAGCAAAAAGTAAAAACTGAAAAGAAAAAGTTTGATTGACATAGTTAAAAAAGAAGGAAAGCTCACGCTTTAAGAACAAATTTAGCCTTTTACCACGGCTAAGGGAATAACTCTTGCAACTTTTGTGGCTATTCCAACATTATCGCTTACATCTGCAACTATGTCCACATTTTTGTATGCTGGATCCGCCTCTTCAGCTAAAACCACTGAGCTTGCAGACCTAACAACGATTCCCCGTTGTTCCAAAGCCTTTTTCACGTCTCCACCCCAGAACCTTCTTTTGGCGGCACTCCTACTTAACATTCTACCAGCCCCATGAGCCGTAGAACCGAAACTTAATTGCATCGCTTTTTCGGTGCCTACCAGAAGCCAAGAGCTTGTTCCCATGCTCCCAGGTATGAGAACTGGCTGTCCTGCAGAGCTATAGTCTGCTGGTATTTCTGGACTTCCAGGCGGAAAAGCGCGTGTAGCACCTTTTCTGTGAACCCAAACCTTCTTTTGTTCCCTGTTAACTTTGTGGTTTTCTATTTTTGCGATGTTATGGGCTACGTCGTAAACAAGTTTCAGCCCAAACCTTTCTGCGTCTTCCTTAAAAACCTGCTGAAAGCTCTGTCTAATCCAGTGCATTATCGCTTGACGGTTCGCAAAGGCATAATTAACAGCGCAAGCCATTGCCTGATAATAGTCTTCTGCTTCATTACTGTTTCCGGGTGCACACGCAAGTTCTCGATCTGGCAACGTTATTTTATATTTGTGTACGGCTCTTTCCATAACTCGCAAATAATCTGAGCATGTTTGGTGGCCAAAGCCTCTGGAGCCGCAGTGAATCATAACTGTTACTTGTCCTTCATGTTCGATTCCAAAGATTTTAGCAGTTTTAGAATCGTAAATTCTGTCAACTTTTTGGATTTCTAGGAAATGGTTCCCTGAGCCCAAAGTGCCAACTTGCGTCAATCCTCTGTTTTTCGCTGTTGTTGAAACTTTGTCTGGATTTGCATTTTTCATGCATCCACGTTCTTCGCAGTGCTCAGCATCCTCAGACCAGCCTAGTCCCTGATCGATAACCCATTGAACACCCTCCACAACAAGTCTATCTAAGTCATGAATTGTGACTTTGAAGTCTTTTCGACGGCTTCCAAGTCCGCTTGGAACATTATCAAAAATCACGCTCGCAAGTTCAGCAAGCTTTGGTCGTGTATCTTGCTCTGAAAGATTTGTTGCCAATAAACGGACCCCACAGTTTATGTCATAGCCTACTCCCCCTGGGCTAATTACGCCTTCATCATAATCCATTGCGGCTACACCACCTATAGGAAAACCATAACCTTCATGTCCATCTGGTAATGTTATGGAGTGCTTGTAAATGCCAGGTAAATGAGCAACATTTATACATTGCCAAAGAGTTCTATCTGTTTGCATTTTCTCTAACAAGTCTCTGTTGGCAAAGACTATGCCTGGAACTCGCATGCCTGACTTATATTTTGGAATGCGCCAAGTGTAATCGTCTATCCTTTCAAGCGGAACTTTTTCTGTAGGAGGACGACCTTCTCCCTCTTCCATTTTTTCACCTAATACACAGAAAGAGTGAAGCGAAAATATAAACGATTTTGGCGTTTACACCAAAACAAAACTACAAGCGAATTTCCCCAAATTTTTCCACAAAATCCATAAAACCCCGCACACTTTCGTTAAACACAGTCTCACTCAAAACCGGATGCACTTTAATGTATTCCTTTGCCTTTCGAACAGCTCTGTCACTTTCTATTACTATTTTACTTATTGCTTCCAAACTTTCTTTATTTTCTATCCCTTCCTTTGCGATTTTCGCCCAAAGCGTAAGTTGTTGCGCATAAGTTTGAAGCTTCTCCACAGCGTTGTAGGCTTTACCAAAGTGGCTGTAATACAAAGCCTTAGGTTTTAGGCTGATCAGCTTATCTAAAGAAGCTAATGCAATGTCCAGACGGAAGGGTGACGGCGTTGTTGGCACAATCACATCAATTTCGTTGAGATAAATGCCAGCAGCGTCTCCGGGGAAAATTCCTTCGCTTAATGGTTCATAATAGCTTAAGTGGTGTGAAGCGTGCCCGAGGGTCTCTACAACTTTTAGGCTAACGTCGTTTCCAACATCAAACATCATGCCATCTGTTGCCGCAATAAGTCTTTCTTCAGGAACTGGCTCGGGTTTACCATACATTTCAGTTATGCTTCCCATAACGTCTTTTGATTGTTGCCACAGTTTTTCTGGATTTGCCAGATGAGGTGCGCCTCTTGGATGAACGATAACCTTGGCTTTAGGCAAATATTTTAATAATGTTCCGGCGCCCCCGCCATGGTCTAGATGAATATGGGAAACAGCAACATAGGCTACGTCTTCTGGCTTTACGTTTAGTTCTTTTAAACAAGAAAGCAGATTTGGCACTGATGAGGTTGGACCTGTTTCAACCATTGCCACCTGTTTTCCCTTTAATATGTAGCTGGCGATAAAATTCTTAATTCCAGCAGTTTCAACATCAATCTGATATAGGTAGTTCTCAAGTTTTGTTATTTGCATTTTTACACCATACCATAGTTTTCAAGTAGAATTTTAAAAGTCATCATTAACTGCTTTAAATGTTTTCATCGTGAAGATTTTAAGCTGGTTGGCTTACCTTTAATTGTGAATGGTCATGCTTATCAGAATAATCCGCAATTTAACAACCGAGGAAATAGAAGAAAAAATCAGAAAATTTGAGAAAGAGTATAGCATGAGTTTTGAAAAGTTCGAGGAACAATTCCTTAAGCAAAGGCTGGACGGCAAGCTTGCGAGAATCTATTTTGAATGGGCTGAGCTTGTGGACAGCTATAAGGGCTACATTGAAGAGGGAACATTAGACTACGGTGTTGAGGAAATCAAAGATTTTAAACCAGAACAAGCCGCTTTGTTGACGCCTAAAAGGATAGAATTGTTGTATAAACTTGCCGTTTTAAGGGTAGAGTCGATAAATGATTTAGCGCAGAAAGTGAGGCGAAACGTGAAAAACGTATATCAAGATTTGAAGGTGTTAAGCAAGTTTGGTTTTGTTAGATTGAATAAGCGTAGAGGAAGAACCATTGTTCCAGAAACTCTTGTGAAGGAAATAACGTTTCTAATACGTTAGAGGGCTGTGAAGGATCAGGGTAGCGTGTGTGCGTGCAACGGTTTCTAGCCCCTCTATTTGGAGCCAAATATGTTTTTGATTAGAGAATTTTGCAATGGGGCTAGATCCTATTTAGAATTTTTGATTTCTTCTCTTAAGCTCTGTGCGGAGCCTAGACACTTGTAGAGAAAATTTGTTTGTGATACAATAATTGCGATTTGTTAAGAATTGTTGCGTCCTACCGTCTTTTTCTCATGGTTGCCGTACAAATCTGGTTAATCGCCTATCTTTTTTGAATTGAAAAAAAATATGCTCCCCATTTCGCTTATGTTGAATCGAGAAAACCTCTATTTCAGGAAGTTGCATGAACAATTCTTTCCTAAGCTCTTTCACTTGCGGTGATGGTTGAAGAATTAAATTGAAGCTATTATCCGTAATCTCTGGATAGAAACTACTATGAGGATTTCCTTCAGGATGCACTTCAGCCATAATTCTTAATCTAGGTCTTACAGAAGCTTTTTCTATTATCTGTGAGCTAGCTATTATCGTTTGGTCTGTGACGTAGGAGAGAGTTTCTCTGACTTTTTCAAAATCTTCTTTAGATAGCTCTACTTTCCTCTTTTTCAAATGTTCTTGCAAGACTTTCAGGAACATCTGATAGAACAAGTGCTCTTTTGGAACGGTCTCAAAAAATGAACCGTCTACGATAGAAACTTTGATTCTGCTACTTTCTTTCTGCGTTCTTATAAGGTAGAAACACTGCCTTTAAAATTTACGATACTGCTCATCAACAGCTAGTGCGCCATCCTTGACTGCGGCGATTCTTGAAACCAGATGGTTACCATTAATTATATCTATTTCTTCCAAGCTTTTGTATTTGGTAGGAACCGTTGAATTGAAAGAAGCTATACTTCCCCCTTTAGAGTCTTTCAATTCTATTAAACTACCGTCAATGTACTTTTCTCCATTTTTCTTCACTTTGAACAAAAAATCTGGAATTGCTGTGCCTCTGAATATAGTAGCCTCTTTCCTATCCCGTTAGCCTTAAGCTGATCTAAACTTAAACCGCGCCAAAAGTCAAAACTATATTTTTGTTTAGCTTCTCTTCGATTGTCTATGTAAGCTAGATCATTTCCACATGTCCTAATCACAAGCTCTTCCAAAGGAGAACCAAGATTAATGGTGCCTTTCTTGAGGCTGTCTATTACCTTGATAAAAAGCTGCTTAGCATCCATTATTGACGTTTAAAGAAGCCTCCTTTGTTCAGTGACAATCTTTTTTAATGGCCAAATCTCTTTCAGATTTGATGTGTATTTGTAGTAATCATAGTGTTTTGAGATATCATCAGCAGATTTCACAGATTATAATCGGTTCTTTATGATTTCAATATACTTTGAGTCTATCTCTATTCCTACAGAATTTCTCTTCAGTTGATAAGCAACCACTAAAGTTGTTCCTGTTCCAGCAAGTGGATCTAGAACCGTGTCGCCTGGAAGTGTAGACGACAGAATTATTCTTAGAAGCAATGCTACGGGACTTTGCTGTGTATGGACTCTATTTCCATCACGGGCCCTTATTGCTTCATCTCCAGCAAAGTATCCGGAAGTCAATTCCCTGATATCATCCCATACGTCTGTAAGATAGACTCCGTTTTCTCTGTCATATTTATATTCTGGAAGATTGGGTAAATCAATACGTAACCTGTTAAAGACTCGCGGTTTATCACCTTTAGTGGCGTAAGCAATTATCTGGTATTGCTTAGAGAATCTAAAAGCCCCAGGCACAGCAGAAGTCTTCTTCTTCCAAACAATTAGATTTTGGAAATTCCAACCTGTTTTTCTTAACACTCTTAACACTTGTTCGGCATTCTTTTCTCTTTGCATGAAATAAATAGCTCCACCATTTGTGGTAGCGTCATATACTCTGTAAAGTATCTCTTTTATCCAGTTCCAGTATTTCCAAGCGGGCTGATTATCGTCGAAGAACCGATAATCTTTTCCTTGTCTATAAGGTGGATCAAGAAAAGTGAGGTCAATATTGCTTATAGTGCCATCATTAAGGTATTTAAGGCAATCACCTTCAAGCACTTCATACCATGCTTCTTTTTCACCTTCTGAAACAGCGCCGACTAAAACAGAATTCTCTTGAGGCTTAGTTTCCAAACCAACGTCTTCTTGCACACTTTCAACTCGCGCAATCCGGTATCCATCTTCTGTCTTGCTTATTTCTACTTTTGTGTCTATGAAGAACTTGTTCTTCAGGTATTGAGACCACAGTCTTCCGTATTTATCAAGTCTAGCAGGATTACCATTCAACGTAGTATAGCACGGTAGGCTAGCATTTCCGATTAATTCATTCTTGCTTTCAACAGGGATTTGAATGAAACCTCGAAGAACCTCCATCTTTCTGAGGATCTTGCTTACCATTAGCACCACTTTCTATTAGGTTGCGCTTCTTTAATAAGTTTAATTTTTCAAGTTTATCCGTCAAATACGCTACCTTTGTTATAGGGTAAGTATTCTCTGATATCTTCGATCGAGATTTCCAAGACTATTTCTCGATGCTCCCTTGGCATTTTCTCTGCCAAAACCTTCAGAACACGTCTGAACAGTTCTTTACCAGTAAGGTCTCCGGGCACAATAATAACGTAAGCATCTGCCTTTACCTTAACAGCATCCACAGGACCTCCGCCAATACGAATCCAGCCTTCTTCTTCGTTCACTACAACGCCTATGGCTACTCTAAGCTGGACCCCACGCATCCAATTGCGTTTTCCACTAACAACAAACCCACCTCTAGGTACAAACTCGCCTGAAGGCCCACCCTTACTTAGCTGTTCTGGCTTAACCCAGTAGACATCAACACTTGCAAAACCTTCACGCCAACCCCTAGAAAAAGCAGCGGCAAACTCTCCTGCTTCACGCAGACATTGGTCACTAGGCTTTTTTCCTTCAGTTTTCACAACAACAAAGGGTGCTCCTGCAATGTCAGCATGAAAAACAACATCGCCAGTTTCAGCATGTTTCTTAATCAAAACCTCGTTGCTAACCGCGTCTTTGCCAGCAACAACCAAAAACCCATCGGAAGAAACAAACCACCGAAACTTTTCAAACCATTCCTTATGCCTAATTTTACGTTTAATAAGCTCTTCCTCAGCTTCAGCTGGCTCAACATACTCCAAGGTTTCTGCCTTCTTAATCTTGGCTTCAACCTCCACCAGCTTCTTTCGGCTTTCTTCCAGAGCAGTTTGCGCACCTTCCAGCTTCTGTTTAGCCCGCTTGCTCCGCTCATAAAACCGCCCAGCACTGTCAAACAAACCTTCCCGCAAATCTAAACCAAACCGCAAACCATCTACACAAACGGTAATCACCAAGCCTTTGGCATCAAAAGACTCAAAAAACACGCTAGGCTTCACGCCAGAACGTTTTTCAGCCAAAACCCCAGAAACAATTGTATTCCACTCTTTCCCGCTTTTTTTGGCATCTGCAAACCTGTCTAACAAGGCTTGAAGCTCGCCCGCATGCGCATAAATTGCGTCTCCAATATTCCTGTCCTTTACAGCCTCAGCGTTAGCTTCAGCCAAAGCCTTTTCTTGACTTTCAATAATCCGTTTAAGCCTCGCCGCTTCCCGCTTTAACTCTTCAACCTCCAAACCGCCCCTAGCCCTTTCAACGGCGGCAATCCTAACGTAAAACTCGTCCAAAGCCTCATCAAAACTGTTGTAAGGCTGATGTTTAAAACCTTCATAACGCCTAAGCCTAAAAGGAACAACATCAACAAACCCGCCCGCGTCATCCAAAACAACACAAGGCTCCAATTTACCGCTTAAAACTTGAGAAAGCAAATCCTGCAAACTATCAAAAATCGCATCAACATCAGACTCGCTCAATGCGTTACAAGGCTTAGTCTTGTCAACACCAGCCATCAACAAAACCTCCTCAGCATGAACCCCGCCAATACTCAAAAACCTTGCAAGAGCCCGCACAACCTCAACATCGCCAAAATTTCTCAACTCCTTCCGAAATTCTTTCTCTCTGACTTTAAAGGGATTCTTTCCACTTGGAGGAGCAAAAACAAAAGCCTCACCTCGAAGAATGTTGCGGTCTCGCATCCGTTTGTAAGCCAAAGCATGCAGAATTTCGCCCTTTTCGTCCACCAAGATAATGTTGCCTTCGCCGAAAAGCTCCAAAACGAGCCGTAACTTGCCTGCTTTAGTCTTAAAAGAAAAAACAACAACCCTTTCAAACTCGTATTGCTCAATATCTGTTAACCAGCCATTTCGCAGATACTTTCTCAAAGCCATACAAAAAGCAGGCGGCACCAAAGGCTTCTCCACCATATAAGCGGTTAAATGCAGTCGCCTAGCAGATTCCAAAACCAGTCCAAAAACAGGCTTCTCAGGCTTATGGAGTTTAAAAAGCAAGGTTTTAGAATCTAACTGGTAAACGTTGCTGACACGAGCATCTAAAATAGTCCCTTTCAACTCTCGAACAACAGCAGCCACATCAAAACTTGTAAACTCCTTCTTCCGCAACATGCACCACTTTCCAAGAATTTATAACTACTGCCAAAGTATAAATAGACAACTTTAAATCATAATCCAAAATATAAAGTGCAAAAGGCGCTGAAAAACAATGAAACTCCTACAAAAAATATACTTGCTAAGAGTAGCCCTAGGCATAACCGCAGCCCTTATCTGCGCGGGTTATGGAATAGCAATCGGAGTTATCTCCAAAACAACATTCACTCTTAACATCTTTTTTAATAGCATGTCTATAGCTTTAGTAGTCTACATAATATCCTACTATATCATAAAACGCAAATTTATACTCAAAGTGGAAAAGCCATCAAAACTCGCAACAACTGGAATAGGCATATACTTCATTTCGTGGCTGGTCTTCTGGGTTCTCCTATACACAATAATCGCGGTAGCTTAGTCTTACTCTTTAAGAAAATCCTCAATTGTTACTTGGCTCTTATCATCCTTCAAAGTTTCAGGCTTTCCCTTCTCAGACGCTGCACCATACGCGTTTGGAATATTCACAACATCAATTCTGCTGAGCACACGCATACAATCAGCCAAAGCCGAGAAAAATCCACGATCAAAATCGCCATGAAGCTTATTCCTTACGTGATCCAAAAACTCTCGCCTATAACCATGCAAAGCTGCTTTATCATTTAAATCCAACTTTGAGAAAAAAGCGTACGAGTCATTATTATTGTTTGACCGCCGTGCAAGCAACATCCCATACAAAGCCCTAAAATAACCCCTGTTCCACTCCGTCTTATGCATTTTCTGCTTAATCCTCTCCAATTCCCGCTTAGCTTCAGTAAACTGCCTATTAACCACAAGCTGAAAGTAACGCGTCACTAAAGCTGAAGGGACAGGCATCTTCAACGCCCACGTGGCTTCGACTTCTCTTCTTCGGAAACAGCCTCTATGCCGTTCTCAGTTATTTTAAATATTTCCTCTCCCTCAGGCAAATATGGGCTTGAAACTAAACGGGCAATCCGCACAGGACCGTGGGCAGCTCTCCGCAGATAAATACGCGTGTGGCTCGTATGCCCAACTATGTGACCGCCAATGGGATAAACAGCATCTCCGAAAAACACGTCCGGCTTAGCCATAACTTGATTTGTAACAACAGCCACAGCGTTAAAAGCCCTAGCCAAACGAATAAGCTTATGCATGTGCTTGTTCAACTTTTGTTGTCTAGAAGCCAGCATCTCACGCCCGATGTATTCACTCCTAAAATGGGCAGTCAAAGAATCAACAATAATGAGCTTCACATTATTTGCTTTAATTACCTCATCAGCATTGTCGAGAAGAAACATCTGGTGATCAGAAGTATACGCCTCAGCGTAAATGATGTTTTTAACGACTTGTTCTGGGTCAAGTCCTAAATGCTTGGACATCTGCACAATTCGCTCAGTTCTAAAAGTATTCTCAGTGTCAACGTATAATGCAGCGCCGCTAAGTCCGCCTCTTTCAGGAGGCAACTGAACATTCACGCATAGTTGATGACAAATCTGGCTCTTTCCGCTCCCATACTCGCCATAAAACTCGGTTATTGTTTGTGTTTCTAAGCCGCCGTCAAGAATACTGTCCAAGGCTTTGCTACCGGTTGTTAAACGCAAAACGCTTTGACGCATTTTAAGAAGCTCATCCGCCCGAACAAAAGTGACGCTAATAGAGGAACGGGCGGCCTCGATAATGGCAAAGGCTTTTTTCTCGCTGATACCCGCAGGCTCCAACTCACGAGCGGTAGCCATAGCTAATGATTCAACGGTGTGGAATCCCAATTCCCGCAGTTTTTGAGCGGTAGCTGGACCAATTCCTGGAAGGTCCTCCAAAAACTCGTATTTCTTCTTTATAGCGCCTTCTACTCGTTCTTCCTCAGCCATCAAACCATTTCTCCTGTTGTAACTTGTGAAAGAGTTAGGTTAAGCCATATTTAAAACACGCGAATCACAATCACATCTAAACCGTGGAGAGATAAGTTAAAGTGATTATCTTACGTTTTGCGGATGACACGAGACAAGATATAAGTACATGAATTATTCATAAAATCGACAAACAAGAAGGGAGAAACGTTGGAAAAAGCAAAAATTGTGGAAAACGTCGCCTTTAACATTTTAAAACAGGCAGTAATTTACTTGCCGGAAGACGTTAAACAGGCACTGAAAAAGGCATATGCCGAAGAGACAAGCGAAACAGGCAAAACACAACTAAAAGCAATTCTGGACAACATTGAACTTGCCGAAAAATATCAGGCTCCAGTATGTCAAGACACGGGTACAATAATATTTTATGTTAAGGCTGGCGCCAAAGCAAAAAACCTCGACAAAATTGAAGAACCATTGACAAATGCGACGCGGAGAGCTACAAAAGAAGTTCCTCTAAGACCAAATTCGGTTGACCCATTCACTCAGAAGAACAGCGGAGACAACACTGGAAGATATATACCATTCCTGTACTGGGAAATCGTGCCCGGAGACTGTCTAGAACTAACCGTCATGACAAAGGGCGGAGGCTCAGAAAACGTTTGCGTAACGGGAATGCTTGTACCCGGAGAAGGAATAAAAGGATTGAAAAAGTTCGTTGTTGACGCTGTCATAAAGGCTGGCGCTCAACCGTGTCCACCGAACATTTTAGGCGTCGCAATTGGGGGCGGAGCAGACATAGCCATTAAACTAGCTAAAAAGGCACTGCTAAAACCTTTAAATGAATCTAATCAAGACCCGGAAATTGCTAAGCTTGAAAAGGAGATATTTGAGGCTGTAAACATGACTGGAATTGGCCCCATGGGTCTGGGCGGAAAAACCACGGTGTTAGGCGTACATGTGGATTATGCTTTTAGGCATCCGGCATCTTTTCCTGCCGCTGTTGCTTTCAATTGCTGGGCTGCCAGAAGAGCTTCTGCAAGGATTAACGCAGATGGAACTGTTGAATATTTGACGCATAAAATAAAATGGTGAGGTGAAAAAGAATGGTTGTTTACAAGTTTAAAACTCCAATTTCGGAGGAAGACGTTCGCAAACTCAAAGTGAACGATGTGCTTTACGTGACTGGAACAATAGTAACTGCAAGAGACCAAGCTCACAGAAGGGCATTAGAATTTTTCAAAGAAGGAAAACCCTTACCCATAAACCTTGAAGGACTAGCCGTTTTTCACTGTGGTCCAGTTGTGAGTAAGGAAGGAGAAAAATGGATTGCCGTGGCTGCAGGTCCAACAACAAGCACGAGAATGGACATTTTTGAGGATGAGTTCATCAAAAACTTTAAGGTTCGAGTAGTAATTGGCAAAGGTGGAATGGGTAAGAAGACGACTGATGCAATGGCTAAATATGGTGCTGTTTATGGTGCTTTCACTGGTGGAGCTGCAATATTGGCTGCAAGAGCCATAAAAAACGTCAAAAACGTCGAGTGGCTGGATTTAGGAACGCCTGAAGCCTTGTGGATTTTCGATGTGGAAGAGTTTGGTCCATTGGCTGTTGCTATTGACTCGCATGGAAACAACATTTTCATGGATGTTCAGAAGAAGGTTGAAGAGAACAAACAGAAAATCTACCAGAAACTTGGTTTGTTGCCTTAGTTTCAACCACTATTTTTCTGTTTATTTTTGTTTTTGATTATTGATAGCTAGTTTGGATTCTGTTTAATGTTTCGGAAGATTTAATATTCAATCTTTACACTCCATTAGCGCGCGCGGCGATTGCTATGCTTCTTAGTTTGTTGGGGCTTGCAAAATCTGTTTTTCAAGCAATAAACTACATGAGCGAAAAAGCAGAATACACACGCATCTAGTTTCATTCACTTATTTTTTGACTGGAGTTCGCAACTCATCACGTATGCGTCTTCTCCGTCAGCATAGTAGCCGTGGATTGTGCGGGTAACTTGAAATCCCAACTTCTTGTAAAGATCAATTGCTGGCGTGTTGGTTGTTCTTACTTCTAGAAAGCATTGTTTCGCATTGGATAAGCGCATGCCTTCCATGGCTTCGGTGATTAAGGCTTGTCCTATCCCCTTACGCCTGTATTGAGGCAGAACAGCCACCGAAACAATGTGCTCCTTCTTAATTACGCCGCTAAAACCAAAATTTGATAAACCCAGTTCTACGCGGCACATTATGTAACCAATAACTTCCCCATTTTCCTCAGCAACGATGAAAGTTTCGGGAAATCTTTGATACAAATCGATGAAAAAGTAGTCCGTATAATTTTCTGGCAGACAAACACTATTAATATGCACTACACTTCGCAGGTCATTCTGGACGAATTTCCGCAGTTTGAAAGTCTTTTGCAAGATTTCTTCTCCCATCCAGCTTAGAGGGATTAACCAGTTTTCCTATTTAACCGCTTTGAGGAGGCATTTGCCCCTCACTCGCCTTAACTTCTGGCAGTGTAAAGTTTCCATAAGGCATCGCCCAAACCTTAGCATTTTTACCAGCAACTTTAAAAGCTTCATTTAAGGCGTCATTCACCGCCCTAGCCGTTTTCAACTTGAAAATGTTTGTGCCATAATAGTCTGGCATCAGTGAAACCAAAATAATCTGATGGTTTTGCAACGCTTTCAACAAATAATAGGCTTTATGCCCGCCCAAAACAAAATTACGCTTAATTTCCCTTTCAACAGCTTTTATATCGCTAAACTTAACCATCCAATCATAAAAGACTTGGTTTCCATGTCCTTGTGGACATTCGGCCAATAAAACTATCATGCCGCCACGTTTGACGATTTCAAGGGCGCTGTCAACACCCTTGTAGGCTTGGAAGAGATTTACATCTGCTGGATACCCGCCTGGACTAACAACAACTATGTCTGCTTTACGGTCTACTGGTATGCGGTACATTTCGTCAACAACTTTAACGCCCTCGTAGAAGGCTTGTTCTAAATCGCCTGCGAAGGCTTTGACAACCTCGCCTTTACTGTTAGTTACAACGTTTAAAATGAAGTCTACCTTAGCCAGTTTTGCGGCTTCAACCATGTCCTCGTGAATGGGATTTCCATCCAAAACCCCAGTTTTTGCGTTTGGATGCAAAATCATGGCGTGATTATGCTTTATTGTTTCCTCGCCCGAAACTGCTGGCAAAATGCTTTTCCTTCCACCACCATAACCTGCATAATAGTGAAAACAAACATCCCCTGTAAGAATTTTTACGTCTGCCTCGGCGAAAATGCGGTTTAAGTAGACCTTTGTTCCATGTTTCTGGGTTGTACCCGCATAAACCAAGTCTTCTGCGTCGCAGTCATGGCTTATGGCTTTCACACGGTTAAGAACAGCTTCACCCAAAAGCCTAACAGCTTCTTCACGAGTAACAGCTTTATGCGTCCCACAACCAAAAATTATCGTTATATTTTCATTTTTAACATCAGCCATGTTTAACTCATCAAGTATTGGCGGAACCATCAGATGGCTTGGAGCAGGTCTTGTTGCATCATCAACAACTATTGCCACTTTATGTTCAGGCTTAACAATTTCACTTAACCTTTTAGAAACAACAGGCTCTTTTAAAGCCCTTTCAATTTCAGCCCTAGCGTCTAGTACGCCAGGCTTCTCTTTAGGTTCTATTAAACCCAGAAAATTTTGTGTTGGAACCATCACACAGACCTCTGTTTTTCCGTATGGAAGCCAAACATCAACCATGAACCATCACTGTGGATATGAAAACACGCAGACAGCAACTATTAAGCATTACCAAAAAGCATGAAAATATGAGTAATGCCAAATTCATGAGTATTTTGTGCATTTACAGAAGCCAATCCTTATATTTGCAAGTTCACTGGTTTCATGCAAAGACAGTGAAGCCGATGGGGCTACGCGACATCCTTAGGAAAGAATTTGACTTCATCACAGGCAAAAGCAAGGATTATTTTGTTTAAAAGAAAAAGGGTATTTTAAGGAGAGGATTTGAGTTTGCTAATTTTTTGGTCGAAGATTTTGCGTAGCATTGATATGGGTAGGTATCCGTTGGCTGTTATAGTATCATGGAAGAATTTTTCGTCGAATTTATCTCCCATTTTTTGTTTTAATTCTTCTTTCAGCTTTAAGATGAGGTGTTTTCCCAGCAGATAAGACAACGGGTAGCTTGGCGTCTGTGTATAACGCATAACCTCAGCAGTGGCGCCTTCTCTAGACATACCCGTTTCCTTCACAAGCATTTCAACAGCTTCTTCAAAGCCCATTTCACCCCTAGAAAGCTTGACATCCACGATTATTCGGACGGCACGCCAAATCATATCATTAACCTGTATAAGACGCGTCTCTAAGTCCGTTATGAAACCTTTCTGAGCCATCAATTCTTCGCAATAGTGCGCCCAGCCCTCAACAGTTTCGGTTCCTTCGGACAATAAGCGAATAAAGCTTCCACGATTTGATATAGCACCCTGCAAGAAATGTCCAGGGAAAGCTTCATGAACAGCCGTGTTCTGTATCGAAGAATAGTTTAAATGTTTGCCCAAGTTCGCCGGGTCTTTGGGTTTTGTTACGATGTAAATGCCTATTTGTGGCTTATCAAATTTGGCGGGCATAATCAAAGCCGCAAAAGGAATAAGAGGCGCAATAAACGCCGGTGTTTCCTCTACTAATAAAATGTCTTCGGAATATACAGTTGCAATGTTCTTCTCATTAACAAAGCATCTAGCCTCTTCCATAGTTTTTCTAGTAAATTCCAACGCTTCTTCAAAAGTTTTAGGAGCTTTACTCTCTATCATTTTCAAAACTTCGTCCGCAGACTTTTCAGGAGCTATCTGTTGTGCGAGCTGTTCTCTTTTGGCTTTCAATTCTTCTAAGTATTTTACGCCTAACTGATAGATTTTGTCTGAATTCATCTCTAAGTCTCGCAACTGAATGAGCCTTTCGAACTTCTCTTTGCCCAAAGCCCATTCTTCCTTTGTTCTAGGAAGCAGACCACGAAGCCACTCCATTTGAACTTTCAACACAGGTTGAAGATTCTCAACAGCTTTGCTCAGCCTCTCATAGACTTTAGCTGAAACTTTGCCTTTCGTTGCGTAAAGTATAAACTGAAATAAGCCTCCTATATGTTGGGCTTTTTCTATAGCTATTTCAGTCCAAAGTTTTACTGGCTGTGAGGTTGCGAATCTAGAGCGGAATTCTTCCAAGAATTTGGGGATTTTCTCGATACGAGCTGCAATAGCATCTAGTCTTTTTTCTAGGGGTGCGTAGTTTCGGGTAAACATTATAAAAATTAGTCCGCCTAGATCTTCGAGGGCGTCTGGATTTAACTCGTGCATCCGCCGCTCATAGAAGTCAAACATCCAACGTTCATAGGCCTTTTCAATTACTTCCCAGTCTATTTTATGTTCATCGTTTAGTTCTTCACGGTTTACAGTCTCACTCAACCGTCTAGTCCATTCTTCGAGTAAACGAAGATTTTCAATAAGTCTTTCAGTAGAACCGTTTGGCAAAAGGTAATCGTAAGGTTCGTGCAATCCAAGAGAGGTTGCGAAGTCAGGGTTTTTCTCTAGAAACCTGTTCAGCATTTGCTGGCTTAACTTTTCGAACAACTCATCTGCTTTCAATTTTTCACCTATCTTTGACGAATTTTTAATCGACCCATATTATTAAGTCTTAACAAAACAAGAACAAACCATGCTTATTCTATATGCTTCTACACTGCGTTTTTCTTTGAATTATTCGACAACAGCACAAGTTCTTTAAAACCCAAGCCCGATAATTAACAACTGTGAGGAACCGAACATGTCAATCAAAAAATCTCCTACAAAAAACGAAATCTTGTTTGTATGGTTTAACCGTTACGCTGGAGTAACCATTAAAACCCCCTCAAAAACACTCATAGTAGACCCTGTAGATGTTAAACCTCGAGACTTCAAAAATGTTGACGCAATTTTGATTACGCATGAACATTATGACCATTTTGACCAGTCCCTTGTTTTAGAAATCCATAAACAAACGCTATGCGTGGTTGTGGCTGACCCAACCTCTGCAAGAAGATTGCGACACGTAATTCCTCCAGAAAAATTGGATGAAGTTCAGCAAGGTTCGGAGGTGAAGATTGGAGAAGTTTCTGTGAAGACTGAAAAATGTAATCATCCAGCAGCTACGCCTGTATCTTTTGTAATAACAAGCGAAGACGGCGTCAAAGTTTTCCACACAGCAGATAGCCTACCATTTCCAGAGATGGCAGCCATTGGCGAAAGAGAAAAACTTGATGTTGTTTTCTGCACAGTTGGGGCAATTGCGCCAGGTGCATCGCCAGAAACTGGCGTTGACATTGCAAAATTAACAAAACCGAAGGTGGCAGTTCCCTACCATACTGGCTCAACAGAAGACTTAAAGAAGTTCGCTGAAATTCTAAAGAAGGAAATGCCAAAAGTCACATGTTTAATACCCGAAGTAGGAAAAATCTACCAAGTTTCTAAACGGACGTGAAACATTGCCTATCGAAAAGAGCAACGAAACAATCAAAGTTGAAATCTGCAAAATCCTAAATAAAATAGGCGCCCTACAATTCGGAGCCTTCAAACTCACAAGCGGAAAAATAAGCCCTTATTATATAGACTTAAGAATAGTTCCAAGCTTCCCAGATACTTTTAAAAAAGTCTGTGATTTCTGTGTAGGCTTCATAAAAAACGAAATAGGCGAAAAAAATTTTAAGAGAGTAGCAGGAATCCCAGTCGCCGGCATACCATTTGCATCCCTAATTGCCTATAATTTACAAAAACCATTTCTATACGTCCGCAAAGGCGTTCGTCTCCATGGAAGACAAAGAAGAATAGAAGGAACCCTCGCACCCGGGGACCATGTCCTACTAATTGACGACCTAATCACAACCGGTTTATCTCTAAAAAAAGCGGCAAAAGCCATAACGGCTGAGGGTGGCGTAGTGGCTGATGCTGTTGTGCTTCTAGACAGAGAGGAAGGAGGAAGAGAAAAACTGGAGAAAAGCGGAATAAAACTTCATGCACTACTTAATGTTGGCGAGATAGCCAACAAACTGTATGAAATAGGAGCAATAGAGGAAGAGCAGTTGAAAACCATTTTGAAGCAAATTAAAAAGTATAAAGAGTAATTGAAAGCTGGAGTAAGGTTATTCATAGAATATAAGTTCTTGTTCCTCCAATATGTTGTGGAGCTTATGCACCGCGTCATAAACGTCCTGTTCTTTCTTCGCCCCAGTGCAAACAAGTTTTCCGCTGGCAAACAGTAGTATAACAACTTTGGGTTCATCCATTCTGTAAATTAAGCCTGGGAACTGTTCGGGCTCGTACATGGTTTTTCCAAGGGGGATGATAGACTTTTCCAGGTCTATCATACCGCCTAGGCTTGCAGAGGCAACAATATTTTGAATTTTTAGCTCTGGTTTGCTAATGATGATTATTCCACCTTTTTTCAATTCTTTAATAACTTTCATAACCGCTCTGCGTGCTTCCTTTTCAGACTTTGCCCCGGTGCAAACCATCTTTCCAGAGTTAAAAATCAAAGTAGCTGTCTTCGGCCTTTTAAGCCTAAATACTAGTCCGGGAAACTGTTCTGGACGATATTCTACGCCTGAATAACCCTTCACAACAGCATTTAAATCAACTTTCTGATTTAAGGTTGCGGAAGCAACAACGTTTTCGATGTTTATTATGGCTTTAGATTTCGGCATGAAACATCACTTAGTATAGTGAATGTTTAAATACCCTTTATAAAGCCTTAGGTTTCAAAGGAGTTTTGCACATTTCTTTCAGGCTCAGGTTTAGCCTTTTTGCTTTTAGAAGTGGGAATAGCAAACTTGGCGATTAATATGATAATTATTAGAACGACTATTATGAAGATTCCAGAAGGATTTTGCACAAAAAGCGCAATGTATCCAATCCAAGGAATGCGAAAAACAACCTTACCAACCAAAAGGTTCTCAGAAATCATCCCGTTCCATGTGTAATTTTCACGATAATCATGCCACCAGTCGTATTCTGAGAAGTCTGGTATTTCAGGCCAATTATGGATTCCTTCTCCATCACTTTTTGTTCTAAAATAAATCGTGCCATTTCTTTCTTGTCGTGCCACTACCCTTGTTATGATTAATTCATCGTTCTGACTAGAATCAAACTTTGGAGAGTGGAAAACCAAGATGTCACTGTTGGGATATGCTACTCTAACAGTGCTACAGTTGACCCCTTGAACTATTACTAAATCTCCCACATGCAACGTAGGTTCAAAAGGATTCGTCAAACCATCACAGTTAGATTGAAAAACGCACATGTTACTTGAGGAAACTGGCAATATAGGGTATTCGGTGTTTAATATCGCCTTTGAAGCAAACCAAAAACCTAGAAAGCCTATGGCAATCACCGCTAAAAGTACGAGAACATTTAAGAGTTTTCTTCCATGATTTTTTACTAATTTCTTCAAGCTTGATTTTTGTGATAAAAACTGCATATTTTAAAATTAGCATTTACTTATATATAGAATTAAGTTTCAACGCTTGTTTAAGTCTTTTAGCAAACTGTAAATATTTATTTGCCATCCAAAGGTTGAGGAATACGAGAATCAAAATCGAAACTTGCATCCATGAGAATGTCGGAACACCTGGTCGTATAGCCTCATTTACCGAGCAATCAATCTGGTACGTCAAGAAACCTTGAGACAGTAATGCCTTACTAACGTATTTAAAGCTTGCTTGATATTGCAAATCAGAGTATAAACCGCGAATAGTTACATCCTGTGGTGGATCAGCGCCTATTTGCCAAAAGGTGAAACCCCCGAATAGATTAAAAATTGTGAAACCTATGAGGAGCACATTTAAAATTAGAAAAAAAACTGTACCAATATCCAGTTTTCCAAATAATTTCCTTTTTTCATGCGGCTCCTCTTTAATAGATTTCTTTTCTTCATCCGTGTCGAAAAGTAGTGATAATAAGATATTAACTACAATGATTACTATGATGATGAAATAGTAAAAATTTCCCAGAGCGTTAAGGAATAAAGGAAAGTTACCTACATATGGGATTCTTGCTATTACTTTTCCAATAAGGTAACTCTCAGAAAATGGTGGATCCGATCCAAGGTTGTTGTCTCCCTTTGTAGTTAACATGTAAGAGTTGCCTACGAGTTCCTTCTTAACAGCTCTATGGACAATACGCATCTCAGGATTGTATGGACTTCTATAGACAATGACATCCCCTGTTGTATAATTGGCGTTTATTTGGGCTGCAGGTACTCCTTGAACTATTATCACGTCGCCTACATTTAATGTTGGTAGCATGCTTGTAGAAACCACAGCTAACGCTGGATATTGTGTGTTTAGTACTAGTTGCGAGCCATACCAGAAACCAAAAACTATTACTACCATTAAGATAATCATTATCGCTGTTTGGAAATACTCGGTTTTCCATAATTGTTTAAGTGTTGCTGCTGTCAATGTCCTGCCTTCTGTTAGATGAAGCGTTCTTGTTGATTTAGGCTTTCATGTTTTAAAACTTAACGCTTTGAAATTGGAAAAATAGGGGGAAGGCGGGTAAGTTTAAAGTTCTATGCCTTCTGCGCTTACCTTGATTTTCTCGTGATTCCCTCGAACTTTTAAATCTTCCTTTTGCTCAATACTTCTCTGAAGGGTTTCTTACATCTTGGACAGTCGAAAAGTCCGATTTCCAGCTGCATTCTTTTTCCTGACTTGTCTGGGCGTCCAGCCATTGTCCACTTCTTTCTAGGCGATGAAACAAAGGTTCCACATTTTGGACATTTAGCCATTTAATTTCCTCCAACATTCTCAATAACCATGATTTCATATGATGATACATAAAAAACTTTCCATTGTTTTTAAATAGAAAAACTCCATCACAACATCAAGTTTAAACATGTTCTTTACAAAAGAATGAAACAATGCTTCAAAAACTTTTAAGTTAAAGCCTAAAAGCGCTACATAACCGAATGAAAAAGGCTATGGGGAAAGAATATGGCTTCTATTTAATAGCTTATGATGGTTTTTGATGGAAAGTTAAGCATAGATCCATCAATAGTGACCGTTAGATGGACTCCAGCATGTTCACTATTGATGTATGAAGCTTCATTTCAAAAAACAGATTTAAACAAAAAAGATATAGGAGAGATGGCTAAAATTGAATTGAAGATGCTAAAATCAACATGCCATTCGTTCCGTTAAACTTGGCAACATAGGCTTCATTGTTTAGGTTTTTTGAAAAGTTTCCAAAATGCTTTTACCTATGGTTTTCCGCTTATTCCCTAGCATTTGAGGTTTAACCAAACTTGAAAGAGTCTCCGAAAAATGCTTTTGATTTACTTGTTAAGCCCGTTCGAAGGCTTGTTGAGCAGAGGGGATTCTCAAAACCAACAGAGCCGCAGGAAAAGACTATACCGAAAATTCTTGAAGGAAAGAATGTGTTGCTCATTTCGCCCACGGCTACTGGCAAAACCGAAGCTGCTTTTCTGCCAGTTTTAAGCATGCTTCTTCAACAGCAAGGAACGCCGGGCATCAAAGTTTTGTATATCACGCCTTTGCGAGCTTTAAACCGAGACATGCTGGAGAGGCTTGAATGGTGGTGCAATACCCTAGACATAAAATTGGCTGTTAGGCACGGAGACACGGAAACAAAAGAACGAGTAAGACAATCTAGAAGCCCTCCAGACATCTTAATCACGACTCCTGAGACTTTGCAGGCAATATTGCCTGGCTGGGTTATGCGTCAGCATCTCCAACAGGTGCGCTGGGTAATAATCGACGAAGTGCACGAGATGGCTGACAGCAAACGCGGAAGCCAACTCTCCTTGGCTTTGGAAAGACTGAGGATAATGGTTGGCAAAGAATTCCAAACAATAGGTTTATCCGCCACTATCGGCAGCCCAGAAAAGGTTGCTCAGTTCCTCGTTGGCAATGGACGAAATGTGGAAATTGTCCGCGTTCCAGTTGCCAGAATGATGCGACTAAAAATAGTTTTCCCAGAACCTGACAATGAAGACATCAAGCTTTCTTCACAACTTTACACGCACCCAGAAGTTGCAGCTAGACTGCGTATAATCCGCGACTACATAAGCAGGCATAAATCTGTGCTCTTGTTCACCAACACGCGGGCGATATCAGAAGTTTTAGCAAGCAGGTTCAAAGTTTGGGACATAGACTTCCCTGTTTCGATACATCATGGCTCCCTTGCCAAACTATCTAGAATAGCTGCTGAAAGAGGTTTGAAAAACGGCGAATTGAAAGGACTTGTTTGCACAAGCAGCCTCGAGTTAGGCATAGACGTAGGCAGAATAGACCTAGTTATACAGTACATGAGTCCAAGACAGGTTACGAGGCTTATACAACGGGTCGGCAGAAGCGGTCACAGAATTGGACGCATAGCCGATGGAATAATTGTTACAATGGATTCTGACGATACGCTTGAAGCATTAGCCATAGCTAGAAGAGCCCTAAAAGAAGATCTTGAACCAGTAGAAATTCCGCCTAAACCCTACGACGCCTTAGCCCATCAAATAGCAGGTTTGCTGCTAAAGAACAGGAGACTAGAATTTGGCGAAATATTAGGAATGTTTAGAAACGCTTACCCCTACGAGGATTTAACGATAGAGGATGTTGAAAAAATCCTACGGTACATGCATCAACGTTTTCCACGTTTAGCATGGGTTTCTTTTGAAGACAAAGTGGTTTTGAAACCGCGAAGTACAAAGGCCCTCTTCGAATATTACTTTGAAAACTTATCCATGATACCTGAAGAAAAGCAATTTCTGGTGGTTGATGAGTCAAGCGACTCTGCAATAGGTGTTTTAGACGAAGCCTTCATGGCGGAATACGGCAAACCAGGAACAAAATTCATTATCAGAGGAAGCCCATGGCTGATATTGCATGTTTCCGAGGAAAAAGTCCACGTGAAACCAGTTGACGATCCTACGGGGGCTATTCCAAGCTGGATAGGTGAAGAAATTCCAGTTCCTTTCGAAGTTTCGCAGGAAGTAGGTTCAATTAGAGGTTTTGTTGAAGAGCAAATGCTGAAGGGGATTTCACAAGAGGAAATAGCTACTAAATTAAGTGAACAGTATCCGTCGGATAAGGACACTGTTTTGCGTGCTTTAGCTGAAACAATAGAGCAGGTAGCGGCTGGGTTTCCAGTTCCTATGGACAAACGAATAATCTTCGAAGACTGGGAGGAATTCGTTATAATTCACACTAACTTCGGTTCTCTTACGAACAGAGCCTTAGCCCAATTGTTAGGTCAGTTGCTTTCCGAGAAAATTGGATACGGCGTTGTGGTTCAACACGACCCATATCGTATTTTCGTGCAGACAATGGGCGCTGCAAACGCAAACCAGATAATCACGTTGTTTGACGAAATGCGCGCTATGCCAGATCAAGCAGTCAGAGACACTTTAACGATGGCAACTGTGAAAACTGGACTTTTCAAGAGAAGAATGATTCATGTGGCACGGCGTTTCGGAGCTTTAAAGAAATGGGCTGACTTTAGCAACGTGAGTTTGCAAAGGCTTATAAAAAGTTTTGAGGACACACCAATTTACGAGGAAGCCTTAAAAGAAGTTTTTACAAAGGACCTAGACCTGGAAAAGCTTGTTTATGTTCTCAGAAAAATTCGAGAAGGCGAAATTCAACTACAAAAAGTCGAAACTGACGGAAATGCAACACCCGTTGCCCGCGTTGGCATCGAACGAGTAAGCATGAAAACTGATTTAATTCCTCCAGAAAGGATGCGAGCCGTCTTAATAGAATCTGCAAAAGCACGATTACTGAATGAAACATGCACTTTCGTATGCACAAACTGTTGGAGTTACGTGGAAATGATACGTGCTAAAGACTTATCAGACAAGCCAAAATGTCCAAGATGCGGCTCCTCAGCCATAGGGCTTCTAAAAGTGGAGGAAGAAAAAGCGCTTCAACTTATTGAAAAGAAAGGTGAAAAACTAACTAAAAGCGAGGAAAAATTGCATAAACAAGCGTTGCAAACAGCTCAGTTAGTAGCAAAATATGGAAAAGTAGCGGCATTGGCGTTATGTGCCAGAAAAGTTCAGCCACCAGATGTTAAGGAAATTCTTGAGAAGCAGCCTAGGCTCAGCGACGAATTTTATGAACTCGTTCTTGAAGTTGAACGCAAAGCCATGAGCAAAAGATTCTGGTAACAGCTGAGACTCACAACAACTTTTAAATGAAAGCCTGTTATATTGTGCCTAAACATCTTATCACTTCCTGCAAGGAGAAAACCAGTTTGGAAATAAGTCGAAAAAAGCTCCGCGAAGAAGTTCTTGAAAGAATCAAATATGTCCAAACATGCGTCTTGGCACGGGAAATCTGCTTACTTGCTCGCACAAACAGGGCTGTGCTAGAGCCTAAAGATGTGCATGAAATTTGCCTTTCTATATCAAAACTTTGCAAAGAATGCGGATGTCAAGAAGCAAGTGATATCTGCAGCAAAGCCTCTGAAGCCATTGGCTCGGGAGATGAAGGAAAATACCTTGAGTTATGTGCTCAAAGCTGCATGAAATGTGGAGAAGCCAGAAAACCAACGCCTAAAAAAGCCACATATGTTGCTTAGAAATGCGGAAAATCTTTAAAAGAGCCAAGACATTGGATAAACCAGAACAATAATAAGTCACATTCAAACGGGGGTTCATAGATGTATATAGCACCATATGTTCCAAGCCCACCACAAGTAATCCGCCAAATGCTCATTCTCGCTCAATTAAAATCTAGAGAAGTTTTCTTCGACTTAGGCGCAGGCGATGGCAGAGCAGTTATAATGGCTGCAAAAGATTTTGGCGCAAGAGCAGTCGGCGTCGAATTACGAGAAGACCTCGTGAAAAAGGCGCTAAGCACAGTCTACGAGACCGGCCTCCAAGATAGAGTGACTATAGTGAACGGGGACATGTTTAACGTTGATTTAACATCGGCGGACGTTGTTTTCCTATACTTAACAACAAGCGCGAATGAAAAGGTCAAGCCCAAACTTGAGACTGAACTTAAACCTGGAGTTCGCGTGGTTTCTCACGACTATGAAATTGTTGGGTGGAAACCCGTCAAAGTTGAGAATTTCTGTGAAAACCAAACGTTAGGATACCCTTCTCATACAATTTATCTATATAAGAAAGTTTAGACTTACTCGCATAGTGAGAATCATGTCGCCCGCTGCCTTTAAGACTTCATTTAGAGTTTCATGGGCAGACACCGACGCCGCCCAAGTCGTGCACTTCTCCAACTATTTCAGATTTTTCGAAAAAACAGAAGAAGAATTTTACAGACGCTTAGGCTTTACATTCACAGACGCTCATGACAAAGGACTCTGGTTCCCACGGGTTGAAGCCTTCTGCCAATTCAAAAAACCAGCCAGATTCAACGACTTACTTGAAGTAGAATTAACCATAGAGGATCTAAGGGAAAAATCCATAAAATACGGCTTCAAAATCTTCAATAAAGAATCAGCTGTTTTGTTGGCAAATGGGCACGTGGTGGTTGTAGTAGCGAATAAACAAACGGGAAAAGCCACACAAATTCCAAAGGAAATTGCGGAGAAGCTGAAAACGTTTTGCAAATAAGTTTTTAAGAAAAAGCGATTTCTGAAAATTTCAGAGTAGGAGATGAGTAGGCGGAGAAAATGCTGTCTGTTCCATGGCAATACATTGCTGATTGGAAGTGCAACACATGTGGTATATGTTGCAGAGCTTACAGTGTTGTTGTAAACTTTCATGAATGGCTGAAAATCGTTAAAAACTACGGTGTCGAAACAACCGCCTCTGGCTTGAATAAGCTATTCATAAAAAGAAGAAGTGACGGTTCATGTGTTTTCCTACGCAACCTTTCAGGCATGAATCTATGCGGGCTTCAGCAAATGAAACCTAACGCTTGCAAACTCTGGCCTTTCAAAATTGCCAGAACACCCGAGTTTGGATACGCAAACGAGGCAGCTTACAGTTACGGTGAAAACAAGCTTTTTGTGTATGCAGATTCTATCTGCGCTGGTCTTAGATATGGAAAGCCAACACATGAATTTGCCAACTGCACCCTAAAGGAGTTTATAGAAATCGCTTTAGGGCTTCGCAGTGGACAATTCAAAACCACAGGAGACATTGACTTTTTCTTACCTTATGTTAAGTTTAGAATTTGAGGTGAAAAGAACTCGAAGAGTATATCAGAAAAAGTTTATATATAAGAAATTGCTGATATACTATTACCGTTGAGGAGAAGCTTTTGAATGAACACAAAAGCAAAGAAATGGTGAGCATATTGAAAGCCTTAGCGAACCCTATAAGATTAAAAATGGTTGCTTCCCTCTATGAAAAACCCAAGAACGTTTACATCCTAGCCAAAGAGCTTAATCTTGCATATCCCCTTGCTTATCTCCACCTCGACGGTCTAAAAAGGTTAGGTTTAGTGAAGGAAATAAGAGAGGAAAAGAAAGTGGAAGGACTTCCATCCGTCAAGTATTATTCACCTTCAGATTTCAAATTTGTCTTAACCCCACAAAATATTCAAAAGCTTTTCCAAAAAGAAAAGGAGATGAAGCAAAATGGTTAGAACGTCTATTTTAACAGCCCTCTGCATAATATTAATCGGCTTCGGAGTGCCAACAGTTTGCATTTATTTCTCAGTGTTCCACGGATTTAATTTCATTGCCGCCGGAATCATAGCTGTATTGGCTTTAATAGTCGCTGGAGTCCTCGCACTCCTCGGCATGGCCATCGGCAGTGAGGAAATGCCTTCTGAATCACTCAAGCCCTCAGAAATGGAAAAGCTGAATCTTTTACGCGCCCATCAAAGAGCAACTTTAGAAGAATTAGACGACGTCATCGACATGCTTAAAGAAATCAGAGATTTGCTAAAGGCAGCACATGAATAATGAGGGTAACCTTATGGGAAAAGAGTTAAAATACCTCAAATTTTCCGAGGAAGATGTCATAAGGGAAACCGAGAAACGCCTTAAAGAAATGAAGACGCTACTGGCTGAAATACGGGATCTGCTGAAGACGACCGGAGGATTGGAATAGAGGAGCAGAGATTATGAGCGGAGAAGAAAGAATGAGCGAATATGACAAGAGGCTACGTGAAACAGCTATTCCAACAACACGCGTAAGTGGCTCTGGAAGAGTCCACATTGAAGGAGTAGGCGACATTCGCATTTCTGGTTCAGGCTACGTCTCGCCAGAAGAAATAAAGATTAGTGGCAGCGGAAGCCTTCCAGGCGGAATAAAATCTGGGAGGATAGTTTGTGCAGGAAGCGTCCTCATAGAGGGCGACGCAGAAGCTGAGGAAATGAGTTTTTCTGGTTCTGGGTCAATTGCTGGCAACGCGAAAGCAAAGGTCTTGTCTGCTTCAGGGAGCCTTTCCATCGGCGGAGAGTTGAAAGGTTCTTTAATGAAAGTTGCGGGTTCAGTCAAAGTGGGTAAAAGAATCGTATTAGAGGATACTTTGCGTGTCCATGGTTCGTTAAGAGTTTTAGGCGATGTAGAAGCGAAAAACATGGTTGAGCTTTATGGCAGGTTTGATGTAAGCGGAAAAGTCGCTACGGAGAGTTTTGAAGCAGAATTAAGCAGGCTAGAATCGCATGTCAGAAATGGCATTGAAGCTAACAATGTCAGTATAAGGAAAAAAGGAGTTGAAGGCTTGGTACTTTTTGGCATCCCAATTATTGGCAGAATTGTTCGCGACGGAAAACTCTATACCACTGACATCGTAGCTAAGGAACGAGTGTATTTGGAAAATGTTTGCTGCGACAATGTTTCTGGAAAAGATGTAACCATAGGCGAAGAATGCATAATCAAAGGAACAGTAAAGTATTCAGAGACTATTTCGGTTGATCCTAGGGCAAAACTTTCGAATTCGCCCAAAAAATCAAGCTAGAAGTGGCCACACGTGTGCTCACTTTTATCCATAGCCCCTAAATGTGGTGTTCAGCCAAGATTTACTTGAATTAGAACGGAGAATAAGCCTATGGAAGCTGTAAAATCTATAAACCTTTTCAAGGCTTATCACAGCAAAGAAACTGTCGAAGCACTAAAAGGCGTCAACATCACCGTCGGAAAAAGCGAATTATTCACGCTGTTAGGTCCGAACGGTGCTGGTAAAACAACCTTTTTGAGGATTATTTCAACTCAGCTTCTGCCAACAAAAGGAGAAGCAAGTGTTTTGGGCTTTGATGTTTTGACACAACCCGAAGAAGTCAGAAAACACATAGCGGTCGTTCCTCAAGACGTTGCCACCTACGGAAATTACACCCCATGGGAATACGCATACTATTTCTCACTGCTCCGTGGAATGTCGAGAAAAGAAGCCAAAGAATCTGCAGGAAAAGCCTTAAAGGCTGTTGAGCTTTGGGACTTGCGAAACAGACCTTGCGCCACGCTTTCTGGCGGCGAAAAGAAGAGGACAATAATATCTTCTGCTTTGGCCTCGGACGCTGATGTCTTCATGCTTGACGAACCTACAAGTGGCTTAGATGCAGTAGCCAGAAGAAATGTGTGGGCTGTTCTAAGAGAGATGGTTGAACAGGGCAAAACGATACTGTTAACGACGCATATTATGGAAGAAGCCGAAATGGTTTCTGACAAACTTGCGATAATTCATAAAGGCTCGGTAGTTGCAGAAGGTACACCAGATCAGATTAAGCGCCTAACTAAGGAAAGATTTCGAGTTGTTGTGGAGGGAAATTTGAAAAGCCTAGGCTTGCAAGAGAACAATAATCACATTGTGAAATTCGGTAGCAAGCACATAGTCTATGTTGAAAACGAGGACATAGCCTTGGAGCTTATTGGAAAAGCTCTGAAAAAGGGTTTGAAGGCTGAAATTGCTCCCATCACGCTGGAAGATGTTTTCGTCAAACTTGTAGGAGGAGAAGCAAATTGAACTCGAAAGTGATAAAAGACATGTTGATCATCACAGCCCTGAAATCCTTACCAGACTTGAAAAGGCAGCCCCTGATGATTTTCTTTGTAGGGATGATAAGCTCGCTTCCACTGTATTTCATACTGGTTTTCGGCGGACAAATCAGCTATGGACTAATAGGTGCAATGGTTTCGACAGCCAGCTTCATAGGAATGATGGCAGCCATTCAAGACATTGCTTGGGACAGATATGTGAAAATACGAGAGATGCTAGTTGCCATGCCCGTGCACCCACTCTCTTACGCTCTGGGATTAGCCTTAGCTCCACTGGTAATTTCGTCGCCCAGTTTGATCTTTTTTTCAGCGATTGCCATGTGGTTAGGTGTACTCACACCATATTCCCTACTGTGGGCAGTGCTGACTCTGATTGTTTGCTGGGCAACACTTAGCAGCATAGGTTTCCTAATATCTACATATCTGCAAAAAGCAGCCCCGTACACTTTAAACAGCATCTCTAATATTCTAGGCATAGCACTCAGTTTCATACCGCCTGTATATTATCCGGAAGAAATTCTTGGAAACTTCAGCTGGGTATCCATAATATTTCCCACATCGAATGCAGCCAGCCTAATCAGGGTTTATTCTGGGTCTTTGACCTTGCCTTTTGAGATGATTGTTGCGCGTTGGTTAATTCTATTATCAACCATGTTGGTTTTTGCTGTAATAACTGCGGTTAAGGCTAGATGGCGAGAACCCTAATCATATTGTGCGATCTTGACAACGGTCAGACTACAGTTCATGGAGTTTCCTTAGTTTTTCAACGCTGTCTATCTCCTCAACAGCCTTGTCCATTCTAAATCGAACTATTTTTGGCACCCTCAAGGCGAAACCGCTTGCACACTCGGCTGTTTATTGAATTTCCTGACATGTAACTTCAACAACAGAAAGCTTATGATTTTGAAACGCTCATTTGCTTTCAAGTTTCGCCTTCGTGATCAAAAAAGAGCCTGACTGATTTTTCCAAATCTTCTCTGCTTCAATAATTCTTATTCGCTTTTTGAAAAACGAGGCATCAAGGACAAGGGTTTCATATTCTCCTCCCTCGCCAACAAGTGAAACGCCATAACGCCTATTCAATTCCATTAAGGCTTCAATAGTAGCATTGTCGATTTTTCTTCCGAGCCATTCTTTGCTGAAGCCGTATGCGTAAACTCCAGTCACAATAACATCAAATTTGAGGTCTACAATTTCCTTTAAAATGTTTAACGGATTTTCGTGCCAAAGAGGTGCTATGCACTTCAGTTTTAACTGTTCGCATATTTTCTCTATTCTTGATTTCTGATAAGTGGAGGCTATTGCCCCGGAAACTATGGCATCCACATCAAGCCCTTCAATTAACCGTTTAAGGTCTTCAACCTCCCTTTCTTTAACCGCCAAAGTTTCAGCCTTTACAAGCGGAATCCCAACAGCCTCTGCAAAAAGGTCCACAAGACGAATGTTCGGGTAATGAAACATCCAACTGTCCTCCCTCATCGGAATCATACAAGCCAAACACTTCACCTCATAACCCGTCTTCAAGACCCGGTAAAGCGCCAAAGCAGAATCCTTACCACCAGTCGCCAAAACCACAACCCTCACAACAACTAAACCCCTTCACATTCACAGCGCATCATATCTGACCCCAAACAGACGGGCCTAGCACCGTTGCACGCATACAAACCATCATTTACTCCATAGTCTTCGACTTAGCCTCTTTAAACAAAGCCTCAGTCTTAACCCGCCATTCTACAAACTTCTCAGGCGTTTCTGGATAGTTTCTATAATGAGCTTTAATCTGCTTCATCAAGTTAACTGTAAGTCTAAGATTGTTAAGAAAACGTATCCTCTTTAACCCTCTGAAAACACGTTTGGCAGTTTCAGTTATGTTCAAACGAAATTCTTCGCCTAAACCAGCCTTTAGAACATCTTCCTCTCTTACGAGTCTATATCTCATCCCATAGTTCAATTCCTCGTCCTCGCACTCTAAAAGCAACATTCGAAAAACATCTAGCCCAGCCTGTTTTGCCCCGTACATTTCCATATATTTGCGGTTGTAAGGCCATAAGGATTTTTGGCTAACATCACCATGTTCCAAAGCTTCAATTATCGTTTTCCCGACAAGATACCCGCTTAACATGGACGGACCTATTCCTCCACCGTGGATGGGATTTACTAGACATGCTGCATCACCGATTATTGCAACTCCATCTCCAACCATGTTGTCTAAGGGTCTACGTGTAGGATCGTACCACGCACCGCAATCCAGAAGTAGGGAACCTTCAAACAATGGCTTGGTTAAAACGTGTTTATAGAATTGGTTTTTGGGGTTTGGAAACTTGCCATGCATGCAAATTCCTAAACCAGCATTGACCTTTGCTCCGCTCTTGGGAAAGGTCCATGTATAGCCTCCAGGAGTTACTTTTTGGTTGAAATAGAGTTCGCAGTATTTAGTATTTTCAGCTTCCTGTTTAAGCTGTCTTATTTCTCGATAACAAGCTTCTACATCCTCATTTGCAACTTCATTTTCTATTCTCATTTTTTTGGGAAGCTTTCGCCGAATCACTCCCACAAAACCGCTGGCATCCAAAACAACTTGACCCTTTAAATGAAGGTTCTTGCCAGTTTTCAAATTTCTAACCAAAACTCCAATTACAAAGCCTTTCTCAATCATTGGTTCTAAACACTGGGTAGAATCGAGAAGAACTGCACCTTCATCGAGAGCCTTTTTCAGAAGCCATTGCCCAAAAAGGCGCCTATTCAACATATAGCCGATAAAATCTTCATCTGCAATTGTAAAAATAGTTTCTAAATCTGGTGAATAAATTTTAATGCCCTCTATTCTTTTTTCCAACTCGCCACCTTGAGGTTTTTCTAAACCCAGATTTTTCAGGTGATGTTCTCCAAGGGCGTCTCCACAGATTTTTTCTCCAATTTCCTCCCTTTTTTTCCTCTCGATTAGGCAGACCTTTAGGCCTGCTTCAGCGGTTGTTTTTACAGCTAGGCATCCACCTGTTCCAGCACCAACCACTATCACATCGAATTTTTCCAATTGGTACTGCACTTCTTGATCGCTTTGGTTTTAATTTAACTCGCTGAATTCATAACCTTTACTGAATTTTCTTCAATAATTGCTTGTTTAATGGCAGGGTTAATTCAGTTGTTTCTTTTTGGGTGTCGAAAACCATGCATGTTAAAGTTTTCTCTATGCCTTTAACTGTTCTAAGCTTATCTATGACAAAATTTCCAACAGCATCAACACTTTCTTCCTTGATTTTGATCAGAATATCCCAGTCTCCAGATATTATGTGAACATCTTGGACTTCTGGAAACTTTGCAATCTGCTCAGCAATAACTCTTTGAGAGAGAGGCGTTTCTCCGTTTCTGTAGGAAAAGGAGGCCAAAATGAAGGCTGTTGTACCAAGGTTTAATTTTTTTGAGTCTAAAATGGCTCTGTATTCTTTTATGACTTCCTGCTGCTCCATTCTTCTCATTTTTGCGAACACCGTTGTTATCGGCGAATCAATTTTTCTGGCAATCTCCCTCGCAGTCATTCTACAATTCTTCTGCAACAACGTCAATATTGCTAAATCCTTCTCATCTAATTCGGGCTTCATATTGTAATTTTTATATAAAATGATGTATAAAAGCTTATCTTTTTGGAAAAAACGCAGGATTTTTTATAAAAAATTTATAACAAAGGATGAGATTCTAATAGTTTATGAGCCACGAAACAATTGAAGCTTTGAATAGACGATATCTAACTTTGAGAAACGCAGAAGCCATCCGTGTTTTAAAGATTCAGGATGAAATAGTTTCTGAAAACAGAGCTTTCCTGAAAAGAGAGGGGTTTTTGGAAATTCTTGCACCAATCATTGGACCTGTAACTGACCCCGGAATTCGTGGCGCAAAACAGGTTTCAATTGATTATTATGGTGCCAATTTTAAGATAATGAGCAGCATGATACTTTACAAGCAAATGATGATAACTGCTATACCAAAAATCTTTGCTCTTTCACCAAACATTCGGTTGGAGCCTCTAGAAACCGTTAAAACGCGCCGCCATTTAACGGAGTTCAGACAAATAGATCTGGAAGTTGCAAATGCTACCTATAAAGACGTGATGGAACTTGGGGAAAGGATGCTCTGTCACATAATGGCAAAAATGAAGCAAAAATATAGCAATGAACTGGAAGAACAAAAAAGAATTTTAAAGGTTCCTCGGAGACCGTTTAAGAAATACGCGTACAAGGAGGCAATTGAAATTCTAAAGAACTTGGGAATACATATAGAGTACGGTTTAGAAATCCATTGGAACGGTGAAGAAGCCTTGTCCAAAGTTCATAGTGAACCTTTTTGGATAACAGATTATCCAATTACGGCCAGAGGCTTCTATTACAGGGAACACGAAGATAATCCCGCAATCTTGAAGGATTTTGACCTCATATATCCAGAGGGATTTGGTGAGGCAATTTCTGGAGGCGAAAGAGAGTATCGATATGATAAAGTAGTTGAAAGAATGCGTAGAAGCGGAGAAAATATTTCTGATTATGGATGGTATTTGGAGATGTTAAGGAGTGGAATCCCACTTTCTGCTGGTTTTGGAATAGGTGTCGAAAGGCTCACTAGATTCATCTGCGGGCTTGAAAACATTTGGGATGCTGTGCCGTTTCCCAGAGTTGCTGGTGTTCATTCTCCCTAAGGATTTAAATATACTTCTAATCTAGATTGAAGATTCATAATTGTTAATTATACTCTTAGCTAACCATGGAAAACAAGTATAGAATCAAAATGAAACGGTGTATCTAAAATGATGAAAAAAGAAGCTGTTAAGAAAAGCATGATGTACACGGTCGATTTGACGAAGATTGATGGAGATGGAGCTTTTCCATGCCCAAAATGTGGAAGTGTAATATCTCCAGACGACGAATCTGAAGAGGTTTACCAAATCGTTGAAACAAAAGTTAAGAATGACGAACTAGCAGAATTAATGTTGACGTGTAACAAATGCGGAAGCACCATCAAGCTTGTAGGCTTTCTATCACAACCAGAAGACAAAACCTAAATCAGCAAAAATCGTATCGAGCTACTTTTCCACTTCAAGTTTCCTACTTATCACAGTAAAAACTATCCACAAGATGCCCCCATAAAAAAGACCATTAAAAACCGCACTCAAATATTCCGCATATTCACTTATCGCTCCTCCAATCAGCGTGCAGAAAAAGTTTCCGGGAAACATTGGCGAAGGGATAAGCAGAGACGCAAATGTAAACATCAGAAAGAAAACTATTAAGATTAATGCTTCCCTCATTACAGATTCACCATGATAGTGTTTGACGTGTTTTCGTTTCTACCAAGTTTATATCTAGGATATATAATATCGCAATATTTAATAAATCTTATTGTCTGTCCGCTTAACACAAATACAAAACTTACGCTTTAGAAAAGTGGAAAAACCAGCACAAAAATGGCTACTAACAGAATCGTCAAAAGTTTTCTGCCATTTGACAGGCCGGAAACATCGTCTAATGGGCCAGGGTGCCTCTGCATACCCATAAAAAGAACCAAGACTGCCATCAGCCAGAAGCCGCTTAAAATTAGTAACAGAATCGAAAATACCATCAAAACAGTTCTTGTTTTTTCGCCAGCCAGAGATCTGGCAACATGTCCGCCATCGAGCATTGCAGCAGGCAACAGATTAAGCATTGTAACAACCATGCCGACCCACCCAGCAAGTTCAACAGGATGCATAAACAAAAGTTGCCCTTGACGATAGGAAGGTATCATTCCAAAATTCAGCAATAATTCAGTAATTAGAATCGAAAGTAACGGCATTGGTAAAGTCGTATACTCTCCGGGAGAGGGAGGAACTGCAGGAAGAATTGCCATGGTCACTCCCACCGCTGTGACTATAGTTGCTATAATAAAACCTAAAATCGGACCGCTTGATCCAATATCAAATAACACGTCTTTGTTCGCTGGAAGCGATTTCTGAAATATAACAGCGCCGAAAGTTCCGAACCCGCCGAGAATTGGTGGTGGACCCGGAATAAAATATGGTGGCGTAGCCTCTATTCCTTCCTTGTTTGCAGTTAACTTATGACCCATCTCATGTAAGCCAAACACAGCCATGATCGCTATCGTGAACGTAGTTCCGCCGATTATAGGATCGATCAAGTCTACGGATAGCAAGTATCCCGTAGCGAAGGTTGTTCCAATAGTTGCAAAGAACAGCAACCAATTAATCAGAATATTACTTGGTTTTGTTGGAGGCTTGGGAATAGTTCTTAGGACGATTCTACCATCTTGTCTGCGCAGAATTGCTATAAAATTCATTGCTTCCAATTTTTTTAATAATCTGAGAAAAGCTTGTTTTGTTTCTTGCGGTTGTTTCAAGTAGTAGGTTGGGATGTTATGTTCGAGTAAGGCCTCTTCTATTTGAAATTCTCCAGAAACTAGTGTGGTTATTTGTTCAAAATCGGTTTGGGCGAAGGGGGCTTCGACTGGTTCGCTTGGTATTTCGCTCATAGTACTTTATCCTCAAGTTTTGTTGCTGTATAGAGAGAATTAGGAATAAAAAAGTCTATTGGTATCCTGACACACGTTATTCTTTTTGTGGCATTTCCTTCAGTATGACGAGTTGAGACGAGTTTTTGAAGAAAATCGCTTTGCATCCACAACTGTTACTTTTTCAATTTCATAACCCCAAGGAATTCTAAAGAAGCCTTCATTGAAATCTTTCAAAATTTCGCTTTCAATTTTTTCAGATTTTTTATTAAACGATTCTGGAATAGAAGAATTTCAATAATTGCCTTTTTGGCCATCTTACCACCAAACCAGAAAAAATAATTCGTCTCGTGTTAATTATTTGTTACCAATTCGGATTTGAGGGCTGATATGAAGTTCTCCTTGAAGTTATCAACCTTGCCAGATGATTTTGTTGTTTACCCCAGACATGGACAACCAACCACAATACACGAATAAAAACGTATTAATCCATTCCTACAATGGTTATAATTACAATGCATTTCTAAACAGGTCTTCTTCACTTGAAATTTGTAGTTCTTTTATACTGCATTTATTACAGAACTTGACGACATTGCCTAATCCCTTAAAAATTACAACGGGTCTTGCCTCTTTTGCTTGTCCCATAAGTAACTCTGCTGCAGCAGCAATTTCATCTACCACTGCAACATTTTTCACTTTAAGAGTTTGTCCAAAAAGGTCCGCCTTTCCCCTATAATCCTTAAATGGTTTAATTCCAGCCACACCTATTGCAAAGTTTACTTGTCCACGCCTAAAGGGGCGACTATAAGTGTCACATATGATCACTGCAACGTTTTTACCAGTTAATTTCTTAATATCCATGCGACATTTTTCCGCCGATTTGTCCGAGTTTTCTGGTAATAACGCAAAATTTCCTCTGCCTTCCACGTTTGACTTGTCTATTCCAGCGTTTATGCAGATCAAACCGCGTTTATCTTCCACAAGTAATATTCCACGAGAAGCCTTCACTATCTTTTTTGTTTCTCTCAAAACTAGCTCGACAAATTTCGGGCTTTTCCCAGTTATTTTTGCAATTTCTTCAGCTTTTTTTGACGGAACAACATCTTTTAACCGTACTACTTTTTTTTCAGTTTTAGAAAAAATTTTCTGAGCAACAGCTACCACATCTCCATCTTCAATTTTTAAACCGTTTTTTCCAGCTATCTCAACAATTATTTCAGCTACATTGTCTTCAGATTTTATTAAAGGAAACTTGTCCAAGGCAAACGCAGTGAAAGCTTTCAAACATCCTCCTCCACATCGCTTTTTATGGTTGTTCTCTTACTACGTTAAATCTCTTACTCATTTGTCCCGTTACACGAGGTGCTGTACAGATTTTGAAATTTTATTTTGAATTCATAATGTTTAAACTAGCATTGATTAGAGGGATACTGTGAGCTCAATCACAGATGGATGCACGAATATGAAGAAGCAATTGAAAATGTTATTTATCTTACTGATTATGGCTTTTAGTATTTTTAACTTTGCAAATAGAACATTGTTTACTTCTGTAAATGCAACTTATGTTGAAGGCCCAATTACACAAGATACAATTTGGACTCTCGTAGACAGTCCGTTTGTAGTGTCAAAAAATGTTACGGTTTATTCAAGTGCGACATTGACCATAGAACCTGGTGTTGAAGTAAGGTTTGGAGAAAACTTTTGGCTAGTAGTTAACGGACGGGTTATCGCAAATGGTGTGAAGGACAAGCTAATACGCTTCACATCTAATAAACTCACCCCGATGAAAGGGGATTGGGGAACAATTTTGATTAATGGAACGCAACCATCTTCATTAATACATTGCATAATAGAATACGGCACAAACGGGATGATGATAGAAGATGGCTCTTTAAACATACAATATAGTTTTGTAAGATCCAATTCTGAAAATGGAATCATAATAAACAATGGTACTATAGTTGTTAAAAATAACGAGATACTCAACAACACCATGAGCGGCATCCGCATAACTGATGGTTCTCAGATTACCATACAAAATAACGTCATAAGTTCAAATGGAGAGGGTATACTCTTAGCAGGGCATTTAGCAGGAGAAATAGACATCGAACAAAACAATATATTACTTAACGGGCAAAGCGGAATCGCCCTTGAAGCGAATGCTTATGACAACACTGTCATCATTAACAACAATGTTTCAACAAACTTTAACGGATTTCGCGTTTCAACCAACACAAGCACATACATCACCCGTAACTATGTTTCAAATAACACGGTTGGCATTTATTATGAAAGCGGAATTAACCATGAAGCCCACTTTAACGATATATACGATAACGATTTAGGTATGGATGCTTCGTCCACAGCCACCGTGGACGCAACATATAATTACTGGGGTCGTAGAAGCGGGCCGTTACATGAATCATTAAATCCTCATGGGAAAGGAAACCCTGTTGGCGGCAACGGGGTGAACCTTGATTTCATATTCTTTTTATCACAGCCAATTGATTACAACAATGCGCGTCCCACAGCGGTCCTTTGGACAGACAAGATTCTAGTTGCACCAAACCAAAATGTCACATTCATAGGCGCGGATTCACATGATGACGGACGCGTTGATCAATACTTTTTCGATTTCGGAGACGGAAAAAATAGTGGCTGGACTACATTATCGCTTTTTAATCATACATATTCCTCAACTGGAACCTACAACCCAAGTTTAACAGTAATTGATGATTTCAACGTTACAAGCGAAAACATTGCCACAACAACAATAATCGTTCAGGACGACCTTACGCCCTTAAATGTGTCAACAATTCTCAGTAGTTATACTGTTAACTGTAACGGCGAAGTTTTAGTTACAGTTTATGTATCAAATGAAACAGGCGCGTTGGAAGATGCAACCGTCATGTTATTTTCAGTGAAAGGTGGAAACTTCGACTCTATATTAGATTTAACAAACTCAACTGGTTACTTTACAGCGACGTTTACTGCACCAAATAATGTTGCAGAAATAACCAATGTCAGGATCATTGTAAGGGCCTCTAAAACTGGATACGCGGACGGCTCTGACTACAAGTATTTGGAGGTCCTTCCACTCCTCACAGTCCAGGTAACTACTGAACCAACAATAGTTAAATCAGAAGAAACAGCAACCATGACTGTCTATGTAACAGGCATCTTTGAAAAGCCAGTTACAGACACCTCACTTGCATTGTCTGTTGATTATGGCAATCTCTCTTCTGCTATTGGGTTTACAGACTTGAACGGCAAAGCAGTATTCAATTTTACTGCACCTCAAACAACAATAATACTTAATGCCACAATCACGGTAACCGCAACAAAAAGCGGATACGCAAGCGCAGAAGGACATGCAACAATTGCCATAAAACCAAAGATGCTTGTTGTTCAAATTACTGCTGAACCCAATGTTACCATTTCTGAAGGAAAAATAAATGTAACAGTCCACCTGACATATGACACGATGTACATCCAAGAAGCAAATGTTACCTTAATGTCTGAAAACTTCCCCACGACTACGGGATTAACTGATATACATGGTAATGCAACTTTTGTCTTGACAGCGCCTCAAGTCAATGCGCCACTTAATATCACGATTATAGCGCGAGCCTCAAAAATTGGATACGCTGACGGAGAAAATCTACTAAACGTAACCATTAACCCTGGAATACTCGATGTTACTGTTACAGCCGAACCTTCAACAGTAGCGTCTAGGGAATCAGCTCTCGTAACAGTCCATGTGACGTGCAACGCAACTCCTGTTGCCAATGCCTCAATCACCCTGTCATCCAGCCAAGGAAATCTATCCGTCACAACAGGACTTACCGATTTAAATGGCTACTGCACATTCATTTTTAACGCTCCTAGAACGACTGAGCAAATCCCCCCAATCATCATAATAGCCAATGCAACCAAAAATGGATACATAAGTGCAGAGAAGCAAACAACGATAACGGTAACTGCTGAAGTAGGAGAGGGTGGATTGTCTCTAACAACGATACTTCTGATTATTATCCCAATAATAATCACGGTTGTGGTTGTTATCTTGATTAAGTTAAAAATCATCATGATCTCCGCGGAGGAAGAAGAGCAGTGGTAGCGAGTGATGTATCGTGAGACGTAATATTTAATAATATGGACATATCATTACCAACAGATAGGAGAAAATGCCATGGCAAAGTTGCGGCTCAAGGAAACTCTAACAAAATTGAAAAAAGTGAAAATCAAAATTAGTTTTAGGAAACACGAACAAGTAGCCGTCCCGCTATCTCCACCCAAACCCGTACCTAGAGGATTCAAAGTTGTTGACAAATATCCACTCTACGAACCTTTTGCCCATGTCGCCATAGTACAAAACCCAAAGATAGGTGAATACAAATACATATTAGATGAACTGCAACTTGATCCGCTGGAAAGAAGCGTTTATAACCGCATTCTGGAAATATTGCTTGCAGAAATAGAGTCGCCAAAAGAAGAAATTCTTGACCCTAGAACATTTTTTGCAGAAGAAGCCAAGAAAATTGTTGACAAATACCGCATCAGCCTAGGCTGGCTGCCCGACGTTTCATGGTACAAAATCCTCTATCACGCTGAAAGAGACCTAGTGGGTTTCGGCAGAATTGACCCCTTAATGCGAGATCCAAACATTGAAGACATTTCATGTGATGGAGTTAACAAGTCCGTCTATGTTTGGCATAGGAACTACGAAAGCATTGAAACAAATCTTGAATTTGAAAATGATGAAGAACTTGATAACGTTGTTGTTAAACTTGTACACATGGCTGGAAAACATGTAAGCTCAGCCTTTCCTATAGTAGACGCTTCACTACCTGGCAAACACAGATTGTCAGTATGTTATAGGCGTGAGGTCACACCTTTCGGAACCGCCTTCACTATCAGGAAATTTAGAGAGGATCCCTACTCAATAATAGACCTAATAAACTTGGGCACTTTTTCAGAGGAAATGGCAGCATATTTCTGGCTATGCCTTGAAAACAGAGCCTCGATAATGGTTCTGGGTGGAACAGCTGCTGGAAAAACAACGGCTCTAAACGCCCTAGCGTGCCTAATTAAGCCTGGAAGCAAAATAATCACAATAGAAGAAACAGCAGAGCTTAACTTACCGCATGAAAACTGGGTTTCGCTTATCGCCAGACAAAGCTACGGTCTAGGCGGAAGCACTGTTGGTGAGGTAACACTCTTTGACCTAGTAAGAACCTCGATGAGGCACCGTCCAGACGTATTAATCGTGGGGGAGGTGAGGGGTCAAGAAGCCTACGTGCTTTTCCAAGCTTTAGCCACGGGCCACGGAGGCATGTGCACAATGCACGCTGAAAACCTAGATTCAGCAATCAAGCGTTTGACATCAAAGCCCATGGATATTGCACCTGCTTATATTCCGTTGATGAACATTGTGTTATCGATTCAAAGGGTTCACCTCGTAAAAGGCATCGAAAAAAAAGCGTATAGGCGTGTCATGGATGTCAACGAAATCGCGGATCATGAAGATTATAGATGCGTTTTAAAATGGCACCCAACGAAGGACGAATATTTATCAGCATTCGATAAAAGCTTGATGTTGTCGGCAATTTCCGAACGTGTGGGCGCTAGCAAAAAAGAGTTAGTTGCTGAAATAGGTAGGCGTAAAGACATCTTGCACTGGATGCGGGAACGCAACATCAGAAGTTACAAAGATGTGGCCGCAATAATCGCAGAGTATTATGCTAGACCAAAGCAAATTTACGAAAAAGTTCTTGCAGGGGAGGAGGTAAAAGTAATTGCCGTTTCTGGAAACCCTTGAGGCTTGGTCCTTCCGCCTCTTTGGGAGGGTAGCTCCCTCTTTTTTGAAAAACGTTATCGAGTTTAAAGGTTATTTAGAAAGAGCGAAAATCAAGATTTACCCCGAAACATATGTTTCGTTGATGTTTTTCATCGCAGTGTTAACGATTCCAGTGCCTATAATATCCATAGTGATTCTATATCTTTACCGCTTTATCCCAATGATCTTCTTGGTGCCACTGCCACTATACATAATGATAGGGTTCATGTTAATACCTATGTCTAGAGCCGGCGAAAGAGCAAGCAACCTAGAAAGAGAAATGCCTTTTTCAGCTACGTACATTAGCGTTATGGCTTCTGGCGGAATCGCGCCTTACACGAGTTTTAAGAGGCTTGCAGAAGTCGAATTGATGCCCGCGATGAGGGGTGAAGCGAGAGAAATCATCAAAGACGTGGAAATCTTTGGAATGGACCCATTAACTGCAATTGAAAACGCAGCGAAAAAAAACCCTCTAGACGTTTTCAGAGATTTTCTTTCCGGATATGCCTCAACGGTTATTATTGGCGGAGACATTGGACATTTTCTTGAGCGTAAAGCTGAGGACATTTTTAAGACGGGGGCTATGCGAGTTAAGGCTGCTGCTGAGCGACTCGGAATGCTTTTGGAAACTTTCATAATTGTCATGGTTCTGATGTCTCTGTGCTTCTACATTATGTTCAGCGTAGAATCTATCTTTAGCGCGGGCATATCAATGTATTCGAGCATAATCCTCTACACTTACTTGTTTACGCCCATGCTTTCGTTAATATTCATTTACTTAGCGCATAGCATGCAGCCTAAAAGCCCCATTGTGGAGATGCGTCCATACAAAGTCTTCGGAATATGCAGCGTAATAGGCATTTTGTTGTTTCTATTGCTTACGAGCTTCATGGGATACATAGAAGTTCCATTCTTCAGTTCACTTCAAACAATAATTGACTTGCCTATTGCAATTGCCATAGCCCTGTTTGTCGCAACAGCGCCAGCTGCCGTAGTGCACAACAGACTTTCGAAGAAAAGAGCCAGCACCGAAAAAGGGGTTACTAGTTTTCTTAGAGATTTGACGGAAGTTAGGAAAACAGGTCTGTCTCCAGAAAAATGTATTGAAAGCCTTTCAAACCGAGATTACGGCGATTTCACTAGGGACCTTCGTAAAATAAGTTCGGAGATTTCTTGGGGTGTTCCAATTAGAAAAGTTGTAATGGATTTTGTTAAGCGCACGCGAAGCTGGATGTCTCAGATAGTTATGTTCCTATTGGTGGAAACAATCGACGTTGGTGGTGGAACGATAGCCATGATTGAGTCGCTGGCGAGGTTTAACAGCATGACTCAGGATGTTGAGAAGGAAAAGAAAATGGCTGTCCGCCCTTACATAATGATGCCTTATTTCGCCGCAATCATGCTTGTGGCAACAACGATAATGATTATATCGTTCACAGGAAAAACATTAGGCGTTGCAGAAACAGGACCCGCTCAAAACTTAACCCCGTTAATTGTGACGTTCACAACAGCATGCATTTTCCACAGTTACCTGATAGGGTTGGTGGCTGGAAAAATAAGCGAAGAGTCAATTTCAGCAGGCTTCAAACACGCGGCAATATTGGTTATAATGGCCATACTTGCAGCAAAACTCATGCCAACATTCATAAAGTTTTGAGAGAATATTCAATGTTCCTTTCATTAGAAATCGTTATTGGGAGCATTTTACCCCAAACTTCCAACACTTTATTGTCTCATAAATTGTCGCTCGAAGCCTTTGAAAAATGACACTCAGCTAATTCTTACAAGGGTTAACGGCAATCGCCAAGCAAAACATAACCGCTGGAAGTCTCCATAGCTGTAATCCCGTAAAAGCCTATGCTGATTAAGAACGTTATTCTTTTTCCCTTTTTTGCGTTTGAAGCAACTTCACGTTTGAACGGATAAAATCACTTTGACTTTTTAGACTTCTTATTCAGTAAGTCTTCTGCTCTCTGTGGTTGTATTTTCTTCTTAAGAATATTACGGTCTGAGAATAATCGATTTTTGTATTTTCTTTGTTCTAGTCATTTGATATTGGGAGAAGTGATTCACTCACATTTGGAGAAGGGCAGATGTCGTACGAGCTAAATTTTCCGTTTCCTTTCGGATTAGCCGTGTTCGGGATTTTTATCAGATCAGTGAAACTTGCGAGTGGAGTGCCGGGGTCAGAGTACACGGTAATTGTGCCCGTCTATAACAAACGTGACAGTATTGAAGGTGTGCTACGGGCGATACGACGACAGACTCGAAAACCTGTAGAAATAATAATAGTTAATGACGGTTCAACGGATGGTAGCTCTGAAATCTTGGAAAGATTTGTGGAAAGGAACGAAATTAGGTACATACGCTTTCTTAATAACCATGGAAAGTCCTATGCAATTAACTTCGCCTTAAGTTTCGTCAAGACACCGCATGTGTTGATTGTTGACGGCGACACTTATTTATCCCAGGGATTCGCCCACAATGCAGCGCGTGGTTTTTACTCAAAAGATGTTGTGGGTGTGTGTGGCAGAGTTCTACCAAGTCGCACTTTTCATTCAGTGCAAAAAAGCAGATTAGTGGAATATCTTTACGGACAGAGGATGTACAAACCTCTTCAGACAAGATATAAGGGATTGTGGGTACTTGCAGGCTGTGCCACAATGTGGCGAACATGGTGGCTTCTGAAAAATGGTGGAGTTCCGAGCGACTCCGTCGTTGAGGATCTTGAACTCACATGGAAAGCGCAGAAAGATTATCTTGTCAACTACAATCCTGACGCAATCTGCTTCACGGAAGACCCAGAAACTTTAAAGTCGTATGCCAAGCAGGTCAAACGCTGGTTTAGTTGGAGACCATCGGTTCGGAAACATTTCAAAGAGGTTCGCAAAGGATTGAAGTTCACCGTTCTTTGGGTTATCGGAGAATCTCTCGGTTTTTTGGTGTATCTAGGTATAATGATTTACTTGTTGGTGACGCTTCAGTGGCCACTAGTTTGTTTGATGTTGGGTGTCGATGCGCTGATACTATCTATAGTAACGTATCTTGAGGCTAGAAAAATCTTCATGGTTAAACAGGCGATGTTAGGGCTTATAAGATACTTCTTCATTCGTTATGTCAATGCCTTCCTCTTTTTTAAAGCGCTTTTAAGACCAAGCAAAAAATGGTAACACATGTTTTTTGTTCGCATGTGCTTCCTTTCGCCCCATCAATACCAATAGAACAATATTTACCTGACTCTATCAAAAGACGCTTCAACTACACGATCTTTATCTGTGATAGCTGTGGGTATGTCGAGGTTTTTCTAACATGACTCCGAAAGTAATCAAAGGAGAAAAACAAAATGGAAACCCCCTAAGAGTTATCAGAACCTGGTTGAGGAAAGCTTATGTATTACAATGTATTCTAATCTTCTGGGGAAACCATGTCGGAGAAAAGCACCGTAGTCACTGTGCGTCTTTCCGGCCGCGATTTGAAAAGGGTGGAAGCTGTAAGGGTTCTTGAGAACGTTGACCGTTCAACGTTGATTAAAGAGTTTATAGAAGACGGATTGCGCCGAAGAGTCATCCATCTCTATCAGAGGGGCAAATTGACTGCAGGGCGCGCAGCTGAGATACTGGAAATTCCCCTACGAGAATTTCTTGAAATACTGGAAAGAGAAGACGTTCCCGTTAACTGGGATTCAGAAAGCATAAAAGAATACTTGAAGACAAGGTACGGAGAGTAAGCCTTGCCCAAAGTGGTGTCCGATGCGGGACCGCTGATTCATTTAGCCCAAATAAACAAGCTGCACCTCGTTAAGAAGCTTTTCAACAAAGTGTTTGTCACTCCAAAAGTTAAGAGGGAAGTGTTTGACGAGGGAGTCAAACTTGGTCATGCTGACGCACAGATTGTAGGAAAAGCCATAGAAGAAGGCTGGATCATGGTTAAAGACATCCCTAAAAGCGTGGCTTCAGCCTCCAAAAGGTTGGCAGAAGGCGAAAACATCTCACAGGCAGATGCAGGAACACTTTTGCTGGCCAAGGAAAAGAGAGCGGAAATCTTGGTTGACGAGAAAGCTCTATCAGACCTTGCGAAAATGTATGGACTTAAAGCTTGGAACACTTGGACAATATTGTTAGAAAGTCTAAGAAGAGGCTTCATCGAAATCTCCGATATAGAATCCGCCATAACAGAACTCGGCAAAAAAAGACACAAGCTAAAGGATAAACAAGCCACGGAAATACTGAGGGCAGCAAAATTCATAGTCTCGGAAAGGCGAGGAAGAAAAACGGAGCTTAACAACCCTTAACTTATAGATCAGCACCGTTTCAATCCGTATTCTTCAACTCAACTATAGAATGTTTGCTTGCCTATGCTCAGCTCTTTGCAGATTTTGTTTACGCTGTGTCCAGCAGCAATCTTATCGGCTCATAGTTTGTCTACTGGTTTGCCGAATTTACGTTCCAGCTCCAACTTTCTTTGAAGCTACACTGCTAACGGTTTGGAAAACTCCGCTTTGAATCCTGCTTAAACCTATGACTATATCAGCGCGCGCTCCCGCAATGAATATGGCTATGAAAGTGGCGATGTCCTTCTTTTCTCTGATCCCGAGTTTCCACACCAAGGTTTCTTATTCATCGCTCTATCGCTTCTCCTGAGACCCTATTTTTCTAATGTTGTTTTTTAACATAAAAGAGGTATTTCATTGAGGCAATATTTCTGACAGCGATGTGTTATAAAGTAAGAATAGTCATTCCATAATCATTCTGTTCTTCATTCTGGTAACGAGGCTGAATTTGTTGTTTAGAACTGTTAGATAAAAATACAGAGGCAA
>Ga0315312_1000260_pt1 | contig 76022 bp, 84 predicted proteins | sample TDP7_MG_FD_203629 | JGI IMG/M metagenome (GOLD analysis project Ga0315312, IMG submission 203629) | Freshwater sediment microbial communities from Lake Towuti, South Sulawesi, Indonesia - TDP7 | ecosystem: Environmental > Aquatic > Freshwater > Lake > Sediment | place: Indonesia: South Sulawesi...
GATTACGCCAGCAACTAATCCAGCCATCGTTACAAAAAATATGCCGAGTCCATGTTCGCCCATATTCAACGAATTGACTGTCAGGAACATTGATATAGCAAATATTATGCATGCTGCAAAAGTTGCTCTGTTAAGTGCAGCGCCTGGATTTCCCTTAACTCCCACCTTGACAAAAAATATTCCGAGAACAGAGGCAACTATTCCTAACCCCTTAACTATCAATGGCAGGATCACATAGATTGCTTCATGGTATATTGCTGCGCCAAGTAGCATGGATGCTATCATGCCAGCGATATAGGAGTCGGTCAAGTCGGCCCCCATTCCAGCCACATCTCCCACATTGTCGCCTACGTTATCTGCGATGACGGCAGGGTTTCTCGGATCATCCTCAGGAATGCCCAGCTCAACCTTACCCACAAGGTCGGCGCCAATATCAGCCGTTTTTGTGTAGATGCCTCCGCCTGCCTTCGCGAACAGCGCAAGCGAGCTAGCGCCAAAACTGAAACCCAAAACAGTGCTTAGCGCTGTTTCCAGGTCTTGATAAATGTGGCTGTAGATGTAATAGAGTATGCTTGTTCCCAAAACAGCTATTCCAACAATAGACAATCCCATAACCGCTCCACCAAAATACGCCACTGGAAGAGCTTTACCTAATCCATTTTTAGCGTTGTTTGCGGTTCTCACATTTGCCCTGACAGCGGCATTCATTCCAAAATATGCGGCTGCGGTGGTGCAAAGTGATCCAAGAATATATGCTATTGCCAAGTGGTAGTTGGCAAAGGTGACCCCAAGCACTATCGCCATAACAGCAACGAACAAGGCCAAAGCCATGTTTTGCCTCTTTAAATAAGCGTTGGCTCCCATCCTTATTGCATCGGCGATTTCCTCCATCTTAGGAGAACCAACGTCATGTCTGTTAACATAACGATAAAGGTAAAACGCAAAGACAATCGAAACCAAGCTGGCAATTGGCGCGAAGGCTATCCATTCCATACTATACCCTCTCTAAAAGTCCAAAGATTTTCCCTCATATAAAGTGTTCTGAAAGCAAAAACCATTAATAAACTTAACTGAAAGGTTCTCTCATGGAATAATGACTATTGTTCCACCAGTAATTGGCATTTGTGTCGCCACCTCGGCTTCTTGGTACCTCGACGATGCGTTTGGAATCGACGCGGTTTACGGAATTGAAGTATCAACCTTGGGAATGCTTTCAATTGTTCAAATGATAATATCCGCTGACGCATGGGTCCAATTGCGGATATCGCGAAGGGAAACGCTGAGCAAGCTGGTTTGGGGAGGGAGGTGATAGAGGTCTCTAATAGGCTAGACGCAGCCGGCAACACTTCGAAAGCCATAACGAAGGGTTTCGCAATCCGGGCCGTCGCCCTTACCGTACTCACATTCTTTGCGGCTTACGCCGAGATCGTTAATATGCGAACTATCGACATAACCAAACCAGAGGTTATGTCAGGTGTTTTCGTTTGGGCAATGATGCCCCCTCTTCTGTCGGCTCTCCTAATATTGGCAGCTGGGAAGAACGCTTTTCGGATGATTGAGGAAGTAAGGCGGCAGTTCAAGGAGATACCTCGACTAATGACAGGCACGGCCAGACCAGACTATGCTCGCTGCGTTGATATAGCGGCGAAGGGCGCCTTAAAGGAGCTTTTGCTTCCATGTTTGCTGGCAATTGTGCCCTTTGGCGACAGGGTTCGTTCTAAGAAAAACATCGATGCCAGAAACTTCGGAGGCGAAGGCTCAGATGCTCATAGAGCTGCGGTTGTCGGAGACACTGTGGGCGATCCGTTTAAGGACACCGCGGGTCCTTCGCTTAACACGATGATTATGGTTATGCCTCTTGTAGCCTCAGTTTTCGCCCAACTGATCGCGCAGTTTGCCTTACTTGCTTAGAAGTTTGGACGAAACCTTAGAGGATCAGGATTCTCATTCTTACTGTCAGGGCTACGGCGAGGACTCGCTTTGCTAATCTCACGATCACTTCAAGAATCCACAAGACCGCGGGTTAGGACACTATCACTTAGTTTGATGTCCGTCATATCGTTCGTGAAAATAGTTGTAGATCGGCGTACTATTGTTGATCCTCTTGGTTGCCGATTAAAGATCTATGAAAAGATTTTTAAGCCAAAATATTAATCACATACTAAAAAGGTGACGATTATGGGAAAAGAAGAAGTGATATTGGGTAAAGTTAGGGATGCCATTGTGAATCTAGATATTGATGGGATTCAGAAAGCCTGTAGAGAGGTTATTGATGCTGGTATACCTGCGTACAAGGCTGTGACGGACGGTATGGCTAAAGGGATGGAGATCGTAGGCCAAAAGTATGAGGCTAACGAGTACTTCCTCGCTGAGTTGATCATGGCTGGGGAGACAATGAAGGAAGGCATGATGGTTCTCGAACCGCACTTGAAAGCGGGTGACGTGAAGACCATCGGTAAGGTTGCGATCGGAACCGTCAGGGGAGACTTACACGACATCGGAAAGAATGTAGTCGTAACGCTTCTAAATGCTGCAGGCTTTGAGGTTATAGACTTGGGAGTGGATGTGCCCGCGGAAAAATTTGTGGAAACCGTCAAAGACAACACCCCAAACATAGTTGGAATGTCAGCCTTACTCACGACGACTATGGTTGAGATGGAAAACGTTATCAAGCAGCTAAAGAAGGCTGGCTTGAGACGCAAGGTAAAAATAATAATTGGCGGAGCCCCAATCACTCCACAGTACGCCAAGAAGATCGGAGCTGACGCTGCCGCTAGAGACGCCGTTGAAGGCGTAAACATCTGCAGATCATGGGTTGCGAAGAAGTAAACGGTAAAACTAATGATGAATGCACGTGAACGTTTCCGAAGAACAATGCATTATGAAAAGCCTGATCGATTACCCTTCTACCAGTTTATAGGATTTTGGGATGAAACAATAAATAGGTGGTATAGCGAAGGCCTACCTTCTGGTATGAATGTATGGGACTACTTCGAATTTGATAAGATAGAGGATATCCCCCTAGATTACGGGCCTATACCGCAGTTTGTCCCAACAACATTATACGAAGATAGTAGGTACAGAATTGAGAGGCAAGCAAGCGGCATAACCCTCAAAGTTCTTAAGACACATACGTCGATGCCGAGTTTCATCGATTTCCCCGTCAAAAACCGTGATGACTGGGAGAAGATTAAGAGACGCTATAATCCAAAAGATCTAAGGAGATACCCGAAGACATGGAGCAATGAACTCATAGAATACTACAACAATACGGACCGTCCCGTCGGCGTTTCCCTGGGCAGCTGCTTCGGGTGGGCCAGGGAACTCATGGGCCTAGAAAAGCTCCTCGTGAGTTTCTATAAGGAACCAAGTCTGGTTCAGGAGATAATGGATTTCTGGGCCGACTTCACCATTGAGTTGATCACGCCAGCAGTTGAAGCGGTCAAATTTGATTACGCCACCATATGGGAAGATATGGCTTACAAAAACGGACCTCACATCTCCCAGGGTTTTTCAGAGAGTTTATGCTCCCTAATTATAAGAAGGTTACCGGCTACGTCAAAAGCAAAGGCATCGACCTCATCATGGTAGATACCGACGGAAATCACGAGGTTCTAACTCCGCTTTTCATCGAGGGCGGCGTGAACTGCATATACCCTCTGGAGGTTCAGGTCGGGATGGACGCAATAAGCCTAAGAAAGAAGTATGGCAGAGAGTTACGCTTGGTGGGGAACATAGATAAACGGGCTCTAAGTGGCAGTAAGGATGCCATAAGAAATGAGCTAGATTCAAAGCTTCCCTTCCTCGTAAGAGATCTAGGTTACATCCCCAGCGTAGACCATTGCGTGCCAGCAGATGTGCCATTTGAAAACTTCGAATACTACATAGGAGTCATTAAGGATTACGCAACTAGAGTCTAAAGCTCCACGGTGTGATCTTCATCCCTTTATCCCTTTCTTTCTTCTTGAAAGAATTCTTGGAGCCTTTTCGTCTCCGAACTTCTGAGCACTTCTGAGCACTTCCTTGGGTCCAACCGCTTGAAGTCAAGATGCAAGATGGTTAAGAGTTTCTGAACACCCTTGGCTATGTTGGGCGCCACGAGAATCCCTCTGACCTCACGGTTTGTCGATTCCTTCACGGACTCCACATATCTTGCTAACTGTAGCGCTGCTTCCCTCCCAGCGGTTTTCCTCTTAATCTCTAATATCACCATCCTGCCGTTATCGTCTATGCCGTATACATCTATGAACCCGGGTTCAACCTTCTTCTCGTAAGTGATCAGTCTCAACCCCTCTTCAACCAGAGAAGGCTCGATCAAGATCGCCTTCTGCATGTCGTCCTCGCTCGCGTACAAGGAGAACCTTCCTTCATCAACCAGGCTTAAGACCGAGATGAAGCAGAGCCTATCGAAGTACATCCTCAGTAACTCTCGGGGCTTCTCCCTCACGGCGCGCAAAGCTAGGACACCCCTGCTCGCGCTGGCATGAAAGGTGCATCCTGGAGGCTGCCAGTTCACTGGCTCGTATCCGACAGACCTATGGACAAGTAGCGAGCCGTCTTCCTTTATGATCAGAATTCTTTCGCCCGGTTCTAGCTTTGAGCTTGCCCTTCCTTGGTAGTTAATCCAGCAATTGCCAATGACGATTATGGCTTTTCGTCGCAGAATCGCCTCCTCGATTGTGCTTTGGGCATCTTCAAGCGTTGGGTTTTCGTATACCTCGAAGGATTTCCCGCTCATCACAGACCTCGTTGACAATTTATGGATGTTGGAGATCAAGATCTAAATATGGATTATGCATTTAACCGTTGTTCAATTCAGCCTAGCAAGATCGAAAAAAGTGCGCAATGTGGATCAAAGCTTTATTCAAGGGCTTGTCCATGGAGAATATCAGAGATCCGCCAAGAAGATCGATATGAAAGATGGAACGGTTGGGAAGATGAAGCGTGCCATCGCAACAAAATATGATGTGCTCGCTGACGCTTACGACAGCCTATACGGCGATGAACAAGAGGCTAAGATTAGATCTGTGTTGGAATCGCTTCAATTGAGAGAAACTGACCTCGTCTTGGATGTAGGTTGCGGAACGGGCATACTTTTCCGTCATATCGAGGAAAAAGTCGGCTTCATCGTTGGGCTGGATATCTCACGAGGACTATTGGAAAGAGCCCGAAATAGGTCGAGATACTCTTCAAAAATATCCCTAATCCGTGCTGATGCCGACTACTTGCCGTTTCCTGATGAGATATTTGATGGGCTATTTGCAGTTACGGTCCTACAGAACATGCCCGATAGCAAAGCAACACTGAATCAGATACTGAGAAAAGCCAAGAGAGAAGCCTTCCTCGTCGTGACCGGATTGAAAAAATCTTTTAGAAAGGATCAATTCCTAAGGATTCTATTCGAAGCGGGCCTAGACATTGTTGACATTAAAGAAAACGGACGACTACTAGGATTCGTCGCTCTCTGTGAAAAGAAAAATAAATATAAGTAACCAGGTCACATTACCTAAGTGGTGATTTGGTTGCCTACCCATGGAAGCCTATCCAAAGCTGGAAAAGTTCGATCGCAGACGCCCAAGATCGAAGCTAGGTCAAAGAAGGCTCGTGCGCCTAGATTGAGATCTAGAAGAAACTTCGAAAAGAGGATCTTACTACAGCGTAAGCCGGGACAAAACTGGCTTTAAATCCCTGTCTAAAATTCTTCTCACTTCAACCTGAGCAGTCTATACCATAACCCAGCGTCTAGCATACATCACATGCTGGCAAACACATACTGGGATGTCAGTCTGGTGGTTAAGGAACACGGGTGGTTACTTAAGTCGCGGATGCTGGCTGTGAAGCCAGTTTGGGTCTTATTCTTCAGTAATGAGAATGAGGAATGGTAAGGAAAGCGCGATAAGAGCTGCAGAGGCGTAGAAAGGTGTTCGCGGACCGTAGGCTTCCCACAAGGCTCCTCCAAGGGTGGGTCCAATGGTGAAGCCAAGCCTAACGCCCGTCTGCCTTATGCCCGTAGCCATCCCCCACCTAGACCTATCGACAAGGCTCATGAGTATAGCGACTGAGGCGGGCCAGGTCAGGCTGTAGACGCCGTATAGCGCCATGTACGTGGCGGTGAACAACCCGTAGCCAGAAGAAAGGGCGCACACTATGAAGAGGAACGGAATGACGGCGAGACATATCTCCATCGTCTTCTTGAGACCGAGACGTGAGCTAACCCACCCACCGATGAGTTGGCTTCCAAACAGTGACATTCCTACCAGGGAGAAGAAGAGACCTATTTGAAGATTGTCCACCATGAAAACTTCGCTGAGATAGATGGGTAGAAGCGAGTAAGTGGTGCCGATACCCGCGGCGACGAGAAGCTGATACACAGTTAGGACTACTAGGAGACGAACAGCCTCTCGGGAGAACCCAGCGTTTCTCCCGGTTGGTCCGCCTGCAACTGGGCTTACTGGCGTTATTGATCGTCTCTCCACGAGTAGCAGCGCTGGCAGGATAGAGAGAATCGACACCGCTGTGGCGAAGTAGAATGGGTAGTGGAAACCGCCAGCGTTGGCAAGAAGGCCGGCGGCTGTCGGACCTAAGAGGCTACCGATGGGCCAAGCGAGGTTCATGTAGCCGTACATCTTCACTCTCGCATCCGAATCCGTAGAATCAGCTATGTAGACCATCCGGGCAGGTATGAAGACGGCAAAGCTGGCCGCGTAGATCATAGCCCATGGAATGAGATGCTGCCAATCGGTGGCAAGAGTGTAGAGAAAGGGCGGGAAACTGGCTAAGGCGCCGCTCAAGACTAGGGTTAGCTTCGTGCCGAATCTGTCAGACATCCATCCGCTTGGAAGCATAATAGCCGTTGCGAACAGTCCAGAAGCGGACAAAAGAAGACCTACCTCGAGGATCGAGGCTCCAAGGCTTTGAATATAAAGTGGGAATAATGCGTTAACGGACTCCATGCTCAAGGCCACACCTGTATTCAGCATGAAGAGCATTAGAAGGCTCCGATCAACTGCTAAGAATGCGTTTCCACGCTCCGCTTGACCACGGTTGCCTCTAGAGATCATCGGTTTCTATCCGCCTTCGATGGGAACATGAATCCTTCGCCAGTGAATAGGTTGTTGAGGAACCAAACTAGAGTAGGAGCTAGATAAATCTTTGTCTCACAAGACGAGTGTAGATGTAGGGCCCGCTGAAGTTTCTAATGTGATCATTGAAGTATCGGATTGAAATTTTGATCGGTCATTAGCCCTCTGTGATGAACTGAAAGCCTTATCTATTTCTGAGTTTATATATGTGGAGGCAAAAAGCGACCGTGCCAGAAAGGTGACAGCAATCAACCGCATCAATCAACATGATGATCAGTTTTCGTTCCATCATTGGCATGGATCTGCTTAACTTAGCACGGTAAAGATGCACAGGAAAAGAGAAGATGACGAAGAACCTTGACCCGAAAGAAATCCTGAGAAGAGTTGAAAAGGAAGGCTTCGAAGCTGTCTGGCAGGAGAGCGCAAGTTTTCTACCGAAACCCGAGAAGAGACAGAGGATCATTCCAAGTGTGCGAGGGACTTCCCACCCGCTCTTTGATCTCATTCAAAGGATGCGGCAGTCATTTCTTGACTTGGGATTCATGGAGGTTTCCAACCCGATGATTGTTGACGAGAATGAGATCTATAAGCAGTACGGACCTGAAGCACCTATTATACTGGATCGCTGCTATTACTTGGCAACCCTGCCCCGACCTGACATCGGCTTGAGTCGAACGAAACATGAACAGATTGAAGAATTAGGAGTGAAATTGGACAGAGAGAAGAGTGAGGAGCTACAAAAAGTTTTAAGGGATTATAAGAAGGGAGAGATAGAACCAGATGACCTAGTTGAGGAGCTCTCGAAGGTTCTCGACGTTTCAGACATAACCGCGATGAACATCGTCTCGAAGGTGTTCCCAGAGTTCACTTCACTGAGACCTGAACCGACGACTCTGACTCTTCGATCTCACATTACAACCGCCTGGTTCCTAACGCTGCAATCTTTACAACATAGGTTGGAGTTGCCCCTAAGGTTGTTTACCGTCGATGTTCGTTTCCGCAGGGAACAGAGAGAGGATGCAACTCACCTCCGTGTTCATCATGCCGCGAGCTGCGTGATAATGGACGAAGAACTAGACGTTAAAACGGGTGAAGAGATGACAAGGTTGATGTTAAAACCGTTGGGATTCGAGAAGTTCCGTTTTGTACAAAAGAAGGTGACTTCGAAGTACTACGCGCCACAAATGGAGTATGAGGGCTACATCCATCATCCAGGCTTAAACAAGTGGATTGAGGTCGTTGATTACGGATTGTACAGCCCGATCGCTTTGGCCAAGTACGATCTTGAATATCCAGTCTTGAATGTCGGAATTGGCGTTGAACGGGTTGCCCTAGCCCTATACGGAGAAGAAGATATTAGGAGGCTCGTTTATCCCCAGTTCTACACTGAGTTATCGTTATCGGACGTTGAAATCGCCAAGATGATAGGGTACGAGATAGAACCCAAGAGCAACGAGGGCATTGAACTTCGAGAGAGCATAATTGCCAAAGCAATTCAGTATGCGGACGCTCTAGGTCCATGCGAGTTTCTTGTTCACGAAGGTAATATCCTCGACAGGAAGGTTAGAGCATACGTCTACGAGACTGATACTGATGTTAAACTGTTAGGGCCCGCAGCGAGAAACCGCATCTATGTTTACGATGGGAACATACTCGGTATTCCTTTGGAAGGCATGGAGGATCTTGAACTCGTAAGGGAAGCTAGGGCGAAGGGAATGGCGACAGAGATAAGTTACCTTGAAGGAGTGGCATCACTTGCAGCTGCGAGAGTGGAGGAGGCTGCCAAGACAGGGGAGAAAGGCGTGAACATCCGTGTTAGAGTCGCGAAGTCGCCTGCCGATGTTAACATCAAAATAGGCGATGTTGCGAAAAGGTATATAACTGGAAAGAGAAAGAAGATCGAGGTCAAGGGACCCGTCTTCGTGGGAGTTAGGGCGGAGATGCTCGGCTAAACCGACGCTCCTCTTCTAACCTTGTTTGCTAAGTTATGAGCGAGCCTTATCGGTTCTGGAAACTTGTTCACAGTCAAGAAGTGTTTAACGACCTCAATCGCCGTTTCTAACCTTATCATGTGACCAACCGAGACGAAGATAGGTTTACAGCCTTGTTTTGAGAGTAGGGCCGTACCCACAACTCTTTCTTGATACTTCAGAGGGGCCGAGTCTCCAATTTTCTCCAGTTTGCCTTCATATTCTCCACATAATCTTGTTGCAGCGACACCTATCGTCGGCTTATTAATGGAAACTCCAATATAAGATGCGCAGCCGCAAAATAGAGGATGAGCGATTCCTTGCGAGTTTACCATGAGAACATCGGGTTCCAACTTCAGACTCTTTGCCAATCTAATTATTAATGGGCCCTCGCGGAAACCTAGAAAAGTTGGAATATATGGGAATGAGACCTTTCCTTTTATAACCTTCTCTTCGATCACTCGGAAGGTGTTATAGTCCATCGTTACTGCAGCAGTTATCGCTTCATCATCGAGATAGGCAACATCAGATCCTGTAACACGGTTAATCGGCTTTCTGAAGTCGTCCTCGGTCACTATCTTAGCAGCGATTCTTACCTGTATTCTTCGGAGCCTTTCTAAATCGTAATTCCGCCTTAATGGATCCGCAATCTGTGCAATTTTTCGATCTTCAGGCAAACTTGACATCCCATTCAACTTTCCCTTGGTTAGTAGAGATCTTAGGAATCCCAGAGTGAGTGAACCCGTTTGTATTTATATCATGATAGGTGGTGTCCTTAAGTATTATCCGGACATAAGAGGAGGCTGAAGTCAATACAAGCCGTGGAATCCATTGACCTTGTCAAAGTTTATCGCAACAAGGAAACTGTCGAGGCTTTGAAAGGCGTCACCATCTCAATTAGAAAAGGCGAACTTTTCACGTTACTGGGACCAAATGGTGCGGGCAAAACAACATTTCTGAGAATCATATCCACCCAACTTTTACCAACAAAGGGGGAAGCATACGTTTTAGGATATGATGTTCTGAAGCAGGCTGACGAGGTGCGTAAGCACATTGCAATTGTTCCCCAGGACGTGGCCACATACGGCAACTTCACACCATGGGAATACTCTTACTATTTCGCAGTACTCCGCGGCATGTCCAGACACGAAGCTAAAGAATATGCGGAGAAAGCTTTGAAAGCCATCCAGCTTTGGAACCTGCGAAACCGAACATGTGCAACACTTTCCGGCGGAGAGAAAAAACGTGCAATAATAGCTTCAGCCTTAGCCTCAAACGCGGATATTTTCATGCTTGACGAACCCACGAGCGGTTTGGACGCTGTAGCGCGAAGAAGTGTCTGGGCTATCTTGAGGGAAATGGTTGAGCAAGGCAAGACAATTCTGTTGACAACGCACATAATGGAGGAAGCTGAAATAGTTTCAGACAGGCTCGCAATAACAAGTAAGGGGAAGGTGATCGCTGAAGGAGCACCGGAACAGATTAAACGTCTTGCGAAGGAGAAATTCCGTGTTGTCGTGGAAGGCAGCTTAAGCAGTTTAGGCATCACGGAAAGCGACAATCGAGTTAGTAGGTTTGGTAGTAAGTGGATAATCTATCTGGAAGACGAAGATGATGCCTTGGAAATTGTTAGAACAGCATTAAGGAAGGGATTGAAAGCCGAAACTGCGCCAGTCACGCTTGAAGATGTCTTTGTAAAACTGGTGGGAGGAGAAGCAGAATGAACGTCAAAATCGTAAGGGACATTTTGGTAATTGCGATGATAAAATCCATTCCAGATCTCAAGAGGTCGCCCTTAATGCTGATTCTTGCCGGATTGATAAGTGCTCTACCATTATTCTTTATGATGATGTTTGGGGCACAGCTGAGTAATGGGCTTATAGGCGCGATGGTTGCAACCATAGGTTTCATTGGTCTGATGGCTGCGATTCAGGACGTTGCAGGGGATAGGTATCTGAAAATAAGAGAGATCATAGTCGCTATGCCTGTCCATCCGATTTCTTATGCTATGGGCATAGCCTTTGCACCGTTGATATTCTCCTCTCCGGGTCTGCTAATCTTCGTGGCGCTTGCCATATGGTTGGGTGTGCTAACGTTTTCCTCTCTGCTCTGGTCGATCATCATCTTGATTTCATGTTGGGCGACATTGAGTAGCCTAGGCTTCCTGATATCAACGTACCTTCAAAGGGCAAGCATTTACACTTTAAATGCTTTATCAAACCTTCTTGGGATAGCTTTAGTGTTTCTACCGCCGGTCTATTATCCAGAAGAGATGCTTAGCAGTTTCAGCTGGATAGCCTTACTCTTTCCAACCTCAAACGCCGCCGGTTTGATCAGGATTTATTCCGGCTTGCTTGACACATCCATAGTGATGATTCTTGCACGATGGTTGATCCTACTAGCAACAATGATAGCTTGCACGATTGCGACACTTGTCAAGGCGAAATGGAGAGAAAGTTAAAAGCAGATAGTTGCCTTGGGGAAGCACTTGCTATTACACTGACAGCATACGTATGGCACTCGTTTTGCCGCATCATAAATAAAGAGTGGAAAATCTTGCGATTTCATCATTCAAAGTATTGTCTCCCCGTTGGCTTTCAATGATCTGACTCTTCATCACGTAAAACGTTATATGCAAATTTACAGATTTAGGCTTATGTCACTGAAACTTTCTGGTAAGGTAGCATTGGTGACGGGTGCAGGCAGGGGTTTAGGTCGGGCTTATGCTCTTCATCTTGCCAAGATAGGTGCCGATGTCGTCATAAATGACATCAATCTCGAATCTGCCAAGGAGTACGATGAGAAACTCACAGCTCCGACCGTGATGGATGAGATCAAGAAATTGGGAAGAAGATCGATTGGAATCCAAACGGATGTGACCAAGAAGGATCAAGTCAACTTGATGTTTGAGCGCATACTGGACGAATTTGGGCATCTTGATATACTTGTTAATAATGCGGGCGGCAACCTTAATCGTCTAGGTCCTAAGGCTGGTTCTCCGGTCACGTTTCCTTCCTCCGCCTCGATGGAGGATCATCACTTTATCATGAATGTGAATCTGACCGGAACCATCCTCTGTTGCCAAGCCGCCAGCATTCCCATGAAGGAGCAGAAATATGGCAAAATTGTGAACGTGGCATCCCAGTCGGGCATGCATGTAGCCCCTGAGATGATCAAAGGCATGTCGTACAACGTCGCGAAGGCCGCAATCATACATTACACGAGATGCTTAGCCGCTGAGCTCGGCCCCTACAACATCAACGTTAACTGCATTGCTCCCGGATGGATATATACATCGAGAGCAGTAGCCGAAGGGAGGAGAGGAGAAGTCGCGAAAGCACTTGAGAAGCAGATTCCCCTAGGTCGCCTAGGTTATCCTGAAGATGTCGCCAAAGTAGTTGAATTCCTCGTGACGGATCTTTCGGATTACGTCACCGGACAGTGCATATCCGTCTGTGGAGGCTACGTCCTCTTTTGAAATATGGTTGGCCAAGCCACTTTCTGTCTTCGAGATGAACCAAGCAAGAAGCCAATCCCGAAACTGAAAGAACGACGACTTTCATGCAGCGAAAATCTTTTGTAACCATTTCCAATAATATTTTGAGGGAGACATTGGGTGATGAATCATAATGTGAGTATCAGAAATTTCGCTATAGGGGATGAGGAAGCTTGGCTTCGTCTTCTAAGAGAGGCTTATGCAAATCTTGATTCTAGGTCGCTTGATGACATAAGGCGGCTGGTTGATTCTAGGGTTTTTCCTCGAATTGGGTTTTCTTAGCTGAAGACGATAGAGAGATAATTGGCAGTGTTAGGGTGAGACCTTTGCCGCGCAGAGACTACTATGAACTTTGGGATCTAGCTGTATCTAAGAAATATCAGCAGAATTATGTGCTAGGGCTTCTAGTTGAGAACGCTCTGTCATATCTCAGAAAAGACAAAGCTAAGTTTGTTAGAGGCTATACTCTTTCCATAGAACCCTACGTGTCAACTTACATCAAATATGACTTCAAGCCTACCAGGCGTATATTGAGAATTGACTGGAATCTCAATGAAGAACTGCCCTTGCTGCAAGCAAGAGAGGACATCGTCGTAAAAGAAGCGTTCTTGTACGATCCGCAGAAAGTGGCCAGTATATTGGTTAGGTCGCTTTCCCCTTACTGGAACTGGTGGGTCGAAGATCAGGGGGGACCTGAAGAGCTTGCTCGCATTAGCGAAAGTTGGTTTAGGCAGCAAAAGTGGTTTGTGGCGGAATTGGGAAAAGAAGTTGTAGGTCTGGCCGGCTTCACTGTAGGAGAAGACAACGTGGGGCGATTCATCGGTGCAATGGTCCTCCCAGAGCATAGGATGGGCAGAATAGGATCTACTTTGATGCAAGTCATTCTGAAGGAAGCTAAAAAGGCTGGACTAAAGAGCCTAAGGGTCTACACTCTAGCTTTCCTGGACCGATTGGCACCAGGAGCCGTATTGTATCTCAAATCAGGAGGAAGAATAACAGCAGAGTATCTGCAACTCGAAAAAACGCTGGTTAACTGAGACCTCTTCTCACGATTTTCTTCTTCTAAAAGAGAAATGGAGAAGAAAACGAAAGTCTTTGTTGAAGTATCTTTGACGATGAACACGAGCAAGATTTTGTGGAAAGAGGATGAATTTTGATTGATCAAAGTTGTATGTTTTGACTTGGATGATACATTGTGTGACTATGAAAATAGTGCTAGTTCTTCACGCCTAAAGATGTTTAACTGGGCGGTTGCTAAATGTGAAGGACTGGAACAGTCTCAATTTCAGAGGGCATATGATAAAGCCTTAAAGGATATGATAAACCAATATAACGGGTCAGCAATATTCCTAAGAATGAGTGGGGAACAAACTCGACTTGAACTAGTAAGTCGTGCACTCGGAGCTTGTGGTTTTTACGATTCTTTTCTCGCTCAAGAACTGGTAAACATTTATGGAGAACAAAGAAGAAAAACATTGGAACTTTTCCCTGAGGCACTTCATGCGCTTTCTTCTTTGCGCACAAAGTACAGTCTTAGTCTTCTAACAAATGGTCCTTCAGATGTGCAACGCAAGGAGATCGAAGATCTTCAAATAGCGGAATATTTTGATTACATAATTATCGCTGGAGAAGTAGGTTATGCAAAGCCTGATCCCAAGATTTTCAATCTTCTCATAAGTAAATATGCAATTCCGCCTCCACAAATTCTCTATGTTGGAAACTCTCAAGAAGAAGACATACTTGGTGCTCATGAAGCAGGTCTAAAGATCGCTTGGATAAACAGAAAAAGTGAAGCATTAATCCCAGAGATACCCAAACCCCACTATGAGATTAGAAATCTCTCAGAACTATTAGATCTCCTTTTATGACACTCTGCTAGCTAGATGTCTTAACAATGAAAGAAGAATTCAGCGTCATCGACCCTTGGCCCAGAGGGCTGATTCTGTAAACGCATTTGCGCCTCAGCAAGGAATAGAAAGTCAAGAAAGCATCTAGATGCCAAGTCTTCTCTAAGGAACAAGTCCATGTCCAAAACTGGGATTGTTCTCGTAGCCCATCATTCAGTCTTCCAAAGCCCTTCTTGTGCTTACCCCTTGTTTTTTCGCATTGAAAAGGAGCATTGAACCGTAGATCTCAGGTTTGAAATCTTTGAATCCGGCCTCGCCTAACCATCTGTCTAGTTCAGTGAGTTCAAAAACATGGACACCGTGACTTTTCCTCAAGTGTTCGTAAACACGTCTATGCTTGAGGAACCTTCTCCTAGTGAAAGTCATGACTGTCAGCGGGCTTCCGGGCTTCAAGACTCTGGCTATCTCTCTCAACGCCTTGACAGTGTCGGGGAACAAGTGTAACGCCCCTGAGCAACAGGCAGCGCTGAAAAAATCGTTGGGAAACGGCAGGTTCTCAACATCTGCCCGAGCTAGGAAGATGTTGCTCAGCCCCTGTTTCTCGGCTCGCTTTCTCGCCTGTTCAAGCATGCCCTGTGAGATATCCATCCCATAGACCTTCTCTGCTTCCTTGGCAATAGATCTCGTATAAATGCCTGTTCCACAGGCAACATCTAGCACTATGTCGCCTTGTGCATCAGTCATTTCCGTTACCTTTTTGACGATCTCTCTTACAGACGGGATCCTGATCCCGCCATATATGTGATAGACGACTGGATACCAAAGTCTTGTTTCGTATATCTTGGCAAGCTTGTCTATTCTGCCGACCGATCTGATAATCGGATTCTCGCTTTCCGACACTGGCTGGGTAAGGAAGTTTGGAATCCCATTCTTCATAATGTAAGTCCTCTGGCAAGATCGGCAAGAATAGCCGCAGTCGGCAAACGAAAGTCTAGATCTGCATATGGGGCAAACATACGGCAGTGATTCACCATTGAGAGAAGGTAACTTCACAAACATGGTTTGTCACCTCGGATGCATCTTAAACAAACTCCATGCCGGTCAGCTATCAATAGAGATCTCTCGCCACAGGTCACGCACCTTCCAGATTCGTCCGATAAGGTAAAAGTGGCGAAAGGGCTACTTATATCGGCATCGGTTTCAAACAGTTTCTCCCGGAAGGCTTCATCTTACTCATTAGTCAGTCCAATCGTTGCACTCAACATCGTTCATCAAGCTTCGTCTTAAGTCCTTTCATGCAGAGCTAAGGCTTATATGATATACCCTCTGAAAAATTGCTGTGGTGGGATTATGACGGTAAGGACGAGAGTGGCTACCTTTAAGGGCGCTGGCAAGATATCGCTTAAGGAAGTGGACTTGAAGCCTGCTGAGAACCAAGTCCTCGTTAAGATATATCAGGCATCCATCTGCGGGACGGATAAGCTCCTTTTTTGGGGAGAGATCCCAGACGAAGTGAAGTTGCCGATTTCCCCATGGGGACACGAGGGAGGCGGCACTGTGGTCGAAGTCGGATCTAAGGTCACGGAGTTTTCTGTTGGTGACAAAGTGATGTCCTTCGGGTATGGAACGTATGCTGATTACTGTCTTTTCACTTTGCCCTATGGTTGCTTACCAGCTCCGGAGGGCGTAGATATGGACATCGCGTGTCTGGGGGAGCCGCTGTCTTGCGCTGTGTACGCTTCTCAGGTTGCGACCAAGAACATGCAGGTAGGCGATGTGGTTGCCGTAGTTGGAGCCGGTTTCGCCGGCCAGGTGATCGCACAAGGTGTAAAGATGGGCGGAGCCGACAGGTTGATCGTGATAGACCTGATAGACGAGAAGCTTGAGCTAGCCAAGAAGTTGGGAGCCGACGTAGCGATCAACGTAGACAAGGAGGATGTGGCCAATTCAGTGATGGACCTAACGGACGGGAGGGGAGCAGATGTGGTTGTTGAGGCTTCTGGTTCTGGAGATGGATTGAACACGGCCTCCGCAATCATCAGGCACAATGGAACGATAGCCATCTACAGCCACTACATGAAGCCCTTCATGGCGAACATGCATCGATGGCATGAGGATTGTCTAAATGTAATAAATACTTGCCTGATGCATCGTACCAGAGAGGAAGCTGTCGTCGGCGTTAAAGAAGCCTTCAGGCTAGTGAAGAAGGACATTTTCAACATAAAACCTCTCATAAATAGGAGGTGCCGCCTCTCAGAGATCGCCGATGCGTTCAAGAAGGAGATGGAAGAACGAACATCCGTGAAAACGGTCATCATCCCATAGGTGCAGCTGAAACCAACCTCTAATCGAGGCTGTTCGATGACTCATTATGGGAGTTAACAAATGCAAAAGGATCTTCTCTAAAAGATGAAAGAAACTCGACGAAATCGCTTCTGGCTCAGATTGGAGTCTTAAGCAGCTCAGTGGCTCTTTGAAGACACTTCTTGGCCAACTCATCTGGGTTTCCTCTCTCTTGAATCTCCATCATGAAGATGCCTCTGTAGTCTACTTTCCTAAGGTTTCTGATTACTTGGTTCCAGTCTATGGTTCCGTCGCCGGGTGGCCAGTGGCGGTCTTCCTTCCCGTCGTTGTCGTGGACATGAAGAGTCCAAAGGGATTCTCCTGCCTCGGCTATCTCTCTTTCCTGAACGTCTTCTCGGCTGGGTAGAAGGTTAGCGTGACCCGTATCGAGGCATATTCCTAGCAAGTGTGAATCTGCATCATCTATGATTTGCCTTAGGTCGGCGACTCTGCTGCCAAACCTTCCGCCTGCTTGGTCGATCATATTCTCAAGGGCAATCTTCACCCCTAGATCTTCAGCCTTGCCAGTCAGCTCCTTTAGGGCTTCGAGAGAGTTCTTCCTCATGGCCTCACGCCCGATGGGGAGGCTGTCAGAGTGACTGGGATGCAACACCATTATTGGGCACTCTATGCTTCTGCAGTACTCCAGTGTATCCATGACCAGATCGATAGATTGCTTCCTCATCTCAGGATGCGGCGTAGAGAGGTCAACGCCGTCTATTGGCGCATGAACAGAGTTTGGGTGGAGGGATAAGTCCTTCAAGAGATTCTTCAGATCCATCAGATTGCAGCTTGGAAAGATTCTAGGATCCAAATGAATCTTATCTGCGTTTATTTCCACCTCCGCGAAGCCCGCATTCTTGATATCTCTTAGCGCTTTTTCCAAGGATTGGCTTGCGAACGACCAAGAATGAAATCCAACTTCCAAGTTACCTATCCCTCAAACACATATTGGGACAAGTTTTTTAAACGTTAGCCAACTGATGCAACACCAAGAATTTGTTGGGGAAAATGGAGACAAACGGTGCTGACTGAGTCTCCGCTTCGGAGAGACCACCTTCAATGGAACAGATTGCTTCCGTTTTTGTCACCCGACATATACTGGAGGATCACAGGTTAAGATCATAACCACAATCTCTGCACCAGCAATTCTGAATCTCCACAGATCTTGAAGACTTAGAAGCCTGCCTCAAACAATCTCTTGACTAACTTCCTTCATATGTCAAGGCTTCAGTATTACTTTTAGAACGTTTTCTTTGTTGGTTGTCATCTCCTCGAATCCTTTCTGCGCATCCTCTAAAGCGAAGATATGAGTTAAGTACGGTTGCAGGTTGACTTTGTCGTTGGCTATGAGGCTTATGCTTGACCTGAAATCGTAGTCACTATAAATGTATGAACCGTGCAACTCTAGCTGGTTCGTGACGACCCTCATCATGTCTATCTCCATGTTCTTTTCGAGCAGGCCCACAGCAATTATGGTTCCTCCTTTCTTAACTGATGCCAGAGCCTGTTGAACCGTGCTCTGAATTCCCACAACCTCGATGCTTACATCCACACCTTTCCCGTCAGTCAACGTCAGTATTTCTTCAACTGCATCTTTTTCTCTCGAGTTGATTGCGACATCAGCTCCCAATTTCTTTGCTAAATCTAGCCTAGAATCCAATATGTCAGTTACAATTATCTGCCCCGAGGTTCTCAGCCTCACGACCTGCGTTATCATTGAACCGACGGCTCCGGCGCCTATGATGAGGATCGAATCGTTAACCCTCATACGCGAACTGTCAGCAACATGAACAGCAACTGCCAATGGCTCTGTCAGACATGCTTTTTCGAATGCCAGTCCAGGCGCTATCTTGTAGCATCTGTCGGCGGGCACCGCCACGTATTCAGCGAAACCCCCAAGAACATGCAACCCCATGAACCTTATGTCTCTGCAAAGGTTCTCGTTCCCACATCTGCAGTATTCGCATTCTCCACATGAGAGTACGGGGTAAACGACGACTCTGTCATTTCTTTTCAGCCCTTTCACGTCTCTTCCCGTATCAGCGATCTCACCCGCGATCTCGTGACCCATTACAAGCGGTGGGACCCTTCTTCTGGAAATACCTTCGTAGGCATGAAGGTCCGAACCACATATGCCTACTGCTCTAACCCTTACAAGAACATCACAGTCTCCTACATCAGGTTCTGGAATCTCTTCAACCCTGACATCTTTACCTCCATACCATATCGCGGCTTTCATAATCTTCACCTCATTACCTCTTCTTTCTCTCTGAAACTTTTTGAATAGCGGCAATAATATTCCTCACAGTGATGCCATGAGCTTCTAGAAGCTCACCGTAATCAAGTGCGGACTCCCCGAACTTGTCCTGAACTCCTATGCGCTCGATCGGAACAGGGATGGTTTCTCCTACTACTTCGCTGACCGCGCTTCCAAGACCGCCGATTACACTGTGCTCCTCAACAGTAAGGACGGCACCAGTCTTTTTCGCCATCTTCAAAATCGACTCTCGATCAATCGGCTTGATCGTGTGAACGTCAAGGACCTCTACGCTTATACCTTCTTTTGCGATCCCATCGGCGGCCTTCGCAGCCAATCCTACTGGATACCCTGAGGCCACTACGCCGACATCGCAGCCTTCTCTTACTTTTAACGCTTTTCCGATCTCAAACTGGCACTCGTTCTCACTTTCCCAAACGAGAGGAATTGGCATACGATTAAGCCTAAGGTACGCTGGACCTCCTGACCTATACAGAGCACGAGCAGCCTTACGGGCTTCTGTGGCGTCGCAAGGCACCACCACAACCATGTTTGGCAGGGCACGCATCAGGGCAATATCCTCTAGTGATTGATGTGTGGCACCGTCATGGGAGTCAGACAGTCCGGCGCTCGTACCGACAATCTTGACGTTAAGGTTCTGGTAGCAGACTGAGACTCTGATCTGATCGTACACTCTTCCCGTGGCAAAGACTGCGAATGTGTGTACGAACGGAATCAGCCCTACGGTTGATAATCCGGCTGCAACGCCGATCATGTTTGCTTCGGCTATTCCTGCCTCGAAGAACCTCGTTGGAAACTTTCTGGCAAATATATTCGTTTTGTTCGAGTGGGAGAGGTCGGCATCAAGGACAACTACTCGTGGGTCTTCTCCGATTTCAGCGAGTGTCTCTCCGTATGCTGTCTGCATATCTTCTAGTTTCTCGATCTAATCCACCTTCCTTTTGTCTTCAAGATCCTTCAATGCCTTCTCATACTGTTCCTGAGTCAAAGCGCAATGGTGGAAACTTGAAATATTTTCTGCAAAAGAGATTCCACAACCTTTCACGGTTTGACAAACTATCATCGTTGGCCGACCCTTGATATCAGCCGCTCTGTCCAATGCACCCAGAATCTCGCCCATACTATGCCCATCAATTTCGATGACCTCCCAACCGAAAGCGCGCCACTTTGGCGCTAAAGAGTCTATGATGGTCTGACCTGAAGCCATCAGTTTGTTCTGATCGGTGAAAGCGGTCAGGTTATCCAGCTTATAATGCGTTGCAAAGATGGCCGCTTCCCAGATCATTCCCTCGTTGCTCTCGCCATCGCCTACAACAGCATAGACGCGAAAATTTTTCCGCATAATCTTGGCGCCTAGCGCTACACCACATGCGATCGAAAGCCCTTGACCGAGCGAACCAGTTGACGCCTCAATGCCTGGCACCTTTATCCTATCAGGATGACCCTGCAAAATACATCCCAACTTCTTCACATTCCTGAGCTCCTCACGTGGAAAATACCCAAGTTCGGCAAGGGCGACATACTGAGCCAAAACGCTGTGTCCCTTACTTAGAACAAAGCGGTCCCTATCCTCCCAAAAAGGGTTCTGAGGATCATGCCTCATTTGATGGAAATACAAAGCTGCAACGATATCTACGATGGACATGGAGCCGCCTAGGTGTCCCCTTTTGCCGCCAGCCATAATCTCAAGAATGCCCTTTCTGATGGCGAGCGCCTTTTCCTCTAACGCATCTATGACTGATTGAGAATGCATAAGTTGATAATCCATCGGGAAATATATATAATTTTGTGACTAATCGCCTGATAGAGCCATAACTTGTCATATCTAAACTCTTAATGGTTCCAATTCCTCATCTTTTATCGCTTCTATCTCCAAGATTTGCTCTTCCTTATCTTTGAATGCCACTCTCGCAGGAGCATCTTTGGGCGCGTCTGAATACCGAGCTGTGATCGCCGCGGCCTTCTTCAAGACATTCTGACTGTCTTTTCCCGTTATGAGAGTTAATGGACCCTCGTGGTCAACTGTTTTCAGGTACGGTATGCCGGATTTCTCAGCGATCATAAGAAGTCTATTATTCTCTTGCTCATTTCTTCCCACGATGACCTTTACACCGTCGATTCTGAAGTGACGGCCACACTTCAACAGCGCAACATCCTTCAACGTAAGTGTATTCTCGTGTTTCAAGTGTTCCCTTAACCTTTCAGCAAATCTGGGATCGGTGAGCAAGCACCCTCCAGACGGGTTCGGATATTCGGCGATGCCGAGTTTCCTGGCGAGCTCCATCTGCGGGGCTCTCCTTCGCCCCGTAATGCCCAAAAGCATGTCACGCCTGACTAGTCTTCTCCTCTCAGGTTCGCTTTCAGAAAGAAGCATCGCCGACAAAGGTCTGAGGACTTTTCCCTCGACGCCTGCTTCCCTCTCGATCTTCAGCATGGATTCCTTCCTCTGCGAGAACGGTCTCTCACCCAGAACTTCACCAGTAACGAGGAAATCTGCCCCGATTCTCCCTGCTAATTCCTTGGCCTTCTTGAACATGAGTATCCGACAGTCAAGGCAAGGGTTCATCTGACTTCCATAACCATAAGCAGGGCTAACCACCATATCGAGAAATTCTTGCCCCAAGAAGACTCTGTGGATCTTGATACCTAGCTTTGCGCCGAAATGGTTGACGGAACACCTGTCACAGAGACAGAAAGGAGTCACGAAGTTAACGGCCTCAACCTCGATATCTTGATCCAAGACCATTTTGACGGCTAGAAGGCTGTCTAAGCCGCCGGAGAGAAGAGCTAATGCCTTAGGTCTTTTATCCGTTCGATCCTGGTCAACTATGGTGCATCCCTGTTTTTCGTTTGACACTTCGTTCTCTCCATCTATCTTTCACGAACACGCACTTGTATTGTTTAAGGTGATTCTTTCGATTTATGCCTTGTCATTCTTTGTCACGAGACGTTTATAAGTTATGACATTGCCAAAAAGAACACGCCGTTATAACTACTTTCCAGAATGTGTTGCTCTCTAACTACCTTCAGCTCCATGACTTGTGACCTCTAAGGAACATGCATTACGCTCTCTGCGAAAGTCTTGGCATTTCTCCGCCCAACACCTCTCCCTGTATCTAAAGCCGGAGACTTCACAGCTGTGAATTCTTTCTTCGTTTCTACATATCTCATGTCCAATCGCGCTCTCACGCCTTTTGTGCATCAATCTAGACCATAGACTCATCGGTTTTGATGCATTTTGTCCTTTATGTTTTTGACTCCCAACTTGTTGAACAACTCAGATTTAGACTGGGAATCAGAAAGGTTATTAGCAAAGTCTTCCCGATTTAAAATGGTTGGAACTTAGTCTTCAAGATATTTGAATCAACAGAAAAGAGAGAATTGAGCAACATGTCTGCCTTCAAATATAAACAAGTGATCGTCGTTAGGGCAGACTTGAACATGAGTCCTGGAAAAACGGCTGCTCAGGCAAGCCATGCAGCTGTATCAGCAGCGGAGAAGACTAGAAACGAGCACCCTGAGTGGTGGCATTCATGGGTGGAGGAGGGGCAACGCAAAATCATCGTGAAAGTGGATTCTGAAGAGGCTCTTTTAAACATTGAAAGAGAAGCAAAGGCTGCGGGGTTGCCTTCTGAACTGATCCATGATATGGGCCTGACGGAGCTCCAACCCGGGACAACAACCGTCCTGGGAATAGGTCCAGCGCCTTCAGACCTTTTGGATAAAGTCACTCGGAAGCTCCCGCTTCTCTAGGCGAAGAGATTGAACATCCCGAAACTTGAAGAAGATCTAGGGATAGAGGTTTACGCATCGAGATCTCCCGGAATAGGTGGGAAGATACGTTCTCTCCCAGAAGACTTTAGAGTCGAAGAAATTCTGATCGACGGGTCGAAGGCTACAGTTCAACCTGATGTTGCTAGGGTCTCCGGATGGGGACGGTATCTCCTCTGCATCTTAACCAAAAGAAACTGGGATACCTTGATCGCCCTAAGAAAGGTTGCAGAGTATTTGGGCATAAATCTCGATCGCCTACAGATAGCTGGCATCAAAGACGCGAAGGCCTCGACTGCTCAGCACATAACCATAAGCGGCATTCCTCCCGAGAAGATTCTTGAAATCAGAATTAGGGACATAACCGTTAAGCCCTTGCGCTTTGTCGACCAAGAGCTCTCGCCTCATCTTCTATTTGGCAATAATTTCCACATAGCAATCAGAGGCTTAGAGCAGGACAAAACCACCGTCGAACAGCGAATTGAGAAGATAAGAGGCGAGTTGGAGACCATTGGGGGCTTACCAAACTATTTTGGGCATCAACGTTTCGGTTCAAAAAGGCCAATAACGCATTTGGTTGGCTACCATATCATTAGGAGGAACTTTGAAGATGCCGCGCTGGCATTTCTCTTGAAAACAAGCCAGTTCGAGAATCCGGATTCAAGGGAAGCACGTCGACGCCTGAACGAGACACAAGACTTCAAAGCCGCGCTCAATTACTTTCCAGAGCGACTGATCTATGAGAAGTTGATGTTGAAGCATCTGGCGAAGTACCCTAGGGATTTCCTAGGAGCCTTGAACAGGTTACCTTTGAGACTTCGCAAACTATTCGTCCAGTCCTATCAGTCCTTCCTCTTCAACAGGTTCCTAAGCGGACGGATCAAGCAAGGCGTCCCCCTAAATGAGCCACGTGTCGGAGATTACGTAACAGATCTTGATGCATCTGGTCTTCCAACTGAAAGCTATGATAGGGTGACTGATGATAACCTTTCAATGCTGAAAAGAAAGGTGGAAGAGGGAAAAGCTGGCATAGCGGTCCCGCTTATAGGTTTCAGGCAACCTCTTTCGCAAGGCGCTGAAGGAACGAGCGAGGAAACCGTTCTGGACAAAGAAGGCATCAGCCCAAGCGATTTCCACATCCCCGAGATGCCTAGCGTCAGCTCCTCCGGGGGCTTGCGACTAATATCGATGCCAGTGATTGATCTCTATTCAGAAGAGGCATGTGAGGATCCGTTAAACCCAAACAAACTGATGATAGCGCTCAGCTTCACTCTACATAGAGGTTCCTACGCGACGACCCTTTTGCGTGAATTCATGAAGCCGCAGTCGGACTTCGACGTCATCTCTTCAGGTTTCTAGTCGCTATAAGTAGTCAAAACAATCCACGGCGTTGAAAAGCACTAGTTCCACAGAAGATTATTTCATAGATGTGAGCTTCTCGAAAGGATATCAGACCTTGCAGAAGCCAGTTTCTACTTCAAGGGGTGAGCCTGAAGCGGTCCCTTGGGAAGAGTATAACCTCCCTTATGTTCTTTCTTCCCGTCAGCATCATGATTAGCCTCTCCAAACCTATGGCCCAGCCTGCGTGCGGTGGCATACCATAATCAAATGCCTGCAAGTGATAGCTGAAAGACTCCGGAGATAATCCTTGTTCCTTGAGCCTTTTGACTAGCAGGTCCTTATCGTGAACGCGGGTCCCTCCGGAGGCGATCTCAATCCATTGCCACATTAAATCGAATCCTTCGCTGATTTCCGGTTTGTCATCCCTGGGCTTGATGTAGAAAGGCTTCAAGATCGTCGGCCAATCCACTATGAAGTAGAAGTATGGGTGGATCTCCCCCAAAGTTCTATAGGCCAAAGTTGGTATGTCTTCGCCCCAAGATACCTCTGTGCCTTTCTCGGCTAGCTCCCTAAGAACCTCATCGTAGCCAAAGCGTTTGAAAGGAATCCTAGGCACATCTATGTGATATCTTAAGATCTTCAGTTCTTTCTGACATCTCTCCTTCACGGTTCTGCAGACGTACTCCATCAATTCCTCAGCTACTTTCATAACATCTTCCGCAGTTGCAAAAGCCTCTTCAATGTCAACAGAAACGAACTCGGTTACGTGACGCCGAGTATGAGACTTTTCAGCCCTAAATGCAGGGCCGATTTCAAAGACCTTCTCAAAGTCTATAACCAGCTGCTCCTTATACAGTTGCGGGCTCTGTGCAAGGAAGGCTTCCCTCTCGAAGTAGGCAACTGGGAAGAGTTCTGCCCCTCCCTCAGTGGCCGATGCAATTATCTTCGGGGTATTAACTTCTATGAAACCTTTTTCCGACAGAAAGTCACGTGTAGCTTCCAAGGTCGTGTGCCGGATCTTGAAAGTTGCCTGATTCTCATCTCGGCGAAGATCGATTACTCTGGCATCCAGGCGGACATCGACGTCTGCCCGCGTCTTCCCTGTTATATCGATCGGAAGCGGCTGGTTGGCAACGCCTAGAATTCGAATCTCATTGGGTATGATCTCGGCTCCACCGGGAGCTTTACCCATTTCCTTGATTATGCCCCTAACGCCTATGCAGTCCTGCCTCTGCAAGGTGTTAGCCTTGGTTAGGATTTCTCTGCTGGCCTCGCTTTGGGGAATTGTTATCTGAACCGTTCCTTCCTTATCTTGAAGTACGATGAATCTTATGCCGCCTAAGTCTCTCAAGTCGCGGATCCATCCCGCGACGATGACTTCTTTTCCGTTTAGTTTGGGGCTTATCTCGTTTGAGTAATGTGTTCTACGCCAGGATCCCAGCTTGTCGATCTCCATTGCACGCAAACCGCCGCTAATCAGCAAACTCTATCCTAAGGGTTATGCCGTGGATCTTCTTTGCGATCTCCTTTACCGCCTTTGTATTTATCTGAGGCCTCTTCCTCCCCTTCTTTAGGATCATCCTCGTCTCAGTTGTTCCATCCGGCAACCAGATCTTGTTTACGGTTATAATGTTTAATGGCGCGAAAAGGTCCTCCAGGAATTTTCTTTCATCAGAGTTATATTCCAATACCCGGATCTTCTTCCCAGTCTGTTGACTCAGAACTTTTGCTATCTTCCCACCGTAACTGAGCATGCGGGCGACGTCTCCCCGCCCAACAAGCAGGGCGAGAACATCGTCTGCTTCAACCGCCTTATGAAAATAAACATTCTGAAGTGGAGGGTATTCCTCTTCGAGCGAAAGCAGTAAGCGGGCGATCTTTAGATCCGTCTCAGTTACTTCGCCCTTCCTAATCTTCTCGCGGCATTGCGAACACAGTATTCCGCTTTTTAGGCAGAACCGACATAGCTCGGCTTTCACTTAGCGTGGAATCCTCCAAAAATAGAGGAGCGGGGGCGGAGCCTAAGATGCGTTCCATGGCTATCGCGTCAATGTTATCTCGATCGTGCTTACGTTCGTCGACGTCCCGGGCTCTTCCGCGCGCTGCAACTGTTGGGTTCCGATGTCTATGTTTCCAACTTTGACATCCGGTAGGAATTTTCGTCTGACGATTTCGACGACATCTACGGCTCGGTTTATGGCTTTCCCTCTTGCCTTGACGTTTACTTCCTTAGCTCCGCCGTGGAAGAGGGTTATGCAGGCCAGGACGTAGTTCATGACGGGTTTTTGGCCAATCAGTACAGAGTTGCTTTCTGACATTTCACCGCCTCACTCCTTAATGTTTCCTCTTCATTAGGCTCTTATGCATCTACTTCATTCATAAATACATTGCGGTTACATCCGAGATATTAGGTCGTCTGGAAAAGAAGGTTCAGATCTTTGTTTATTGCCCTCTTTCTATCTTGCACTGGTTTTACCGAGCTGCTGAGGGTTCTTTGACGCTCGGTTGTCGGATCTGCCGAGGGCAAGACTTACACTGATTTTTCCAGGCTGAAGCAGATGTGTGGTTGCAAGCGCTCGGAGAAAAGAATAAATGCTAGAATCCAAGAGAGAAAACGTGTCAGACTGGGACTATCCCGGATCTTGGGAAAAATGCGTAGTCGGACAACTTAGCGGTATCACTTTTATCAAAGAATTTGAAACGAGGGCAAAACATATATTTACATAGTCTTCGTCTCATAGGTGACGTGAGGTGCGGCTTAGCGTGCCGATCGTAGATATAGTCAAGAAGAGCATAGCCCAAAACCGAAGATTGTATATGAAGATATGCCGAGAGTGCGGGGTTCGAAACGCCAGCTCAGCTAAGAAGTGCAGAAAATGCAGAAGCAAGAACCTGAGATGGAAAAGACGAGAGAAGAGCAGGTAGCTTGCTGGCAACCGTGTTCGCATTGGAACCCGCATGAGAAGATCTGACTTTTCGCAGATTGATAAAGCAGAAGAATTCCCGAGATCTGATCGACATGAGGCTATCCTTAGACTAGACATTTCCCAAGCGCAAGTAGACTCTGACATCACCGCTTCATTTGACCGCAGAGAATGCCTAAGGTCTTCTCGGAATCCATTGCCAGCAATCTTGAGAAAGACTTAAGTCAAGTCTTGACTCAAATAATAGCGAAACTGGACGGACTTGTTAGAATCTTCGAAAATGATGTTGATGCTACTCGCCTCGAGGCATATCGCAGAAGAGAGACTAGCAGTAGAGGAATCGGAGCTGAGCGCCCTGCTAGAACGCGTAAAGTTCGCATCTGAATCCTCGGTCTCTCCTCGCGTCTATTTGCACCCCTTACCCTAAGTGCAGGGAATCCCATGAGAATCGTTCACATTAATGACTGTGCATTTGTGGGGGCATCATTAGTTAGGCAGCTCAGAGACAAAGGACATGATATCGAGCATATCACTCGGTCGAGAAGTATTTTCAGCAAGACATTTGGGATCGCTTGGAGGATTCTGAGAACGCGAGACGCAGATATATACCATGCCCACTATGCTCTTCAAGATGCGTACTTTACACGAATACTTAAGCGTCTGGATGTCCTTCATTGCCATGGCTCGGATGTCAGATGGAGAATCAATGGCGCGTGGGGCTGGATCGTAAGGTCGAATTTGAGGCACGCTAGGAAGGTCCTCGTTTCTACCCCAGACCTCTTGAATAGGGCGTTGGAGTACAATAGTACTGCGGAGTACCTTCCGAATCCCGTGGACACCGAGTTCTTCAAGCCCAAAGCCTTCCATCATGAATGCTGTCATAAGCCTAGAGCTCTGTACTTCATCCTGAGTTACGAGCAGTTGCCTTCTGAGCTGGAGTCGGCACTCGCAGGTGCAGGGTTCGTCTTGGATAAGGTGGCAGGAAGACCGTTCAGATTCGAGGAGATGCCAAATGTCCTTTCGCAGTATGATCTCTTCATCGGGTGCTTTACAATCGATGCGTTCACCAAGACCTGCTTAGAGGCGATGAGCTGCGGGCTGTCAACGATAACATACAAGGATAAGGGAAACTTACGAGCGAGAGTGAACGATCTTGTCGATGCCAAGACGAGGCTAGAAGAGGGCAGGAAGAACCGAGAGTACATCGTGAAATGCCACGATGCGGGGAGGGTTGCTGAAAGGCTTCTCAGGATATACGAGGATTTGCTATGAGATTCGACGTGGTTATGCCAACCATGAATTCCGCCTCCCGCGTAAGCGAGAGGTTCTTCAGACAGGTTCTTTCAGCCATTTTCACAGAGATACCTGTCAATAGGCTGATAGTTGTTGACGACGACTCCAGAGACAGCACCTTGGAGATACTCAAAGAGTTTGAAGACGTCAAAATAGTAAATGGTCTAGGAAGCCTAGGCAAAGCTAGAGAGATCGGGATCAAGAACGTCGAGACTCCATGGTTCTACTTCATCGACGACGATAACGTAATCCCACGCAAATTTCATGAGAGAATGCTGAAGCATGTCAATGACAAAGTTGGAATGGTTCATGCCATCCCTTTCAATCCGTCTCAAACTTGGTATGCAAAACATGAAATGATATTGTCAAGGATGTATTCGTATTTTGGAAGGGTTGAAGGTGCGACTAGAAGGGGATATACCGGTGCTACGTTAATCAGGTTGGAAGCTGTTAGAGATATGACTGTTCCTCCTGTTTCCAGGATGGAGGATTACCGTATCAAGAAGTGTCTGGAGGAAAATGGTTGGGAGGTTAAGACCGCTCTCGACGTATTTGTAGTTCATTATAGCAAGATTTCAGATAAAGCACATTACTTTGATGGGTATTATATGTGCGAGTTTGGTTTCGTATCTTTGCGTAGGATGATTCTTGCTTGGCTGTTCAATTATCCCAAATCGTTGCTAACCACTATGATCAGCAGAGATTTCGGTATCGCTAAGAACATTCCGAAGATATTTTATCTGAGGCTGAGGGGATATGTTGACGCATACAAGAGCGGGAAGGGCAAGCAGCGCGCGCGATAGCAGCAGCTTGGAGCAGCCTGTCACGTAAGGGGACAAACAAAGGAGCTATTAATGTCTCCGTCAACATGTTGGGGGAAGCAGAGTTCGATACAGGAAAAAGCTGGATGTGGTAGCTTGACCAATGGGGTTAGTACAAGAACGCTTGACATCTTAAGCTTTGCAGATCTTAAGCTTCTACGATTGGGAGAGACTTGAAGAAATCAAGAAAAGCACGATCTAAAGTGGCGTTTATGATACCACAACATTTGACTAAATCATAACTTTTATTTGTCCTAATATCATAATCTTTGAAACTGGAGGCACTACTATTGGGGAAACTTTTCTATCTACCAGTAATCCTCGAGTTAATCTACCTTGCTCTCTCCTTCGTGGCAACCCCCTCATTGCTAAAAGCTCTCTTGGTCTTTCCTTCATTATTTATTCTTCCAGGTATAGCTTTGCTGACAGTTACAAGACGGCAACTTGATAATGAACTACCAGAGCTGATTGTTGAAGGTTTCTTCGTTTCGACTTTGATATTGACGACGCTGACATCGTTTATGTTCATGTTGAGCCTTCCTCTAGATCCATCTTACTATTCTCTAGTATCGCTTATTCTTGTGTCGCTATTCACCGTGAGGAAGCCGGTGAGAAAAATAAAGTCCAAGCCTGGCAAATCTGATGTTCTCTTACTTGTTCTCACATTCTCATCGTACGTTGTTCTATTGTTGTGGTTCAGCAGATTTCCGCGTCTATTTCACCCGAATATGGATGAAACAATCTACATTTTCTCAGCTAGAATGGGCGTTTCAAACGGCGAAGCGCCTCCAGCAGGCGTTGCCCCTCATACAAGTGAGTTTTCTGCTCTGATGAGTGGCAGGTTATTCTGGATATACCTTTTAGCCTCATTTATGGCTTGTACAGGTCTACCAACATACCAAGCTGGATTGCTTGGGACATTCTTCTTAGCCATGACCTCTCTAACGTCTTCGCTGTTGGTTAGGGATAAATGGTTGCGTGTAGCTACGTCAGCTGTAGTGTTGGTTAATCCCCTACTACTCGCGTTATCTGATCTAGCGCTAAATGATCTAACCGTAGCCTTCTACGGTGTTTTTTCTACGCTATTCTTTGTCAAGTCTCTTTCAGAAATATCCGGCAGCGTTTCAATTGACTTCGGAAGACTGGTTTACTCTATTCTAGGCTTAGCTGTTCTGATATTGGTCAAGCCTAATCTTGTAATCCTAATCCCGATGTGGCTAATTCTGGTCTATTTGATGGTTCGACACAAACTTTCCAGATCTAGCGACAGGTACAAGATCTTGGCGATTGTGCTCCTGCCTCTGGCTTACGAACTCAGCGTTGATGTTCCCTACGTCATTTCCTTATGGATATTGAGAGATAGCAGACTCGCAGGCCTATTCCGTAATTTCCTATTTGTAAGTCCGGTTCAGTACTTAATAGTTTCTATTTCAACATATTCTGCTCACAGCTTTGTTGATCGTATAGACTACTTCTACACGCTCTTATCTCCAGAATTTTCAAACATAATAGTTACTGCAGTAGTCACCGCCCTCCCTCTTATTATGCTGCAGAAGGATCTGCATAGAGATTTCCAGACAAAGATTCTGGCCCTATTAGTGTTTATAGGCCTCTTCACGTTCCACTTTCTCTCTCTACGAACTTTTCTTTGTGGCATCGGCAGGTATTCTCTTTGGATGTTGCCTCTCTGGATACCGTTAGCAATGATAATTTTGAAAGAAATTGAAGAGAGCTCGCTTTTCACAAGACTTCTTCCGGTTCTCTTTGGGGCGCTTATTCTTCTGTGGATTAATACCTGGTTATCGAGAGAAAAAGAAGGCGTTTTTATCGGATATAACTTTCCGTACAGATCATGGACTGTAGATATGATAATGATCGAGCTTATATCTCTGACAATAACCTTGTGTCTGCTTACCTCGAGAAAAGATCTGCGGGTTAGATTTGCCATCAAGAATAATATCATTGTCTTAAAAAAGATAAATGTGAAAAAGATGACCTTTTGCCTTTCGGCAGTCATCATATTGCTAAATGGCGTTTATTTCAGCTGGCAATTTGCAGAGAATTCTCGACTGCATGAAGATCTCGGTCTTTCCACGATAAACGACGCTTTGAATGAATATGAAGGTGACGGAGGTCTGGTTCTCTCTAACAACTATATACACATGAGAACATACATAAGCGACAACATTCTGAAAGAAGGTTTACTAATACCTCCACCAGATACAGAGGAAGAGCTCCTCAAGTTGGTCGAGATAGCCCCAGACAATACGAGGTTCCTTATCAGTACTGACCCCGACACAACCTCGTACGAATATGCAAACCTCTACATTAAGAAGTATGCAAACTCTAGCATAATAGAACCTGAAAAGCATAGTGTTTCGAAGCTGCCTAAACTGAATTTGACAGAACCATTCTTAAAGATCACCTTTGACGATGCAAATGAGACCACTGTAATCGACTATAGTGGGTTCAGGAATTACGGCACAAACCATGGGGCGAAGGTCATTGAGGGGTACTATGGAAAAGCCCTGAGGTTCGACGGCAAAGAATACGTCTCAATCTGGACCAATGAAGCTGTAGGTATTCAAAATACAATAACGATAAGTTTCTTTGCGAAAATTGAGGAATCTAGACCCAGAGGAAGATACACCATCCTATCTAACGGTTACCCACTTTTGGGAGAGTCTTTCGCCATTTTCATCTGGAATAGTCAGATTCATTTTGAATTAGGCATCATGCAAAGTTTATCGTTTCCACTAGAGCCATACAATGGAACGTGGCATTACTTCATTTTTACTTACGGCAGCAAAAGAATGGAGGTTTTTGTGGATGGTAAGCTCGTGGGCTCAAAACCAGCTACTGAATCCATCAAAGTTTCCTCTTATGACCTAGAGATTGGAAGAAACAGCCAAACAAAGAGCTATTACTTTAATGGCGAGATAGATGAACTTCAGATATCGTATGAGCCTCTAGATAAACAACAGCTCGTATCTTTCTTTGGCCAGTATGCCTTCCTAGTCAGCAAGTTAAGCCTTCCAAAAGGACAAGCCAGCTTATTTAACGTTGTAGGCAAAAAAACCGGCAACGCCAAGCAAGAAGTTTCTGTCAAAAGTTCATGGATCGGCGTTGATGAAAATTTGACAGCTACATTAGAGATTCGGATTGATTCTCCTAGGGCCCAGAATATCAGTATTTTGGTAGCTACAACTTTCTTCACAAAAGTCTATACAACCTTACTGAATTCAGGTTATAACCATCTGAAATACTGTTTCACTCGTGATAGTCCTTATTGGCTACACATGGCTCAAATGAGGCTGATAGTAATAGACGAAAATGGCAACATCGTCCATAACGATTTCATCTCTCGTCAGAACCTGAATCTCATCAACGACTTCCTCTTAATATTGTTAGGAGGATTTCTATTTGTATACCTAGCGGTTTCCCGCAGATGGGAGCAAAGTTGGATGCGTGATCTTGCCACTTAGATTTCAAATCTCGCAGCCATGAAGGAAAATAGGTACGTGTGTATGGCGGTTCGGTGAAAAGTGTGTGGTGTTGGAGGAAGAGACTAAGATCGTGCAGAGCCGAAACATCCACACACAGTATATAGTTATTCCAGCAGCTATGGTTAGGGATTCTCAGTATCCGTTTAGGGTCGATGAAAGGGTAAGAATCACATTCGATCCTTACTACAAGATGATGATAATGACTTCTGTTGAGGAGCATTATATGGAGGTTTCACGTGAAGGAATAACTGTGAGGGGGAAGAAAATAGAGATTGTCGAGAGCTGACGCTCAAAGGGAAGAGAATGGAAAAAGTCATAGTAAAACACTTTAAGGAGAGGCTTCAAAAAGGAGAATACGTACGAAAGAGAGAAGCCAAACTGCTTCCGAAGGATTTAGCTGGAAAACTCCTTGAAGTTGGATGTGGAGCGAGGTTTACTTATTCCTCAGAAAAAATGGAGATGTATGGTATTGACATCACGCCCGAAATGATCAAGTTTCTCAAGAGATCACATTCTAAGGCTTACGCAATTATAGGCAACGTTAAGAAATTACCTTTCAAGAGAGGAGTCTTTGATGTCATAGTATCAAATGTCCTTCTACATCATCTTATAGGAAAAAGTCCACAGGAGTGTAAAAGAAACATAAAAAATGCTATAAGAGAGATGAGATACGTTTTGAAGCCGCAGGGCACTCTTTTAATAAGAGAGTTAGTGGCGAGAAATTATCTATTTTCTCTGACTATGTTCTACACTACGATTCTCTGTGCGAAATTTGGCATAGAAATTGATTTATTGGATATTCACTCAAAAGTCATAACCTTTTTTCTTACTGAAAAAGATTTGAAGAAAATTCTTTTGGAAAACGGCTTCAAAATGAAAAAATTATTATCGAAAGATTTCAAGATTAAGAAAATCAAAATAGGAGAGGAAAATGAGTTTTTAATAACTAAAACTAACTAAATTACCAATTGGCGTTCCATTTGGGAGGATGCCCCTCCCTAGACATTATGCACCTGTGAAATTCTTATCTCCCTTTGCCTCGTTAAAGTGAGTTGACCGCTTAAATCTTCTTTCCGCTGTTAGCCTCAATTTGTCAGGACAAAGCTCCATCCAAACCTTGCGCTCTATCTCTCGCTCGTGAATCGGTGCGTTTGCTTGGGTCTCTATAATCCAAAGTGGCCTTTCGCTGTCCTCGCGTGTTGAATATGGAATTTCCACAGTAACATTAGAAGGGACTGAAGGAAAGATTATCTCTTGCTTGCCCACCTATGCACCAATGCTACCGTTAACAGCGCTATAAGGGATGGTGCCAAGTGAACCTCCACGTTGTCTATGCTTCTGACCCTTGGGGCTTTTAGGGTAAGCTCTTCCTTCAGTCTTGAAATGACCCTTTCCACGCTTCGTCTCTTTTTGTAGACCTGATTCCAGAACTTGCTATCTCTCTGTATCGGCAAGATATTCTCGAAATCCTATTTCTCCTTATATTTCAGGCTTCTAGGGTTGAGTGCGATTATGGGATGATGTCTTCTGCTAGGGTGATGAGGTAGTTCTTCTTGGAGTCATATCCTGCATCCATGATGACTATTTCTGCTTTGATTCTTTTATCGACTAGTTTGTTCAAGAGGTTTGTGTATTCAATGCTGTCGTGAACGTTTGCTGGTGTAACCGTGAGGGTTAGGGGGAGTTCTAGCTCGGCGTCAACGGCTAAGTGGAGTTTGTAGCCGAAGATCCATCCTTCGTTGTCTGGGGTCGTAGCCCCACTTGGCGTCTGGGTCTGAGGGTTCACTGTTCTTGTAGGATGGTGAATAAGCCTTGATGAGGGTTGAATCTACGGCGGTCCCTCGTCCTATGTTTCTCATCCCTCGAATTCTCTTAACTAGATGATCGAAGATTCGCTCGAGGCAGTCGGCTCCAACCTTATCAATGAACTTAGAGAAGGTGTCATGGTGAGGTGGCTCCTCAAACCCGCATTTCCTAAGCAGGAACTTGTTTCTCTTCAGGAACATGGATAGGTTGCGATTGGAAGACATCTGCTTTATCTCTTTAAGGAGCAGAGCCTTGAAGATGGCTACTGGATCGCAGGGGCTTCCATGAAGGTGATATTTGGGCATAACAATCTTCCAGATAGAAAGACGATCAATGCTGTCAAGCAAGCAATCTAAAGAAACTTTTTTTATCTTCACGGGCTTCAACCATGTGAATGGGGGTTGAGACCTTTGGGGGACATGGAGATCAACTCCATCCAGAAGGGTGCCGCTAACACTTCTCCGGATTATACAGCAACCATACAGTCTAAGTTGTTATATGAGCTGGCTTTACTTCTTCTTGGAGAGAAAATCACGAGCCTCTCACGGAAACCCTTGAAAGTTCTATTCAACACCAATGAAAATCCGAGAAAGAGAAAACTCTTAATCGCGGCCATGAACAACTCTGATAAAGTTGACTGTGTGGTAAGTGTGGATAAGTACAGTCTAGGGTATGTGCACGCCTCTAGACGGGCTAAATGGAGGATAATCTATAATTTCGTCGATCTGGGCTTATTCAGTCCTAGCGCAGCACGGCCAGAGGCGCATGACGGCAGAACGATTCTGGTCCCTAGAAATCTCATAAATAAGTCCAGGGGTATTCATCATACCTAGGCTTGCTTGCCTCTTAAAAAATGGGGGTCTTACCTTTCAGATTTAAGATTGCAGGAGAAGGACATCTACACCTATTTGTGGAAAACGAGATTCGGAAGTTGAAATCGGAAAAAGAGGTTATACTGCTTGGTCACCGAGATCATTTCAGAGAAATGCCTCGCATATACGCAAATAGTGACATTGTTTTACTGCCGTCATTTTTCAGTGAAGGCACTTCGCTAGCGGTTTTGGAAGGGATGGCGTCCGAAAAGCCCGTTGTTACAACAGATACGGGCGGCATTAACGATATGGGTGTTAACGGAGGCATAAGGTCTCAAGTCCATTTAATGTTAAAAGGGTTGGGCAGAACCTCCGACGATTAATGGGGGACGAGAATTTGAAGAAGAAAGTAGCTGAGTCAGGATACGAATATGTTTGCCGCAATCATAATATCTATTTATGGAGCAGGAAACGGCGAGAGGTCATTGAGAATCTACAGCGAAACTGAAGGTTCACGAACGAAGTCTCTGAAAGGAAAATGGAGAGATAAGTGGGACCGGAGCGATATCGACTCCAGAATAAACAAGTTCTGCAGATCCATAGGTAAACTGAACTACCTAGGGTTTAGATTGGGAACTAGAGCCCTTCTCGGAAAGAGGAGAAGGGACGAACTCCTTAGAGACGAAAGAGTTTACGAAAGGTTTTCAAGAGCAATCAAGTTTGATCGTTTTGGTGCTAGGATACCGATAGGTAATCATTCCTTGGTCTTTTCGCCAGATAACTCAAGATTTCTGGTTCAAGATGATGTATCAAGAGGAATTCTGGAGGACATCTATTTCGGTCACGTGTATGATAAGCTGAATCATCCCCGCACGGGGAATGTCGTCGTGGATGCTGGCGCGCATGTAGGGCTTTATAGCATCAAAGCTTCGAAACTCGTCGGACGAGAGGGAAGAGTCCTAGCGTTTGAACCACACCCATTAAACTATGCAATTCTTAATAGCAACATTCGACTCAACGGCATAAAAAATATTGAGACCATATGTTATGCTCTTGGAGAATCAGATGGCTACGTGAAGCTCTATCTCGCCAATCCGAATAGTGGGGGTCATTCAATCATGCCCCGTTCTATAATGCGGCGGACTGAAGAGTTTCTTCTAGTTAACGTTAAGCGCCTAGACACGGCAGTCAAAGAATACCAGGTTCAGAGGTTGGATTTCATCAAGATGGATGTGGAAGGAGCTGAACTCCTACTCTTGAAGGGTGCCGAGAAGATTCTAAGAGAATTCAAGCCTAACTTGGCAATTGCCGCGTATCATTATCCAAAAGAGATCGATGAGCTTTCTCACTACCTTGGAGACTATTGCTATAAACTGTATAGACTTCGCCAATCTTTTCTTTACGCAGAACCCGAGAAACCGTGACAAGTATGAGCGATATACCGCGTAGACATTTCGTTTGCCTTGGCTGTAGCCAAGAGTCAAAGCTTGCTTCCTCTCCTGTGATGAAGTTGGCAGAATGGACGAAGTCGGACAGATCCTTTTGGTTAACATTATGCATGGTGTGGAACCGTTAGTCTACCACCTGGTATACGAGTACAATTGCGTATAAGTATACGGGTTGGTTGTTCGCCGTCCCCAGATATACGCCCTGACCCTTGGATGAGTACACTAGCGTAAAACACTTATTGAAGTACTCCCATTGAGCCAACAGTTCGTAGTACTGCTGGATTGCTTGTTGGGCGTTTTGCTGCCTTTCCTCGACGAGGTTAACGTATTTGCCATAGGTCATCATCTTGTACAAGGTTGTATTCTGTCCGTAGCTGCTCCATTGCCATGCGCCTTGTTGAGAATATGAGCCGAAATCGGATTCATTGAGGCCAGCGATCTTTATCATCCATGTGAACTTTCCAGCTTCACCCCAGCTGTGATCTTGCCCCATGCTGTCAGCGGTAGTGAACACAACAACGTGAGTTACGTTATATTTCTTCAGTATCTCGACCGACTCGTTTTCCGGTGACATAAACATTCGGGCGATCTGTGCTATTTGTGTTGTATTCAATGTGCCGTTGTCTGCAAGCGAGGTCCTATTCGCTATCGTCGTTATCCAGTATCCATAATCCCACCAACTCGCGACGATCGTAGGTTTGATGTTGCTGCCAGGGGGCGGTTGCCAAGGAGGTGAGGGGGGCAGGTTCTCTCTCATCCAGATCAAGGCGTCTAACCAGTCGGTAATGATATCGCCAGGTCTGAAGCCCATGCTGGCAGAAGCAATTGTGACAGGCGAGTAAGCTTGATCGAAGACTCTTGGACGTTGAAACCTCGAATCGGTTCCAACAACGTAAGTCAACGTGAAAAGCAGAAACATCACGATCAGAAACCCAACGCTGAACTCTTTCCCCAAACGTGTCCTAAAAAGTACTTTCCGTTTAGAGGTAGCAGCAGACTCATTCAAAAGTGTGATAAAGGGCTTCATCAAACGCACCACCCCCAGAGCGCAAACGAGGCATACAGCTGGGGACATAATCAGCGTTAACCTCACCATCGAGCCCGCGAAATACAGTGATGTCAGTACGAATATGCTCACGAATATGCTCCTATCGGTTGCCATCTGAACTGCGAAGAACAATCCGATGGGTATGAAAAGGGCCAGCACTCCAAAGTCGAAATAGAATGTTCCCCAAGCGGAAGCTCTGTGTTCCGCCACAGATTCTATGAGAGGTGATGCCGCTCGTTCAAGAGGGTTTAAGACGGAGACATACCTACCAGCCAGCGTCTCGAAGTATCCAAGAATCCACAGAGAGGCAAAAATAACCAAGATGATGGCTAAGAAACCGGCGACGCCCAGGATTTTCATCTTTTGTGTCTTCATCCGGTGGTAGATTTCAAACGCGCACAAAAGAAGGAAGATTCCGTAAACTGGCAGAACTGAGACCTCCCTCAAGAAACCTATGCCTAGCTTTGGAACGTTTCCCGCTATAAGCAGGGCTACGCCGAAGCATATCCCGTAACCCAAGAGCAATCGAGAGGAGTATCGAGCCGCCAAAAGCAATACAAAGACGAATAGAACGGTCACATCCATAGGATAGCGCGTAGCACCCCAAGAGGCGGATAGATAGCCAAGTGACAGACCCGCAGCCACAGCGCATATTATGCCGCCCTTCAATGGCCTCTCTTTCTCAATCGCCCTAAGAAAGAACAGTATAAAGAGCAAGATACCGAAGATACCGACGGTTTCATCGTCGAAGAAACCAAGCGAAGTGCGTCCAATATAGGATGAATTGAGCGCGAGAAAGAAAGCGGAGAATAAACCCACTGATTCACCGCCTATATCCTTCCCCACAAAGTACGTGACAAAGCAGGTCACAGCTCCCATTACAGCTGGGAAAACCAAGGAAAACTGAACGAGATCTATCGGAGCACCAAGAGCTCTCAAGATCATGTAGAGCGATGCCGCCATCAAAGGAAGCCCGGGGAATGAGACTTTTGCCATATCTCGGCCCCACGGATACCAACCCGCGTCATCGCGCCAACTAAACCAGGACAAGAAGCCATTTTCCACGATATGTTCCGTTATCCGATACTGGAAATACGGGTCGAACTCTGAGAGATAATAGTGATCTTTAATCCAAGGGGCTGGAATCCAGCGGATAGGCAACAACCGGACCACAAATGCAATTAGGAGGATGAGAAAGATGGAAGACCCATGTAGGAGCAAAGAGTGAGAAACTTCGAGGCGGAGCGCCCCAAGTTTCCTAAGCCATGAGCCTATTTGGCTGATCCGTGACATCACTTTTGCCTTCATTGGATACTGCCTACTCCTCTCACTAATCCTGACACTATCTTATTCAGCTTACGGTCACTGGGAAGGTCCTATCGGTATTATCTCGACGCTGCGAGGAATTAAAGATAGCTTTTTGCCGCAATTCGGACATTTACCGTTATGCATCTGAATGATCTCGTCAGGCGGTCTCAACTCTTCATCTTGATACAGAATTGTGCCGCATCGTGAGCAAAACACTTTCTGGGGCAAGTCATCACCTGTTTATCGGAAACATCTGGCGCTCCTTGGCATATGCGTACATCAAAGGACATCTACTCATATTAAGATATTGGTGTTTCGCATGCGACGGACACTGCCCAGACTTGTATGTTAGGGATTCCGCGCTGTTCTAGTAGCGCGCTTGGAATTATCACTCGACTGTTCACCCTTCGAAACGTCGCGGTTAGGCTAATATGACGAAATGAAAATAAATCTGGAACTGAACATCTCATCAATTAGTGGTGTACTCTCCCTGATCCACATATTGCCTTCGGTGAAAACGAGGTCAGTGAATGTTTGTGATCAGTACCAGAAACAATAATAGCAAGTTCAGTTAACTAGGTGCCTGCGGGAGTGTCATTCTAATGAGGTTACACCACATCGGGATAGCTACAGACGACCTTGAGAAGGCGATTCGTCACCACGAAACGCTTTTTGAGCTCCATTCGATAACCGAGATTGTGGAAGACCCTGTTCACAAGGTTCGGGTAGTCTTACTCTCAGCATCCCATGCAAAGATCTCAATCGAATTGGTCGCCCCTTTGACAGAGGATTCCCCGGTGTCTAGCCTTCTGAGAAAGGGAATACGTCTCTATCACATCTCGTACTTGGTGAAGGATATTGAGAAAACTTTGGAAGAGGCCAGGCGACAGAATTCGCTGATTATCTCGAAGCCAGCCCCATCAAAACTCTACGGAGGGAGAAGGATCGCCTTTATATACACACCGGACGCGTATCTCGTCGAGTTTCTGGAAGAAGAAAGATGAGAAATCTCGATCATAAGTGATTCCTGATGCTGATAGGGACCGGTTGGTTGAGGTATCTGTGGAGGAGCCGAAGGAACAAGATCCTACTTCAATTCATAAGAATGGCCAAGTTCCATAGAACGCGTTTTGAGACCCTACTCGAGAATATTTTTCAAGTCACGGAGCAGTATCACGCAAGGTTCACCTTCCCAATTGTGGCCTCCACGGCCTTGAGGAATCAGGCTCTTATCCGCGAAATTCTCCGGTCGACCCATGAGATCGCTTCTCACGGCTTCAAACACGTAAACTACAGATATCTCTCGGAAAGACAGCAAGCGATGGACATCGAGAGGAGCATCTTGGCTTTCAAAAGCATGAACATCCCAATCCACGGATTTAGGGCACCGTACAATGCATATACGGAGCATACCCCTAGGCTCCTAGAAAGACATCATTTCCTCTGGGATGGCGGAATCGGGCATAACCCAAGATATTGGGAACGAAGACATTTTTTCAGAATCCGTGTGGATAAACGCGGGTCAAAGTTTATCTGCGTTCCGTTATGTAAGTGGTCGGACGACGGAATGATCGACACGTATGGTCTAAAGGATTGGCAGATGGCAAAGATTTTGAAGAACGCCGCCAGAATGGTAGCCAAAGATCACGGAGCCATCATGTTCGACCTTCACCCCATAAGAATCGGACAGCCCAAGTACATCGATGTGCTCAGGCAGGTACTTGATTATGGGACAAAACTAGACGGATGGTTTCCGACAGTTACCGATGCAGTAAACTACTGGCGTAGGCATGGAAACTGGAAGGACGGCGCATCGTTCTGCTGTCTCTTAACTGGCGACATCGATAACTTCACGTTTATGGATTACTCATTACGACTGCTTTAAGTGTGTGAAAATGGGTAAGTTGATAGCATGGGCAAAACGGCAGGTAGGCTGCTGCGAATCCTAGCATGGATCTCCCCAATCTATCAGTTTCGATGTAGCCTCTTGCGAAGATGTGGCGTTAAGACAGGTAGAGATGTCTACGTAGGCTTCCTAGTGATGATCGATGGCGAATACCCTGAATACATAGAGATCGAAGACGAGGCAAGTATAGGTCCAGGGGTAATAATAATGGCGCACTCAGGTGCTAGCCCCTTTCACCAAAGATTAAATATCTATGGAGAGGGACCGAAAAAGGTAAAGATAGGGCGTGGAGCATGGATCGCAGCAGGCGCAATCATCCTACCAGGAGTTACCATCGGAGAAGGAGCCATCGTAACCGCAGGAGCTGTCGTGAACCGTGATGTACCCCCGTATACCATGGTTGGTGGTCACCCGGCGCGCGCAATAATGAAGCTAAAATAGGCTGAACGCATCCAGTTAAAGGCTACGATAGTGCCGTTAGACGCTGACGCCGAGTTTCCTCAATATCCTTTTGAGGTCGCCAACCGTGTTTATTGCTACAATGTCGTCGTCGCTTAAGGTTACTTGGAAACTCGACTCGACCTCGCTTATGAGCATTAGGTGAGCCAGAGAGTCCCAAGCTTCTAGGTCGTTCCGGGAGAGATCGTCACCAATATTGGATTCGTCTAAAAGGAGGACCTTGCTTACTATCTTCCTCAACGTTTCTTCCTCACGGCTAACCATTCTTGATCCTCACCCAGTCGGGCACATTGACCGTAGCGACTTTAAGGTCAAGTCTCCATCTTGTAAGGTTTTCAGCTTCTTGAATCTTCTCGAATCCGTGATCTTCATAGAAGGATCGGGCTGGCTCATTCTTACTTGTCGGGGCGTACTCGCCGATAAGGTGGGAGATGCCGCTCATCTTTGCGTCATTCACGATCTTGGCTAGGAAAGCCGTCTCGATCTTGCGCCCTATGACGCGGCAGCTCATTAGGAACGAGTCGATAATCCATGCTTTCTCCTCCTTTCGGACTATTGCCACGCCGACTGTTCCTTCATCCCCGAACCTGTCGGCGACTCTTAGGCCGTAGATCTGGAACCTATCATGCTGGGCATTCATGTCTTCAATTCCGGTTTGGGTATATCTGCGCGTGGTAAGATTGAATTGGTTCGTTCTGTTTACGAGGCTTGTAATACGGGGTATAGAAAACTTATCAGCATACTTGATCTCTATGCTCATATCTAAGGATTTGAGAAATTCTTCTAGGCTGCTCTTCGATTGCATAAGTTCCACACGTTTTCTCCGTGCGTAGTACATCTCGCCGCGACGCTTGTCCTCCTCTGACATCACGAGTACGTTGAAATCGCTTATAGCTTGGAGGGCCTGACAGTACCGAAAGGGCGAAACGGGCAGATCGACCACAAGAACTTGGGGCAAGGCCTGTCTCATCCGTTCACGTTCTTGAGGCGAATCATCGAAGAAGACCGTGCTTTCTAGGCCCAGGTCTAGTTCATTGGAGAGTTCGATCATATTCTCGACTTTGTCCCGCCAGTTTATCCTCATAGATGCGAAGTGCCTTTCTCGAAGAACCATGTTGGGGTGTTCACGGATGACCCTGATCGCTTCGTCATAGTTGTTCTTGCTGTTGATGGCTAATATTATTCCTCGGTTGTAGTAGCTTAGCAGAAGTCTCTGAAAGTCCTTGTACGCTTTGCCTGTAGGATCTCCGCCGAGCTTGATTCCCTCGAACCCGTCTTCTCCGAGGATTCCACCCCATAAGACATTGTCCAAATCCAGAACTATGCACTTCCTCATAAGATTCTTGAGAGCCTTTATGTAGCTCATGACTCCTTCCGCAACGACTGGCAAGAAAGATTCGCTGAAAAGGAAGGCTCCTCTATAATACGTCTCATAGTTGATGAGTCTAGCCTTTCCATGGATGCTCGCTAGGTTTTCCAAATCGACCAAGTAGATCCGTCTGCTCTCTTTGTAAAGGTTGGTCAGCATTCGATTCAGCTCTTGAAAGAACTCTCTCAAACCTGTCTCGGCTTTACTATCCAGAATCCCAAGAGGAGAGAAATGGGGCACCAAAAAATTGTTCACTAGTATGAGCGACTTGGTTTTCGTGACAAGCGTGGAAAGGAGAACCCTAATGCGGTCAATGATCTCGGTTTGACATCGCCTTTTCTTCCTTTTCGAGAATGTGTGAAACATCGGCAGGAAATCATCATCTAGAAGCGACTCCGCATGAACCGCTAATACAATGACATCAGGGTCGAATCTGTAGAGTCCACTGCTGTCGTTTAGGATCTCCTGCGAGTACTGATTGAACGGACCCACATATATCTCAGGGTACAAACCAACCAGTCTGCTTCCCACGTCAAGGTACATTGCTAAGGGCTCTATTGTGAAGGAACTCAGGAGAGCTATCTTTATCTTCTCGCCCGTCGGGATAGTCAGCTCGCTTAGGTCAAGCCTCTCTATCTGCCTGTAAGCGTTCCAGTAGTTCAGGTGGGTGGGCTCTTTCCTGACCATGTCTAGAATGTTCTTCAACTGCGATTCTGTCGATGCGCCACTTTGTCCATTCTTGAGAGCCATTATGGACACGCCTTGGTTAACCAGACTTTACTGTCAGTTCTGGAAACCTAACGATGGCAAAGGCAACAGCGAGCGATGACGAGTGGGAGAGGCTGACCTTAACCTCTATAGGCAGACTAGTCTTAAGATTAACTTGGGGTGTTCCGCTTTCGTCTCTTACAATCTCGATCTCATGGAGCTTAATATCGAGATTTTGGTTAAGAGCCTTATAGACGGCTTCCTTTCCGGCGAAGGTTGCCGCGAAGTGTTGAGCTGGATTCCCAAAGAATAGACAATATTCGATCTCACGCGGGCTGAAGGTCCGATCATAGAACCTCTTGTGGTCAGGGTAGGGAATCCTCCTAAACCTATCGATCTCGACTATGTCAACCCCGATATTCAACATCGAAGCAGACCACCAACTGTCTTACTGAGAACTCGGTTAATAAATGTTAAGTCCGAGATAGCGAAATATTCGGATATCTTTCATGAGGGCTGCGGGTACGGAATTCTCGAAAATCGCTCGCATCGCGGCATTTGCGACTTGGAGAAAAGATTTTTTGCACCGTATGTGTTTAGCTGTTTTGCCAATTAAGGTCCCTGCTTGCGAATTCTTCACTTGAAATTGTGGAGCTCACAAATATCTTCTCAATCGGGTTATAGCGAGAGTAACTGAACCAGCTAGGAATAATAAGAATCCCATTAATCCCGCGATGAAAAGTGGAGGTGAGCCGATCGCTATAGGTCTGATCCATATTTCTTCCAACGCAAATTTCACTAATCCTTCACTATGCCCTTCAGTATTGTCAAAGATGAAAGTGTATAGATCATCAGCTGGATCGATTGTGAAGGTATGTCGATTTTTTACGTAGAAGTTCTGGAGATTTCTAGCATTGTAGCCGTAAACAGTTAGGAAGATGACTTCTCCCTCAACGATGACTTCTCCCCTTAGAACGGACTTGCTTAGTACTCGTGTATGGTAGTTGGTCCCAACGTTGGGTGGACCATACTTGAGGCCAGGGCTTACAGTGAATGAACTGTTGATCACCACTTCGACACTTGTCACAGGGATTAAACATATGAGTAATATGGCGAGCCCCAATAAAGTTATGAAAAAGCTGACTGAAGTTCCTTTGTTCATCTTACCCATTAAAGATTTGGTGCCAGAACTTTATAAATTTAGTTTGCACCAAATATATATGATCAAGCATAGAAAAGACTGATTCCAACGAGTTTGGTCGGTTATAGAATGGTCCACAGAACCGTTCTAGTGCTATGCGAGAAACCAGATGCTGCGGTGCGTGTTGCCAAAGCATTGGATGAGAGGGAAAAACCTTCCGAGAGAAAGATGAACGGGGTTCCCTACTACGAAGCAAAAAGAAGAGATGAAAGAATACTAGCGGTTCCAGCCCGGGGACATCTCTATGTTGTTGCGCCTAAACTGAAAGACAGAAGCATCTATCCGGTTTTCGATTTTCATTGGTTGCCTAAACATGAGGTGGAGAGGGATGCCGGACAGACAAAGACATGGATCGATGTTATTTCAAGGCTTTGTAAAGACGCCACCGACTTCGTTCTCGCGACGGACTACGACATAGAAGGGGCTACTCTAGGATACACGATCCTAAAGTATGCCTGTGGCGGAAAAGAAAACGAAGCAAAGAGAATGAAGTTCTCGACGTTAACTACAGGAGAATTGAGAGAATCCTACGAGAGACTTCTGCCTCAGATCGAGTTCCCAATAGCTGAAGCCGGCACATGCCGCCACTTCATAGATGCCATATACGGTATTAACCTCTCGCGAGCGATGACCGTGGCAGCTAAACGTTGGAGCCGGAAATACGCAACGCTGAGTACAGGCAGAGTACAAGGTCCGACCCTCGAATTCTTGGTTAACAGAGAGAAGGGGATTAACTCATTCGTCCCCACACCATTCTGGACTGTAAAATCCAAAGTCAGAATCGGCGATAACATCTTCGAGGCTGAGTACGAGAAGGAAATGATAGAAAGATTCGACGAAGCCAACGCTATCGTCAGCGAACGCAAAGGGAGAATCGGAAAAGTAACAACCATCGAGGTCAAAGAGTTTCAGCAAGCGCCCCCAACTCCTTTCGACCTAGGAGCCCTACAGACCGAGTCCTACAGCCTCTTCAAGTGTACGCCAAGAAGAACCTCAGATATAGCCGAGCGTCTGTATCTAGAAGCCCTAATCTCTTACCCGAGAACGGCTAGTCAGAAGCTGCCTAATTCAATCAATTACAGGAGTATACTGGAATCTCTCAGTCGGATATCAGCGTACAAAAAACTGGCCCTGATGCTTCTAAGCCAACAGAACCTTAAGCCGAACGAAGGAAAGAAACAGGATCCGGCACATCCAGCCATCTACCCCACGGGCAACCTTCCAGAGAGGACGTTAACCGATGGTGAAAGAAAGATCTGGGATCTGATAGTTAAACGATTTATGGCGGTTTTTGGGGAGGCCGCGATCAAGCAGAGCATAAAGGTCTCATTGGAGGCAGACGGCTATCGCTTTTATTTGAGAGGGAGACGGATCTTGAAAGAGGGATGGATGCATTTCTACAGTCCGTATACACGGGCAGAGGAAGTTCTTCTTCCCCACTTAAATGAGGGAGATGAAATTGAGGTGCTGGAGATCATCCGTGAAGACAGGTTCACTAGTCCTCTACCCCGCTACAATCCAGCCAGTCTACTCAAGAAAATGGAGCAGGATGAGATCGGAACTAAGGCCACCCGGGCTGACATAATTGAAACTCTATACAAGAGGGGATACATAGCCGAGGAACGGATTGTGGTCACCGATCTTGGCTTTGATGTCGTGGATGTCCTCGGCAAGTACTGCCCCGAAATAATCTCTGTTAGTTTCACCAGAGACTTGGAAAGGCGGATGGAAGAGATCCAAAATGGAAATGAAAAGATGGAAAATGTGATCGATCGGGCTGTCAATCAGCTTAGGCCGATACTAGAGGAATTGAAGAGACGAGAAGAAGAAATAGGACAGGCATTGAGCGAAGCCATGAAGAAGGCAAGGATGCAAGAACGAATCGTAGGCAGCTGTCCAGTCTGCGAATCTGGCAAGCTTATGATTCTATGCTCAAGGCGCACAGGCAAGCGTTTCCTGGGATGCACTAACTTTTTCAATGGTGTATGTAAAACATCTTTCCCGCTCCCACAGAATGGAACGCTGAAACCATCTCACAGAAATTGCCGCGGTTGCGGCTGGTCCACGATTCAAGTCAAGATCAAAGGAAAGCGTCCGTGGATACTTTGCTTTAACCCCAAATGCCCACTGAAAGAAGGAAAAACCTAACATGAAATGCGAAATTTGCGGCAAGGAAGCTAGCAGTCAATTCTGCGATTTGCACAGGACGGCGTACGAAAACCTAGTTGAGAAGTTTGAGGTTTGGAAGAAAGCATTGAAGATAACTTGGACTGGATACTTGGATGAGATATTGAGGAATCCTGATACGGGCATATGGGTTAAGGAAGTGGCTAGGCAACTGCTCTCGCAAGGGTTGTCCTCAAGGGAGTAGCTACAGCTCTCAAGCTTTTCCTGAGAATATTTATATGCAAGATCCCTATGATCCTATCTCAGTTTTCAACTCGTCAGTAACGCATGATAATCAAAGATTGCGCAAGATATCTTGGGGATGACGGCGTGAGAAAAGGAGTGGACCGAAAAGTCTCTTCACTCAGTTTTCTGCTTCGCAAAGCGTACCTTAAACTGTCAACCTATAAGCCTTCCTATGTGTTGTTTGCTCTCATTACGGTGGTGATCGGTATCTTCCTTCTCGGTGGCGGTGTGTACGACATCTTACTCGTAGCGGATCCCCCCTATCCCTATCCTTACTGGATCTTCTGGCCAACTCAACGCGGAATAGAATTCTTTCTTCCCGGACGCCTACAGGAGGAACTTCTCGGGGGAAGCATAATTGTTATGTTTCTTTATGCCCTTGGAACTTTGGGATTGCTGATGACGTACCGAAGCGTGAAATATACGCATAACGCGCGTCACGCAGCAATACTTTTGCTGATAGGCGTTGTATTCGTACTCGTTGCCTTCATCCTCATGGAGTCGATAATCATCAATTATAAAACGTAGCACGACGCTGAGTATTCCCTAATGTTCCGAACAAGTGTATTTGCATCAGATTTCAGTGATCTAGAGGCGATGAAAGGCTGGGTCACAGCCTAAATGGAACAGCGGACATTACAGACTTAGGAGAAATGTCTTATGAGAACAATTGAGTGGAGAGAAGGCGCCGTTGTAACAATTGACCAGACAGAATTACCCAATAAAGAGGCTCTAATCGAGCTGAAAAATTGCGAGCAAGTGGCCTCGGCCCTAAAGGAGATGAAAATACGTGGAGCCCCATTAATTGGCGTCTCTGCAGCCTACGGATTGGCATTAACAGCGTATCGATCCCAAGCCAGAGACAGAGAAGTGTTCCTACATGAGCTTGAAGATTCAGCGGATCTGCTAAGGAAGACAAGACCGACAGCCGTGAACCTATTTTGGGCTGTTGACAGAATTCTTAGCAAAGTCCGGAAATCTCCGGCAGAGCCCGATGTTCTAAGGAAGATTGTGATTCGGGAGGCTGAAGCAATGGCAGATGAAGATGTTGAGGTCAACCGTAGGATCGGTGAGAACGGTTCGAAGCTGCTTGAGGACGGTGACACAGTTTTAACCCATTGCAACGCTGGTAGGTTAGCTACGGTTGATTACGGAACAGCCTTGGCTGTTGTCCGAGCGGCTTGGAAAGATGGAAAGAAGATCAAGGTGATCGCGGATGAGACGAGGCCGAAACTGCAGGGCGCAAGACTTACGGCTTACGAACTTATCCGTGATGGTATCCCCGTTACCTTGATCACCGATAGTATGGTTGGGTATGTCATGTCGAAGGGAATGGTCGATAAGGTTATTGTTGGAGCCGACAGGATTGTTCGGGACGCCGTCATAAATAAGATCGGTACTTACACTGTTGCTGTTCTAGCTCATGAACACGACATCCCTTTGTATGTGGGTGCTCCCATTTCCACGTTTGACTTGAGATGTATGTCGAGAGATGTCATCATCGAGGAGAGAAGCCCTGATGAGTTGAGGCGCATCGACTCGTATAACATTGCTCCAAAGGATGTGAACGTATTTAATCCAGCGTTTGATATTACTCCCTTAAGATATGTGGACTGCATCATATGTGAAAGAGGGTTGATCTCACCTTCCAAATCGAACAATCTGATAGAACCCGAAACGTTAAAGACATTGGAACCTTAGGACAACCTTCGGTGATGTTAGTGTTACAAGGAGAGAACCACGCCGAGGAAGCTGAAGAAAAAGAAAAAGTCAAGACAAAGGCTATGCTAAGAACCGACGGAGTTTTCGTTCCGTCCTCGGAAGACGTTGAAGGACTAACGACGCGTGGGTACGGAACATCTGATGAAAAAGGGGTGTTGCTCGATTTCCATGAAGCACTCTATCTTCTGAGCAAGGACGAAATCGAGGTCAAGAGTGAAAGAACCAGGGAGAACGTCACATTTCAGGACTTGCTTAGGCGATACCAACAGCTGAAGGATGACGCTTGGGTCAGATACCTCATCTATAGAGACCTTAGAAGCCGAGGCTACGTAGTTCGAGAAGGATTCGGTCTTGGCATTGACTTCCGAGTTTACGAAAGAGGCCAATATGGGAAAGAAACGGCCGATTATCTCATTTTTGGGGTTCAGGAGGGTAAGCCTGTTTCAATCGAAGATTTGGCGAGGACTTTGAATTACACACAGAACCTGAAGAAAGATCTGATTATAGCCGTTTTGAACCGAAGAGGAGAAGTTGTCTATTACTCTCTGTCACGATTAACCTTCTAGTGGATTGTCAACATTATATACTATTAGACTGAAGCTTGGAAAGATAATCTTTATAACAAGATTAAGAATCTGAACTTAAGAGAGGCGTTGCCATGGTTTCCACCTACCGTCGGACCGTCCGAGGTATGAGAGATCTCCTAGATGAAGAAGCACGGACCTTACGGCAAATCGAGATCGTCGCAAGGAATATGGCTCAAGCATTTGGCTACAAAGAGGTCATAACGCCTGTTATGGAGCCCTATGAGCTCTTAGCGGCGAAGATAGGTGAGGAGAACAGGGAACGGATGTACGTCTTTGAGGATCTTGGAGGCCGCAAGGTAGCTCTCAGGCCGGAGTTCACGGCTTCCATAGCGAGGCTGGTGGCGACGAAGATGATGACCGTACCGAAACCGATAAGACTCTTCTGCACTGGCAGCCTATACCGCTATGACGAGCCCCAGTTTGGCAGATACAGAGAGTTCTGGCAAGCGAACTATGAGCTGATGGGAAGCAATAGGGCTGAAGCTGATGCTGAGCTAATTGCCTTAACTGACGAATTCATGAGGAGGCTTCAATTACGCAACTACTACTTCAAGGTTGGACACGTTGGGATTCTTCGGGGGATACTGAGGGAGGAAGGGATTCAAGAAACTGACCAGAATAGCGTCATGCAGCTCCTTGATAAGAAGCAGTGGGATGCAGCCCTAGCACTTGTAAAGAACATAAGCTCTTCAAAAAGGTGCCTAGAAACCTTGAAAGAACTCTTCGAAACTAGGGGAAACGATACCGCCCAAGTCATTGGGGATGTTCGGAATATCGTGAAAGACTATGAATCGGCGCACGCGGCAGCTGAGAACCTTAATGATATTTTGAACTTGTTGTCTGAAAGCGGCATGGGGAGCAGCCCGCTCATTGAAGCTAGATTTGCAAGAGGCTTAGAGTACTACACTGGGGTAATATTTGAGGTTTATGTTCCCGATGTGGATGTTGCGCTCGCTGGCGGCGGCCGATACGATGACCTCATCGAACTCTTTGGAGGAGAACCTACACCAGCTGTTGGCGTGGCTCTAGGATTAGATCGGCTTATGCTCGTTGTGAACAAACAGAGGACTTTTGAAAAGACCGCAACCGAAAACAGAGTTCTTGTTGTCCCCGTAGACGAAGATTTGAGGGGGAAGGCTTTCGAAGTCTCTTCGAAGCTTAGGGAATCTGGCATCAGCGTGGAGGTTGAGGTTATGGGTCGAACAGTCTCTAAGACGCTTTCGGATGCGGACAGAAGAGGGATTACGCATGTTGTTATCGTTGGCCCCAAGGAGCTGAGCGAAGGAAAGGTCGTCTTACGCATCATGGACAGGAAAGAGCAAAGGACTCTCAGCGTCGAAGAGATCCTGGAGGAGTTGATGATCGATTAGATGTAGGCGCTTGGGCAAGGGAGGAGAGCAAGCAACCAATTCCTTAACTGTAGGCGCCTCAGCTCGGAGTCATCTGTGAATCTTGTTGCCGTAATTTTGAAACTCTAGTATTCCTAAGTAGCGATTCGGGTGTGTTCCGGTCATGAAAAACAAAGATGCGAAATCGGCTAGAGAGTTTTACGATAAGACTGCGGAGGACTACGACAAAAGCTACGAAACACCGTACTGGAGACTCTACCATGAAATTACATGGCACAATATCAGAAGATTCCTTCCAAGAAGAAGAAATGCAACTGTATCAGATGCTGGAGGCGGGACAGGCTACTGGGCAACTAGACTGGGAAAACTAGGCTACAATGTGGTCTTGACCGATATTTCAAGAAACATGCTGAAAGTCGCCAAAGAGAAAATAAGAAAGGAGGGATTGCAGAGCAAGATTGAGAGTGTAATCGCTGACATAAGAGACATGTCAGTTTTTCCCTCAGACTATTTTGACTTGGTGCTTGCCGAGGGTGATCCAGTTTCCTACTGCTTGGATGCTGAGAAAGCGATAAAAGAACTGGCGAGAGTTGCCAAACCGAACGCTCACGTGATCGTCTCTGTTGACAGCAAATACCGTATGATTCCTGCGCTCATCGAAGAAGGGTCCCCTGCCGAGCTTCAGAAGTTCCTCAGCAATGGCATTCGTAAGAAGGAATTTACATTCCAAGCATTTACGCCAGAGGAATTGGGCGGGCTTTTCGAGAATTCCGGATTGAAAGTCGTTAGAGTAATAGGAAAACCAGTTTTGACCCAGTTCGTTTCAAGAGAAAAAAGAGACGAGATAATCCAGCAGAACTTCAAGAAATTGCTCGAACTGGAGTTGAGATTCTGTGACACACCAAGTTTAGTAGGAATTGGCGGACACCTGGAGATCGTCGGACTCAAACAGAAAATGCTCTGATTCTTCTTAGAAGTCAGGATGCTGTTGACTTGTTTGTCATACATTCTGCCATTCAAGACGTGGCTGTGCTGGTCAATTTCTCAATATTAGTGATGGATTGGACAGTGGCAGCGTATATAGGTTCACCAAAATTGTTGTACTTCCCGTATTTGATGATTTTGGTGACGACTGGTTTCACACTAACCTTGAAACCTTGAGTTGTCATGTACGACTGCCATTTTTCTTCTTGCGGCTCAAACTTCAATTCTTCACCCACATCTCTGGCAGGATTCCATGGTTCCTTAGATGGTTTTCCTTTCAGGTGTGGTGGTATAATTGCAGCTATAGCGTTTATTGAATCAAGTCCTAGGGCGGCAGGATAGCCTTGTGGTGTCAAAACAGGTGACCCCAGTATCTTCTTCACTACGATCTTAACTTTGAGAATTGTTCCATCTTGAACCAGATATCTACTGTAGTCTTCCGACAGCACTACAAAATCCATTTCAATCATACTTGGGGGTTGTTCAAAATCCATTCCACATCACCACTCTTTCAGAAACTCCTCCCTGCTAATGTCCGCCTCCTTTAATATGGCCAGAAGAGTCCCTCTATCCAACTCATCATGCAGAGGTACAGTAACACGAGAACCACAGGGGGATTTGAGTACTACATGACTTCCCTTCTGGCGGGTAGGAATGAAACCTTTTCTTTTCAGAAACTTTATCAATTCCAATCCCGATACTACGGGAAGTCCAGACATCTATTTTTCTTCCCATACAATCGTGAACTCCAGTGCCTCTTCACCAAAAGTGTCCTCTAGGATGGCGGATACAGCTTCAACGATGTTTCTAAGGGCTTCATCTCTAGTTTTTCCTTGAGAGATGGCTCCTTTAACATCCAAGCACTTCGCAACTATCCATCCATCCATGCCCTGCTCGAGCAATACCCTATAGCTTACTCTTAGCTGACTCTCGGGGTGCTTTATGTCAAATTCTGAATAGCAAGGCTTAGTTGTCGAGGCTTCAAATCCAATTCCATATACTTGAGACATAAGTGGACACCCTCACCTATTTGTATGTGTTTTTGATCCTTAAAAAGATTCTTTGTGATCTTGTTAGTTATTGGCTCCCCATCACAAATAGATTAACAGTATGGGAAGTCGGGAACATTTATATGTATCGTTTACTTGCAAATGTAAACGATCCTCTCATGACTGAGATTATATCAACACGCATCCCCGACGACGTGGTAAGAGAGTTAGAAGAAATCGAAAAGGAGGAGAAGACAGACCGCGGTACCGTCATAAGGAAGCTTCTGACAAGAGCAATCGAGGAGTGGAAGAAAGAGCGTTCCCTGAGACTCTATCAAGAAGGAAAGATAACGCTATGGCGCGCAGCGAGGTTGGGAGGCGTCACTCTAAGAGAGATGATGGGACTAGCAGCAAGAAAAGGAATTCAGTTCAAATACACTAGTAAAGACTTGGAAGAAGACATCAAAGCGGCTATCGAGGAGTAAACGGAACCGTTTGCCTGTCTCAAACGCCTCACCTCTCACATGCTTGGCAGGGAGGCGGCTATTTTTCGTACCAGGCTTTTCTTATGGCTTTGCCTCTGACCTCTGCGATTTTGGATAATTCATTTATTAGCCACACAGTCTTGCTCATTTCTGGTTCTGGTAGTCTATTCTCGTAGTTATCATATCCGACGTAGATCATCTCTGGCGAGATATCTTTCATCCATTCAACGAATTCATCGTCGAAGTCCAAAATAGGCTCTATCACTATCGCCTTGTGTTTCCATTCTAGGTTTTTCATCGCCTCGTACCTCTCGCGTGGAGCCGGCGCCTTTGTCACCCCGTAGTCTCTGTTTGTCTCCATCGTCACGCCAAGCATCATATTTCGTGTAAATTTCCCCAAGAACTCATGATATCTCTTTGGATTCTTGGTCAGAAAGAGGAATTTTGAGTGAGGCTTCGACCTCGTCGCTTCCAGCACCTTGTCGATCCAGTCTTTCGGCACCCATTCTCCCCACATATCGCCCATGTCCGAGACGAATATGCATCTGCCCTTTCTCAGTTTCTGCTTAAGCCTCCACTCTGCAAAAGCAGGCTTGAACAGATGAGTTCTGTAGGGTTCTACATCCATCGATGCCAGCCTTCTAGCGTAGTTCCTAGCCCAGCAATACGTGCAAGCGTGGAGGCAGCCTGTAATTGGATTCCACGTTTCGGTTACGTCGCCAAATGTCTCCTCGGTCAATGTCTGACTCCCGGTTCTTGCGCCTGACGCTCCATCTAGACTACTATAGGTCCGCCTATGAAAACCTTTATCTTTCATCTCCAGTTGAACACGATCACGCTTCGAAAGGGCTGACGCCTGCATGAACGATTGCTAGCACCAAGGGACAGTCTTTGAGAAGAAGCCTTATCAAACGGCAGACTCATACCATAAGTCTGCTGAGAACCACGAGTAGGTGATCTAGATCTTGTCAAATCTCGAGCTGGTCGACCGTTATAAGAAGGTAAGAGTCGCCGATGTTGTGGATTCCCTCGATCGATTTGGCTTCCATGATAGAATCCTTGTCTCTTCAGAGATTAGGCCTCTGTATGCGGGCATAAGAATGGCCGGGTACGGTTTGACTGTGAACGCGTCGAGGGTTCAAGAGGAGATCCCATCGATGACCCCTGACGAATACGAGAAATACGCGGCTGATTGGTACAGCAACCGGGCTAGCTACGACTGTTTCATGAAGCTCGCTGGACGAGGGACAGTCATAGCTGTGAACCTTGCAGGATACATCGATGTTGGTTTCTGGGGATCTATGATAGGCTTAGCTGCCAAGGCCAAAGGCGTTGAAGGCATCGTTCTGGACGGCGGTTGCAGAGACACTTGGGAGATTCAACAGATAGGGTTTCCTGTTTTCTGCAGAGGAAAAGGCAGAACCGAGGTCATCGGCAGAATAGAACTTAAACCAGAGAACGTGAACGTTGCCATAACTCTGGGTGGGGCAAACATCAACCCCGGTGACATACTCGTAGGCGACGATGATGGAGTCGCCGTTGTTCCCAGAAGAGTTGCATCTGAGGTCCTAGAGAGGGCTGAGAAGCAACTGGCTGCTGATCGGGAGGCACAGAGACCATACCTTGAAAGGCTGGGGTTAACTCTCTAACAACCGAAACGGGAGGCTATGTCCGCGCCCGTCTAGAGATCGAGTCACAGCCCGTAATGGAGTCCCTGATAACTCACAAGTGGGTGAAATGATGCAAAGTTTTTCAACTCGAGAAATTGGGCGAATCTTTGTATTGAGGCTGGATCCAGCTGACTATGTACTTGAAAGCATTCTGGACCTTATCAAGAGGGAGAACTTGAAGGATGCCGTTGTCATATCCGGAATCGGCACACTAGATCACTGCATCCTACACATGGTTATGACCACGGGCTATCCTTCTGTGCAACACTTCGAGCATTGGGAGAACAAGCCCCTGGAGTTAGCTCACATAAGCGGTATAATCGCAAACGGAGAACCTCACCTTCACGCCGTAGTGTCCGATTCAGAGAAAGCCTACTCGGGGCATCTGGAGAGAGTTGCCGCGTGCTATACTTAGCCGAGATAGTGATCATGGAATTACTGTCCTTGAGGCTGACCAGGGTCTATGACGATAAACACATTCTAAGACTTACCAGCACCTCGTAAGCTTCCTATCTGATGATTTTCATTGCGTCTCCTACGCTTTCGTCTTCATGTACCATCTTTGAGATGGCTTCAACCATGGCGACCGGATCCTTATACCCCCAAACGTTTCTGCCCATGATCACCCCTCGGGTTCCGGCGTCCAAGACGTCCCTAACGATCCTCAGTAACTCCTCGGGGTTGCTCGCTCCTGGACCGCTCAGGACTATTATCGGAACTGGACAGCTCTTCACGGCTTCCTTGAACGTCTCCGGATTGCCCGTGTAGTAAGACTTCACCACGTCGGCGCCCAGCTCAGCCGCCACCCTGTCCACGAACTTTACGTGCTCGAGGCTTGGCCACTCCCGTTTAGCTTCGGGTTTGAAGTGGTATTCCACTATCTCTGGCGGCAGAGCCTCAACTATGTGCGGCATCCCCCACCTGACGCAGTCTTGAGAGATTTTCCCGATCTTCTCCGAGTTCTGGGACTCCCTTGGCACGCCGATGAAGGCCATCGTGGCAACGGCGTCAGCTCCGACCATTAGGGCTTCTTCTACTGATGAGAAGAGTCGATAGTCTGTTATGTCTGGACCCATGATCGTAGCTGTTCCGTCAAGCCTTGCGACCACTCCAAGTTTGCCGACGATCTCTTCGTGACACACCCTTATCATAGATGGGTTCATCAGTATGGCGTCTGGCTTGTATTTGGCGCTCAGAACCTTCTTAACGGTGCCTTTGATGTCTTCAAGTCCCTTAACGGGTCCCAAGTCAACACCGTGATCCATAGTTATGACGAACGTTTTCCCATCGTCCTTGAAAATTCGTCCCAGCCTAATTCTCTTACCCACCAAACCTATCTCCCCGCTTTGGATACACTTATCCTTTTGGCATCAAATCTTCGAGGTTCTAAATATATTTGATGAGCTTTAAAGGTCAAATTTACTCAAAATATCTTTATTAGGCATTAGGTTGTTCTGCCGTGTGATGATTACTAAGCGGTGAAGGTGTGGAAATCAGGAGGCTTAGAAAGAGTATATCATTAAGGAAGAGGAGTTCATGAAGGCATGTGCATGTTCGAGGAAGTAGTTGCAATCGCAGCTCTGATCTCAGGGCTGGCGCTTTTGATCTTCTCCAGCGAAAAGGCAGTTGAGCACTCGGTAAACATCGCTTCATCATTGGGAATTTCTCTTTTCATGTTCCGCCTCCTAATAGTGTCTGTGTCAGAGAAATTTTATCTCCGTTCTCGCGAGCGGAAAAATACTCATCGAGAAAGAGGTTCAAAACGAGGGTGACTCAAATGATTTGGTTGTCTCTCTTTTTGTTAGCGATTGGGATGGCGTTGCTTGGGGCCGCGAGCGGAATATTCATATCCAACATTGTCATCGTATCAGAAAAGCGAAGGCTAAAGAAATCCGTTCTAAGCTACCTTTTGGTTGCGTTCTCAACATCACTCCCTGAGCTATCTGTTGCTGTCAACGCTATAATCATTGGGAATATGTCTGTTTCACTCGGTGATCTTCTCGGCTCTAACATAACTAATATCTGTTTCATAATTGGTGTGTGCCTTGTTGTAGCGACTTTGAACCGTTCTCGTAAGAGAAAGATATCTTTGAAAGAGGAAGATAAGAGAGAGTTCAAAACTGGATTGATGCTTCTCTCGATAACGCTTCTCACGCTTCTTTATCTTCAATATATCAGTAGATTAATCGGCGTTCTATTGTTAAGCGTGTTCTTCGGGTACTCTTATGTCCTGATGCGGAAGAGGAAGGAGGACAAAGAGGGCATCTCCAACGGGAAGGTAGATGGAAGAATCAGAAAAGAACTGGTGTTTATCGTCGCTGGGGTAGTTGGCGTCATCCTAGGTGCTAGGCTTACTGTCGAATCCGCAATAGACATCGCAACCTTCTTCGGAATCCCAGCTTCGATTATAGGCGCAACTCTAGTTGCTCTTGGAACCAGTCTCCCTGAGTTTGTGGTTGATGTCAGAGCGTCTGTCAGAGGGTACTTTGAAATCGCAATAGGTGATATTGTTGGAAGTTGCTTCTTAAATTCAACGCTGATCTTAGGTCTATTGTTGACTTTCACATCATTCAAGGTGAACATACTTGTCCTCTCTGATCTCATACTATTTAGTGTGATCTCAAACCTTTTGCTATGGCACTTCTTAGAGAGTAGAAAGATGGGAAGACGAGAGGGATTCATTCTCCTCACGCTCTACATAGTCAACCTATTGAGCATCCTTGGAATCTTAATCTTGAGGATTCCCTAAACTATTCAAACTATCAATTATGTCAAGTTACTCTTTCAGGAGAAGCCCCATCTTTTTAGATATCGCTCTACCGTATTTCAGTCTTAGACTGTTACATTTTACTTAACATGCTGAAGGTCTATAACTAGGACTTTGTGTAAGATTTCACGGTTTTTTAATCCTGCAAAAATTTACCCTTACAGAATTTGCTGTCGACTTAACAGCCATCCGCAAGAAGCAGTACGAAGTTGCCATAGGAGACGCCATTGGAAGCTGCATTGTTGATGCTGGTTTTTCTATTGGAATAGGACCTCTCTTCTTCCCAATCACAATATCTGGAGGACTTGCCGAAACCACTGGTCTATATGCGCTGCTTATTTCCATCATCGTCTTGTCAACACTTGCACTAAGAGAAAAACTCGACAAAAAAGCAGGAGTATTGTTCATCATACTATACTCACTTTCCTATGTAATACTGTACGTGCGCCCATTCTGATGATATTTGAAAACAAAATTTTACCCCAAACCCAGAAGAATTTTTGGATGGCTGATGGAGTGCGCAAATGTTAAAGAGCTAGTATGTTTTCGTCCTCCATACTCATCTATCTAGACTGTGAAAAAAGCGTCTTTGAGACTTTGAAGAGAGCCAAAAAAAGGGGATCGCCCTGGTTTTCATTCGCAGGGCTTTTCTTCGCATGGTTTCTCTTCGCCCGGTGCTGGCGCCTCAGCTGGGACGGCTTCGGCTGGAGGTGGAGGCGGGGTGGGTGCGGGCGGAGTAATCTTCTCCTCTAACGCTTTCTTCTCCTCCTTAAGCTTGGCTATATCAGCCTCTAATGCTGAAATCTTAGCTTCAAGCTCTGGAATCGCCTTAAGCGCTTCTACCTCTGCCAGTAAGCAGGCTTTCTCCTCCTCCAAGGCTTTAACTTTCTCCTCAAGCTCGGTTCTCTTCTTGGCGGCTTCCATAACCATCTCCTCTAGCACTTTAATCTTTTGCATAATCCCTTTTATAGTTATCTTCTCCTTTCCAAGCATCCCCCGAAACTTCGTTTTGCAGTTTGTGCACTCATAAAGGCCTATTGTCAGTTGTAGCATCTCGCCTAGTCTGCTTGGTCTCCTAACCATAGACCAAGTTTTCATTGGGTTGATGACCTCGACTTCACATTTTGGACACTTAGCCAAACTGAAAACCTTCCCAACAAACTTTCTAACTGCCTTCAACCTTCAAGGTTCGTCAAACATGTTTTCCATCGATTTATATACAAGCATAGGCAACATAAAAACCTAAGAAGAATCGAGGATACTAGATATGTTCGGGAGATCGATCAGACTCGGCAGAATTATCAATCCTAAGTCAGGAAGAACTGTGATTGTGGCTATCGATCACGGATTGGCGATGATTCCTAGAGGTCTTGAAAACCCCCTGCCCGTCGTCAAGAAGCTACGGGAAAGCAAGCCCGACGCCTTGCTCTTGAACTCAGGCATGATTAAGTTGTGTCACAGCCTATTCCTAGGCAAGGATTCACCTGCACTAATACTAAGGTTGGACTGGGCGGCCGGTTGGAGAGACATATACTCTCCTAAGATAGATGACTTGGCATTCATCTTCTCAGTGGAGGACGCTGTAAGGTTGGGCGCCGACGCCGTACTGACATATCTGTTTCTCGGCCCGGGCGTAAACACCGATCTAGAGGCCAGAAACTTAGAATGGCTTGGAAGCGTTGAAACAGAATGTCAACATTGGGGAATACCGCTCATTATTGAGGCACACGCAAGCCCGAAAGCAGAGGAACGGCAACGCACAGACCCCGCATTGCTCAGTCTACTCATTAGAACGGCCGCAGAGATAGGCGCCGATCTGATAAAAACAGAATATACCGGCGATGTAAAGTCCTTCAGGGAAGTTGTGGAAGGTTGCCCCATTCCAGTCACGGCGCTGGGAGGACCTAAGATGCCCATAGACAAGGCAGTACTAGAGATGGTCAAGAATGTTATCGAAGCCGGCGCAGCTGGAGTGACTTTCGGCAGAAACGTCTGGCAACACAAGAACCCAGCGGGAATGCTTAGCGCAATAAAAGCGATCGTCCACGAGAACGCAAGCGTCAACGAAGCTCTAAAACTACTCGAGAGCAAATAATCTCGATGTAAGCATATCCACCGAGGATGAGAAAATGGAAGATTGGACCCAAGAGAAAGTTAAAGATTTTCCAGTCCTCAAAGTAAAGCCGCCGGGACCGAAATCTTTGGAGCTTCACGCTAGAGCATCGAAATATATGAAGGGCTACTCGGGCCAAGCGTTGCTGTTCCCTGTGGTTTTCAAGAGTGGATGGGGATACACTCTAACCGATGTGGACGGCAATGTCTACGTCGACTTCTCGTCCGGCATCTACGTCACCAATTGTGGGCACTCTCACCCAAAGATCACGAAAGAGATTCAAGAGATGGTGGGAACCCTCATGAATTGTCACGATTTCACGACCCCTGCCAAGACTGAACTTTTGGAGAAGCTAGTCGATATCCTTCCCGGAGACTTAAGCGGAGTCCAATTCTTCTCAGATGGAACCCCAGCCGTCGAGGCGGGTTTGAGAGCAGCTCGAGCAGCTACGGGGAAATTGGAGTTCATCTCTTTCTGGAGGGATTTCCACGGCAAAACTCTGGGCTCGGTCTCCTTAGCCTTAATGAGCCCAGACAAGGGTTTGAGAGCGCCTGGGTTCTTTTTGGCTCCACGGCCCGACTGTTACAGGTGTCCGTTCAAGATGGAACATCCTTCCTGCAACTCTTTCTGTGCAGACTTCCTAGAAAAGGTGATAGACGAAGAAACCACGGGCAGACTGGCCGCGATCGTCCTGGAACCTATCCAAGGATGGGCTGGTTCCGTATTTTCGCCCCCAGAGTTCATCCCTCGGTTGAGAGAGATATGCGACAAGAGGAACGTCATGCTTTTCCTGGATGAAATTCTGACGGGCATGGGCAGAACAGGAACATGGTTCGCCTGCGAACACTATGACGTGGTCCCGGATATAATGACGATCGGCAAAGGTCTGGGGAACGGCTTCCCAGTGACCGGTATGGTTGTGAGGGAGAAGTATAAGGATTTTCTTGAGAAAATAAGCGCCTCATCCTCTTACGGGGGCAATCCCGTAGCCTGCGCAGCAGCTTTGGCAACGATAAGAGTGATTGAAGAGGAGAAGCTGCTGGACAACGCGAGGAGAATCGAAGAGACGGTCATGCGCAGGCTAGAGAAGATGAAAAGAAGCCATCCCATTGTGGGCGATGTGAGAGGAAAAGGATGCCTCTTCGGGATAGAGCTGGTCAAAGACAAAGATTCAAAGGAACCTTTTGAGCAAGCGGGAAAACTGGTCTATCAGAGGGCTTTCCAGAAAGGATTAGCTTGGATTCCTGCTGGGCACATCTTAAGGATGTCGCCTCCGCTGATTATGCCGCCTCATGTGGCTGATAGTGCGATGGACATACTTGAGGAAGCCCTGACGGAGGTTGAGAAAGAGCTAGGCTACTGAGAGGGCGCATCATGGAAGAGTATGGAGTGGGTATGGTAGGGTACGGCTTCATAGGGAAAGTTCATACCTACGGTTATAGGAATATGTCCCTTTACTACGACAATCTTCCTTTCAAAGTCAGATTAGTTGGCGTATGCACGTCCCGCATAGAGACCGCTCAGAAAGCCAAAGAACAAGGCGGATTCGTCTTCGCCACCACTGACTACAAGGATCTGCTAGCGCGCGAAGACATTCAGATAATTGATTGTTCTCTTCCTAACTACCTTCACAGAGATGTTGTAGTCGCGGCTTTGAAGGCGGGTAAGCATGTCTACTGTGAGAAGCCCTTGGCCCTGAACTTGGAGGAAGCCAAGGAGATTTACCAGGTAGCTAAGGATTCGGGGCTTAAGCATCAAGTAACCTTTCAGTACCGTTTCATACCCGCCATCATGCGGGCCAAACAGTTGATCGATGAAGGATCTATCGGAGAGATGTTCTCGATCCGCGGTGTTTACCTTCACTCAAGCTGTGTGGTCCAACCGCCAAGAAGAGCTTACAGCTGGAAAGCCGAGTACGAGAAGGTGGGAGGCGGAGTCTTGGTGGACTTGGGTTCTCATCTCATAGACTTGACGAGATACCTGTCTGGGGAGTTCAAACGGGTTAGAGCCTTCGTGAAGAACTTCACTTCGCCAGATAAGCGGACGGATGATCTCGCCATAATCGATGTGGAAATGCAGAACGGAGCCGTTGGCACCCTGGAGGCCTCGAAGATGGCCACAGGCACGAATGACGAACTCCGATTAGAGATTCATGGACTTGAGGGAGCACTAAGGTTCAACTCAATGGAACCGAACTGGTTAGAGTTTTACGACAACACGGAGCCCGATGCGCCGATAGGCGGAAAGAAAGGCTTCAAAAGGATCGACACGATCCAGAAGTACCCGGAGCCACAAGGCATTCCGATGCCCAAATTCTCCATAGGATGGATAAGGTATCACGTGGCGTGTCTCCAGGCGTTTCTAAACGCGATAGCCAAGGGGACTCAACCGTCACCCGACTTCAGGGACGGATTGGAAGCGCAGAGGATAATGGAAGCAGCGTACGCCTCATCTGCGGAAGGAAGATGGGTAGAACTCTCGGAATACAGGTAACATGCTAACAAGAGAAAAATACAGGAATAACTATCGGCTAACTAGGTAAAAGATTCTTACTTCTCAACGCCGACTCCGCGAGGTCTTTAAGACTTATTTCCAGGGTTCATATAGAGACCTTAGCGAAATTAGCCGTTTAGCGGTTCTGGCTGAGAAGAAAGTTTACCTTTTCTGGGAAAACCCGCATTTACAATCATAATTGTGCTGAAAATATTGTTGAAGATAAAAATAATAGGAACTGTCAATAAAGTCTACTAATATTGTGAGGCAGGCTTAGGTGGATGGCAAAAAAGGGACCCTCATACGTTACAGAATGTGTCCATTTTGTTCTAACTCACCTTTATGATTAGGATGTAGACAGCATCGTTGATTTTGGGTCACATGCAAAGGGTGAGGCCGTTGAGAGCTCTGATTATGACTTGGCAATATACCTTCACTCAGATAAGAAATTATTTCTTCAAGATTTCATTCGGGAATCCTCATGGTTCTGGAATTTCATGTCCAAATATCCCAGTCTCCCATTTGAGTCAATGGATCTGAATTCGATTTTAAGAAGGAAGTGGCAAGACGAGAAAAGAACAGGTTCCCCTCTGGCTCCTTGGGGGCCATGGGACATTAGGTGGTTCATATATCGCTTGGCCTTTGAGACCGAGGGCGGAAACTTCCTTCAACTCTCTTGCGGTAACTGTGTTTACGATCGTGGTTTCTACAAAGGCCTGATGAACACCATGCGAAGAGAAATGCCCTTTCACTGGAACGAAGGAGAAGAAAGTGGCATGATCTATGCACTCAAGCGATGGTGTTTCGCTGAGCGAGGAGCCATGAACGATGAACTAGTTAAGATCCGGAAGGGACAAAGGGTAGGTGAATACGGAAAAATTCCATGGATATATCCTGCCACACACTCGATATCTCATTCCATTGCGACTTTAGCTTTTGTCGAGGAAGGATGGCTTATATGGCATAAACAAGATGTTCTGAAGCGGATAGAAGAAAGATTCCATAAGTATCTTGATTCCTTTACCAAGGCATACGAATACAAGTCAACGACCACAGGCAGAAGAGCATTCTTAAGGTTGTTAACACAGCAACCAAACAAACTGTTGAACGAACTGAAAGTCTTAAGTAATGACCTCTCCGATCTTTGCACTATGATATGGACCGAAATTGGGTTAGCCCTCAAATCCGAGGACTCAAATATCCCGAGAAACATTCCAAACTGGAAAGAAAGAAACGATGAAATCTACGCCAGATTTTTGCTCGAATACCTTGAAGGTCACTGACCAAACGAGAGATATTTTCACAATTTTCACAAGGTTTAAACGAGTTTAGACTCGTAGACCCAGACTTTGACTTCAGGGTCCCACGCTCCGTTTATCTCAATCCAAGCTCTCTTGAATTCTTCTAGGCTATTGTGGCCTTCTTTCTGCACATCCTCTAGGCTAATATTACCGAGACGTTGCCTATAGCGCGGGGTAATCTCGATTTCAATGTCAGTCCAGTCGTACCAGCTCCGTTGGATCCTTGTTCGCCCGAGCCTATGAATGCGGTTGCTTGTGCTTCTGGTCATCGTCTTCTGGCCTGAAAGGATCATCTTTATGTGCTCTCCTCTAGACAACATCAAAGATAAGCTTGCGTAGAAAGCTGCTTCTTAGGCTTGTTCCTCTCTTAGTTAGAGAAGGTGATGTTTCTCTATGAGGTTCGGCTTCAATATCGATAGATTCGAACCCTCAGAAGCCGTGGAGTATGGGATACTGCTTGAAAAACACGGCTTTGACTCTATGTGGCTTGCCGATCATCTGATAGATCTCGGTCGAGGAGGGCTAGTCGACCCGTGGACGGTTGGAGCAGCTGCAGCCGTCCAGACAAAACGCATCCTCATATGTTCTGCTGTTACGGATGCAGTGAGGTGTCATCCAGCCAAAACAGCGCATATAGTTGCGAATCTAGATGCATTGTCCAAAGGAAGAGTAATCTTGGGGATTGGCGCTGGGGAGGCAATGAACATAAAACCCTTCGGTATGAGGTGGGAGAAACCTGCCGATCGAGCTGCAAGGTTGGGGGAATCCATAGATGTCATGAAGCTCCTATGGACTTCCACCCCTGAAAAGCCAGCTTACTATGAGGGTAGGTTCTACAGTCTACACGGCGCGTTCCTTGATCAGCCTCCTTTTAGAAAGCCGCATCCACCGATTTATGTGGGCGCCTTCGCCTCAGAGCGTATGCTCCGTGTAGTTGGTGAACAAGGCGACGGTTGGATGGGTTGGATTAACACTCCCAAAACTTTCTGGGAACGAGCTGAGAAGATACGGATGTTCGCCGAGGATGAGGGAAGAAAGATTGAGGATATTCAGCTCGCTACGATGTTGCATGTAGCGCTTTCAGAGGACGATGAGGCGCTCAAGAGGGCTGTTCAGAGCGGTAAAGCCAGTCTCATAGACGAAAGGCTTACGTTGAAAAGCCTCGGCTATGAGCCTCCTCCATTTCCACATTATCAAGATCTCCTAGTTTCGAGGAAAAATGAGAAGCAACTGAAGAGGCTAGCCATGGAAATACCAGATGATCTTGTTCACAGCTGTATGGCCGTAGGAGACGAGAAAGAATGTATAGAAAAATAGAAGCTCTGGCCAAGGTTGAAGCTAGGCACATAGCCATTATAGATATGTTTTCACCCCTACGTTCGAGAGAAACAGTGGAACGGTTTGGAAAGATCATCAACCACTTCAAAGGAGAAGAATCAAGAGACTAACAGACCATAATTTCCAGAAACGGAAACCAATCTGAAATAATGCGTCTAGAGCACGAGTTTCCAAAGAACAGTGAGCGATGAAATAAAGAAGAATCAGCCTAAACGGGTATTCATGAATTCAAACCAAGACTTAATCCCACAACGGTGCACCACTGTATCTTTCATGGTCTTACATTGCTCTCACATTGCAATAAATCACAATTGTCCAAAATCTTTTAGCATCTGAAAATCTAAATGTAATAGGCTTTTGAGCCTAATTGAGTAGATGCGCCTTGGCTCAAGCTCATAGGACCAGATTTACGAAACATGCTCGGGAAAAGTTTGATCTTGTAAAGCATTATGGCTTTGAGGTGAGTGAAGAGACGGTTCTAGAGACAGTTCGTAATCCGACTCGCCTGGACCAGAAGAATACTCAGTATTTTGCCACTAGGGCTATGGATGCCAAGTATGCTTTGAGGGTGGTTTACGAGAGAAGAAAAGACTTTATACTCGTCATCACCTTCTATCAAGTGAGGCGAGAGCGGTATGGCGTATAAGGTCAAGTACGATGCCGAAGCAGATGTTCTCACGGTCATAGTTGCTGAGGAGGGCAAGCTTTCATTTGCCGAAGAAGTAGGAGACATAATAGTTCACTTTGATGAGGATGGAAAACCGCTCTTCATGGAAATACTCAAAGCAAGCAAGATAATACCATTAATGGTTCAAGGTTTAGCCAAAAAGGAAGTAACGATAACGTGACCTGCGGAAAACAAGTGTTGAAAAGGGCAATATGGCTTATTGAAAATTCTAAAATGTGTGGGTTCCTAATCCGTAAATCTTTACTTGACTCACTCCTAGAATAGGCGTGACCCTATTCAAGGTAAGCAACTAAGTTCCATATGTCGATATGAGTTATACTGAGTTATATCCAATAAGGCAAAACCTATCCATGTTGTTTGTTAAGGTGAAAGAATGAGAGTTCAAAGAAATCGTGAGCCCTCTATTACCCCGCTTCATAAGGTCGATCTGCAAATGTTCCTTGAATTTGCCAATCAGGTGGATTGCCACCAACTCATTGGAGTCTACTTTAGAGATATCCTCAAGGACAGAGAAGACGAAGATGGAATCCTCATCGCAAAGGTCTCAGGAAATATCGTAGGAACATTGTTTGTTCGATATGGAAGAGGCGAAGCGTGGATTTTCGAGGATTTCCCAAAAGTTATTTCGACGCCTGATTTTCCTACTAGAAAAGTTCAAAGTGCCCTGCTGAAATATGTAGAAGATTGTTGTAAACATAAGGGGTTGCCATGCATAAGGATCGCTCTATCTGAAAATAAGCCATCGCTCGTCAGATTGTATGCTGAAGGTGGATTTGAAAAAACCATAGGTCTAGGAATGAAAAGGAAGATTAGAAAGAAAGATAAGGTCTACGCGTCAGATTTATCTTTTCATTCAATGACTGAGTTAGGTTTCAAACGATTCCTCCAATTGGCAGAAATGTCTTTTGAAGGACAAATAGGTTTTGATGCTGCTCGTACTGAAGAAGAACTGAAGGATTTCCGATCGTATGAAGGATATGACCCTTCAATGTGGCTGGCAGCGTACAAAGACAACGAACCTCTGGGAGTCATTGTTCCAAGAGTCTGGGAGAAAGGAAAATGGACCAAAATAAATACCGCAGACATCCTTGCTATAGGCGTCATACCTAAGCACCGAAGAAAAGGATATGGAACTAACCTTTTGAGAAAAGCCATCGCATCTTTGGCAGATAAAGATGTCGAAGAAATATTACTTTGGGTAGATTCAAGGAATATACCCGCGATAAACTTATACGAGAAAGTTGGCTTCAGAATCTGGCAAAGACGATATGTCAAATTCCTAGAAAAAACACAAACATACCCTATAAGATTTACGGACTGATAACCCATTATTTCAAGAATTTATACCAAGATGTAAACTCATCCTCGTTCGTATATCGCAACGTAAGGCTTACTTGTATGCTTTTTACGAAGCTGTATACGGCGAGACGATTTGGTTGAAGAGTTAGTGACTGTTTCAGCTAGAGTTCGAAAGTCTCAAGCTAAAGAGGTTGAGCGCCTTGCTGCCGAGAGAGGAGTAGATAAATCAGAGATCATCAGGGAGCTACTCGCCATAGCCTTGAAGGAACAAAAACTCAAGGAGGCATTAGACTTGGTCAGAGCCCGGAAAGCAACTGCTTGGAAAGCATCCGAGATGGCTGGAGTAACCTACAGGGAAATGCTGGAACTTCTCAGAACCCGTAACATACCATTTCCATTATCCAGAGAGGAACTGGAACGTGAAATCGAAGAAATCACTGGTCGTCAGTAACGCCGGTCCACTCATCCACCTCGCCAAAACAAAAACTTGACAGCATCCCTTCCCTCTGAGAAAGCCTTAAATCCGAGTCAGCAAAATGATGGGCTAGGTGATAGAATGATTTTCATCACCTTGTGCAGGTGGAGGAAGAAGCCAACAAAGGACATTGTTGCTCAGGGTGGGAAGCTCGTCGAGCAGATGGTTAAGGAGGGCGCTAAGGTCTTAGGCTGGTACTGGACGCTGGGCAGATATGACATTGTCATGATAGCCGAGGGAAAGGATGAGAAGGCCGCCATGAGGTCGCTCATCCGATTTGGAGACTTGATCTCAACTGAAACCCTAGTCGCTGTGACGAGAGAGGAAGCCATCAAGCTCCTCGAAGCATAGCCATCAAACGTCAGGTCTAGAAACACCATATGTCCCATGAGCCCAATCTGCTGGGCTCTCTCCTTTTTTCTCAGACTTTGAGGATAGAAGGAAGGCGATTAAGAGCGTTGCTGGGAAGCTGGTTAACGTTGTTTGGGCTGTTTGGACGTATGAGAGGGAGTTCATGGTGATGGAGTAGGACGTAGGGCTTGGTTTGATCCCTACATTCTTCTGTTGGCTTTGACTGCTACTAAAAGACTGGGGTTTATTTCCTTGCCCGTCATACTTTGGGCTCACATTTTTCGTATACGAATTTATCAGACCGGCTACACCTACTCAAGGACCTGTACCGAGAGGTAGTAATTCCTCGTGAAGTCAAAATCGAAGCTCTTGATCTCGGCCTGGAAAAAGACTTTCCCGACGCCATCAATGAAGGTTGGATAAAAGTAGAAGAGATGAAATTAACTCAAGAGTTTACAGGAATGGCTCAGATAGCGGGGTTAAGGATAGCAGAAGCGTCGGTCATATGTTACTCCTATAAGAATGAAGGAACAGCCCTAATAGACGAAGACTCAGCTAGAACGCTCGCATGAACCCTAGGGATACCTATACGTGGAACCTTAGGCATAATCCTTGAAAGTTGTAAAAGAGGCTTCCTATCTCGTGCGGAAGCTCTAAAAGCTGTAGAAAAATTATCTGAAATAATGTATCTAAGTGCAGATCTCTATAGAATGGTGAGAGATGAAATAGAGAAGAATCAGCCTTAACGGAAATTCAAGAACCTAGACCAATCTTTAGACCTATATCCCGGCGCCGTACAAAATAGCGATTTTAGGGATGGTTTTGGCTTTTTTTGTTTTTGATTTTCAAATAGAAAGAGAGGGGGAAGAGGATAGATCTTTCGTAAAAGAGAAAATTATGGCGCTGAATATTGCGTTACTCTGTGGTTCTTCCGTCAAAATGTTCCTCGCTGGCCATCGCTTCTTTTTTGGTATGGCGCACAACGCCGTCTTGGTGTTCAGGTGGCGAGTAAATCGTGTAAAGTTTGAGGTTCACGAGCTTAGAGGTATTGATCACATTATGTTTAGCGCCTGCTGGGACGATGACTCCGTTTCCGTCCTTGACGCGGTGTTCCACACCGTCAATGATCACTTTTCCTTCTCCTTCCTCAAATCGAAAGAATTGATCAACATCCTCATGTGTTTCTTCACCTATCTCTTCACCAGGCTTGATGCTCATGAGTACGAGCTGACTGTGCTTCCCTGTGTACAGTACACGGCGGAAATCAGTGTTTTTCTTCGTTTCTTTCTCAATATCGACTATGTATCCCTTCAAATTTGTCACCTTGATTTGTTACAACACTGGATTCCTTATTAAGGATTTTCCACTATTGTCTACAAACGTGTAAGTGAAGACTATTCGATCACTCGGACATTGAACTCGCTCATTATCAGCTTAATGTGCTTAAAATGAGCATCGACGGTGAGAAGCAACAAGCTTCTTCTTAGGCACATAGCAGCTATCACTATGTCAATTGCCGGTACAGGCTTTCCCATCTTGAGGAGAGAAACCGCTATCTTCAGAGCTTCATCGTAATCTTCAACCGTAGGGTACAATATGCCGAGTTCTTTAAGGTCCAGTGCCTTTGGAAACTCGATAATGTTCAAAATAGTTGTAAAGCCTTTAGCCGCGCTTTTTCCACTTTTTAGGATGCCTATGAGCGCGCTTGTATCGTAGAGGATCTGTTCCATTCGAGCTCCCTTACCTTTTCGTAGTGCTCTATGGCCTTCTCCAAGCTTATGGATCTCACGTCAAGTTTAGAATCCCTTAACAGGTCAGACAGCTCATCGGAGAATACGACTCCACGTTCTGTAACCTCAAGTCTTTCGATATACTCTATCAAGGCTTTTCTTACAACTTCGCTCCACTTCACTTCAGAGTACCTTTTCATCTTTTCATACAGCTCTTTTGGAACGGAAACAGTTATGTTCGGCATAGCTTATTCCGAAGTGAGTTCACACATTTAAGTGTTTTCACAGAAACTCATCGACGCACAACACCAAGGAAATTCCGAGAATTTAGACCTCGACCTGTCCACGGTACAATGGTAGCCCGGTATAGTTCAAGTATTGGTTTAAACTGTCGGTTTTCCGGTCTCCTTCTAGGCGCAAAGCAATGCTTTCCAGAAAGCACTTTGCCCTCGACCTGACTATCTTTTGGTATCATGATCCTACGGTTCACGATAAGGTTCAAGTTTCTTGTATCCACATAAGATGGTTAAATGAACCTTAAGCGGGATAGAACCATTGGAAAATCAAATCACTTATATATGCCTCAAAGAAAGCGCCGAAGGCGACCGCTGGTATTATGAGACACAAGTAGAGTATAGAGACTTTTCTAAATATGGGTTTGATAGTTTGCTTCCAACCCGAAGTAGGACGTGGTGAAGATAGCATGTGCTTCACGAGATCTTGTCTATTTCTTATCCCAAACATCTCTGTCCCGATTTTCATGGTGACGCCACTAGCAAGGATCATGTAGGTTGCTTCTATCCATCCATGTACTCCCCATGGAACCATTACTAGTGTCCAAAGGTTGAAGGGAATTCCGTGACGGTAGCACCAAGTTCCCGCTGATAACCCAACGAAAAATCCGAATGATATTGGATAAGCAAAGGACAAGGCAAGAGCCCCCATGCCGAGAATGATAAAAACTACTATGGTGTTCCAAGTAAACACATACCAGAATATTTGCTCATGTGACCAGACTCCACCCCTAGCACCCCCAAGAAAGTTGATAAAGGCCTGTGTAATCCAACCGATCTGGCTGGGAAAGGCCAAGCCCAAACTTGTTGTGACAGCATAGGCCGAAAGAAACCCAATCGTAGCAACCTTAATCCAGCTTCTTACATCAGAGGAAAATAGAAACGGGCTCATAATTAGATTTCCTTTCAGGAAAGATTTAACATTAGTGGAAATGCGCGCGCATACTTGTCGCCTTCTTGACACTAGCTGGCAATGAAGACATGAGTTGACCTCTACTATTATCTAACTAGCGGTGAGTGAATTGGTTAGGACGCTTCCAGAAGAGGACAAGACTTGGAGGGATCTAATGTATTTTCCAATAGTTTATTATGTTATCAGTCTGTTTTTTTGGTCGTTTTGCTATCTGCAGTTTCACCCGAATACCTCGCCGACTACGAGAAATTGAATACAGTGCTTTACCTAGCTGTCTTCATTACTCATTGGTTGCTGGCATTCATAGTGATCAGAAGATTGAGAAGACAAGGTTTGTCATTAAAAGAATTCATTGCACCCAAGAAGAAGACTAGAATTTTTCCTGCAATATTTGTTTTCGTTTCGCTTAACGCGCTCTTCACCGCTTGAAAGAGTTCTAGACCCCCACCGTGGCAACAATTCTTCCCAAGAGCAATGCGATCCATTTAAGCGAAGAAAACATGGAGGGGAGGGGGCTAGGTCTTGAGCCTATAGCTATAGGCTAATGATGATTCTCCCCTACAGCTTTGTCCGGTCGATCCTCAGATCGAAACTTGACAATATCGAGATCGGTGCGAAAAAGTTTATTATGGTTCAGACTCTAACTCTGAAGATAGGTGGTTAAGCTGGTTAAGAAACTAGCGATTGAAGGCGGGAAGAGAACCGTTCCTGAAGGCTCAGTCAAACCTTGGCCTGTAATCACTGATGAAGACAAAAAAGCCGTGCTCGAAGTCCTCGGCATGGACCTTAGCCAAGACGACGGTTACCCTGTTGCTGAGCTTCAGAAAGAATGGGCTCAATACGTGGGCGTAGAGCACTGCCTAGTCACCAACAGTGGAACATCGGCGCTGCATATGGCTGTAGCTGCAGCCGGAGTAGGGTCCGGAGACGAGGCGATAACGTCCGCATACACTTTCTTGGCTTCTGCTTCCTGTGTCCTTCATCATAACGGCATACCGATCTTTGTGGATATCGATCCGAGAACTTTCAACATAGACCCCGAGAAGATCGAGGAGAGAATAACCGAGAAAACAAAGGCAATCATAGCTGTCCATATCCAAGGTTTGCCGGCCGACATGGACGAGATCAACGCCATCGCGAAGAAGCACAATCTAGCCGTGATCGAGGACGCATGCCAAGCCCACGGAGCAGAATACAAAGGGAAGAAGGTAGGCGCATTGGGCGACATGGCCGGCTTCAGCCTGAACCGATCGAAGAATCTTCAAGCCCTCGAAGGCGGATTATTTGTCACCGACAACGACGACTACCTAGATCGCGCAGAGATGATCCGTCAGTTCGGCGAGATCATATCACGTGGCAAGCCGCGTGAGTACAATGCCTACGAGATGGGCTGGATGTACAGGACCCACGAGATCACGGCAGCTCTTGCCAGAAGCCAGTTGAAACGGTTGGACCAGTTGAACGCGCTCAGAATAAAGAACTGTGAGTATCTCTCGAGACGCTTGGCAAAAATAGATGGTGTTGAACCTCCTTACGCGCCGCCGGACAGAAAGCACGTTTACTGGCTGTATCCAGTTAGGTTCAAGCCAAATGATCTTGATCTTGACATCAATCCCAGAAAGTTCAGGATGTCCGTGGAAAAGGCTCTGAATGCGGAAGGAGTACCCATCGGACAATGGCAGAGAATGCCTGTGCCTGCTCAAACCTTGTTCAGGCTTAAGGAAGGCTATGGCAAAGGTTGCCCCTGGAACTGCAAATTCGCCCGCAAAGGGATAGAATACAGAGCCGAAGACTATCCGGAGACCCTCAAAATGCTTGATGAGGTGACGTTTGTTCGCGGTTTCATGCCGCCTAACGGACTCGAGCTTATCGATTACTACATTGAAGCCTTCGAGAAAGTGTTCAGCAACCTCGATCCAGTCATGCGGATCGCAGAATCAATTCAGTGAGCACGATTGTGAGCTGAAGTAATATGGCAAAGAAAATAGGCTGGGGCCTTATAGGACTAGGATCGATAGCGAAAGCCGCCCATCTTCCAGCGATAAACCAGTCAAATAACTCAAAGCTGGTCGCCGTGTGCAGCAGAGAAGAATCCAAGGCTAAGGATTGGGCGAAACGGTTCGGAGCGAAAAAGGCGTACTCAGACTACTCGAAGATGATCGCGGATCCTGAGATTGACGTGGTAGACATTACGACGCCCAATTCTCTTCACTGTGCAGAGACGGTTCTAGCTGCTGAACACGGCAAGAACGTGTTTTGTGAGAAGCCGATGGCTCCCACCGTTAAAGAATGCGAAGAGATGATCGCTGCTTGCAGCAGGAATCATGTGAAACTGATGGTTGGATACATGCTCAGGTTCAAGCCTCATCACATCAAGATACTGGAGATGATAAAAGCTAGCGAGTTAGGTACGGTATTTCTTGGTCGGGCACAGTTCCACGAGTGGATTCCAGAAGAATCGGACACATACCTGAAGGATACCAATCTCTGCGGAGAGCTCCCAGCCCTGCAAGATGTGGGAGTCCACTGTATAGATACCCTGAGGTTTCTGATGGGAGAGGTTGTCGAAGTCATGTCATATTCGGACACACTGGTCTTCAAGTATGCGGATACCGTCTCTTTGCTCCTTATGAAGCTTGAAAACCCAGCGTATGCTTTCGTTGACTGCAGCTTCTGCACAAGGTATACGCAGAGACCACAGAAGCTGGAGATATACGGCACAAAGGGAAGCGTGTTTGCTGCAACGCTCGGGGGAGGCGAATTCGGAGGAAACCTCGAAACCTCTACAAGCGTTGGATGGACAATCCACGAAGTCCCAGAGGAGAACCACTATCTGAAGGAGATAACGCACTTCTCCGATTGCATACTTCGAGACATGGAACCAGCAATAGACGGAGAGGAAGGATTAAAGACGCAAAGGGTGGTTGCTGCAGCTCTCGAAAGCCACAAGACAGGCCGAAAAATAAGAGTAAGCGAAATCCGCTAGAAGACACGGTGGTCCACAGCAGGCTCTTGCTCAACCCCTACATGCTCGAGCTAATAGTCGAGAATAACAAGGCTTAAATAAACCGTCCCTCACCAGAGATTCGCAGTTAAGGAGGTATTCTCTTGGCTGATGAGAAGATTTCAATAATTGGAGGCGGCAGCGCCTATGTTCCAGGGATTCTATATTCCTTCGCCAGACTTGGGGAAGAGATTTCCGGAAGCGAGATTTCTTTGATGGACATCGATCCTCAACGTCTACCTGTGATGCAAAAGTTGGGTGAATTGATGGTTAAGGAGGCAGGGGCGGACCTCAAGGTCACGAGCACGACACATCTAAAAGAGTCTCTAGAGAGTGCCACATTCATTCTGACAAACTTCCGCCCGGGAGGTATAGAAAGCCTAAGACTTGACGAAGAGATTCCAGCCAAGTATGGCATCCTTGGACAAGAAACGACAGGACCCGGTGGAACCTTCTTCGCTCTACGTTCTGTGCCCCAAGTGCTCAGCTTATGCGAATCTATGGAAGATATATGCCCAGATGCTTGGTTGATTAACTATACTAATCCAACAAACTTCATCGCTGACGCTGTAAACCGCAAGAGTAAGGTTAAGTGTCTCTCCATATGTACCGGCGGCGGGAACGGACTATATTATGGACTAACAGCAGCCTTCAATATGAAACTTGGAGAGGTCCGGCCGAGATGTGCCGGCACAAACCATCCGGGCAACTGGCTTTTGGAGCTCCAGGTTAAAGGCGAAGACGGTTTTCCGCTTCTCCGCAAACTAACAGAAGAACGGCTGGAGAAAGCTAAGGATCAAGAAAGAAAGTACGCTGAGTTTGTGAAGAAAATCTGGGATACATATGGTGTTTATCCAGCGAACTACGGCTACCTTTACCCCTACTTCCACCACGATGATGCGTTTGCTAGATATCAAGCTGGAGAGTCATTATATGGGAGGTTCATGAGAGACCTTCCGATACATTGGAAGAACTTTGAAGCTATGGCTAAGGGAGAAAAGCCCTTGTACCTGGATCCAAAAATGCACCACACGTCTGTAGGTCACGGTGATATCGCCACGCAACTCATATTTTCAATAGCTACGAACAGACAGAGAGAGTTTCACGTGAACATACCAAACGAGGGCTCCGTCACAAACCTACCTCAAGGATCAATCATTGAAGTTGCAGCCTTGGTTGATGCTGCCGGGGCGAGGCCCCTTTGCCTAGGTAAACTACCCAGAGGCGTATCAGGACTGACAGAGGCCATTATCAATTGGGAAGAACTGACTGTAGACGCAGCTCTAGCCGGAGATAGAGAACTAGTCCTGCAAGCATTAGTAGCCCATCCAAGATGGCCCATCAACTTCGACAAAGCCGAAAAACTATGCGATGCGATGCTCAAAGCACAAGCGAAATACCTGCCTCAATTCAGTAAGAAATAGTTTCCTTACCCGTTGCCAGCGACGCCGGAAGCCCCTCTCGCCTTCAAAGACAGTCCCTAGAAAGAACGCCTCATAACCCAGTTCACAATACTGAGCCTTTTTCTCTCTCAGTTCCAAGGGACCCTAGAACCCCGTTATCACCCAAACTTAAGCGGTTTAGGTGCGAAACTTATCAGAGACGCATTGGCTTTAGCAGGCACAGGTTATGTCGAAATGGCAGCGGTTATGGCGAAGCATAATCCCTTTCGCAGAGAAAGCTGGATGAAGAAAATAATGGAGCAACCTCCGCAGGAGGACGCCTTAAAGATCGCTATGGTCCTGGAGAAGCTTGGATTCAACATTCAGCTATTAGGAAGCGAAAACTGTAATTTTGAAAACCCCCAGAGTTTGAAGACGGATGATGTAGAGCTCATTCGTGAAGCCTTCAGCAAATGCAATCATCCCCCGATTTATGAAATATTTTTTCGCTCATCAACCATTAGGTAAAACGGGAATAGATGCTAAAGATACTTCATGCGAGCCTAGAAACTCTTGCCGACCTAATTAAGATCTGTGGGTTCTTATCGCAGACGAAAGTTTACCTTTTCTGAGAAAACCTCAAGAAAAATCATGAATCTAAAACTAGTGAACGATATCACCTTTTGACCCTTGAGTGTGTTGTCTTTCATGAGTGTGCTTTTTGATGAAGTAGATAGTTGAACCGATCGTACCCCATGCAATCCCAAACACTATTGGTTTTATGTCGAAAAAAGCAAGAAGCATAAATGAAGTGATAATTCCGATGATCGGTGTTAATGGGTATAGTGGTGTCTTGAATGGACGATTGATATAAGGTTTGCTCCGTCTAAGTTTGATGAGCGAGAGGTTTACCAAAGAATATCCCATCAAGAACCCA
>Ga0315312_1000261_pt1 | contig 75940 bp, 78 predicted proteins | sample TDP7_MG_FD_203629 | JGI IMG/M metagenome (GOLD analysis project Ga0315312, IMG submission 203629) | Freshwater sediment microbial communities from Lake Towuti, South Sulawesi, Indonesia - TDP7 | ecosystem: Environmental > Aquatic > Freshwater > Lake > Sediment | place: Indonesia: South Sulawesi...
AACAGACGCTTCATTAACCTTAGCATTGACAATTTTAGCCAAGTGTCTCACTGAGGAATTGTTGACTTTTCCAACTTTTTCGAACAAAACACTTGCATCATTCAAGAGAATAGCTACGCCAGCACCGTAACCCCCAACTGGTCTTGGTTCTTGTGGATATTGATGAACTTCCAGTTTTTCAAGGAGTTTGAAAACTCCTACCAAAGGCATGGGGTTTTTTAATGCAAAACCGAATATACCGCACATCTGTATTTTTCCTCTTAGTTTGAAATTAGCTTTACTTATTCTTGCGTAAAACTCTTTAGACACACAGGCAAATCAAGTTTCGCTAAAAGTAAATATCTTAGGATGTTTAACTGTATAATTGGGACGATGAGGTAATCGAGGTACGTTGACGCTTTGCGGATGACTTCTTTTTCCGCTCCTGAGTCCAAAATTTAACATCAACGCTAAGAATTCGTAAATAAAGAAAGGAAAGTGATGACTTCTTTATCTTTCTGAAGATCCAGTGATGTACGCCCAAACGCTTACCAGAACAAGTGTTAGACAAGCTCCCGCAAATCCTGAGAGGAGGTATCTTGCGTTGAGGAATGCTGGTAAAAGTGCCATAAGTGCTGGAAGTACGTATGTTGAAGTCAGGTCGGCAATGACTCCTGCCATGAATCCTAATATCGCTACTAATCCGAAGACTTTAAACCTTTCATTCATTCTATTCACCTTTTGCTTTAGAATCAAATCTAGCCTCTTTTTAGTCTAACTTACACGTTTTTGTCTATTGTCTCAAAACCAGCACCATTGCCTTTTAATTGGAAAATTAAAGGTTAAAACCGCTTTCACTCGGACATATAGCTCTACGTATATACACGCATATTTTCAACATATTAACAATGTATAAGATTGTTCTACGCAACCTCTCTTTTCGGAGGTACTAATTTGTCTGAAAGATTCGGTAAAAAATGGGAAAGCAGAAGAGAAGAGCAACCATTTACGGGCCGCATAAAAGAAGCCGTGAAACCACCAGGTCCACTGAAGCCACGCTTAGACTTTGCTGTTAGACGCATCGAGCTGCAAACTCAAAAATTGGACCAAGCAACGGAAAGGTTCAGCCAGAGAGATAAAGCAATATTTGCAAGGATTGTTGACTCCTACACTAAACATGACACTGCCCGCGCAAACGTTTTCGCCAATGAACTAGCAGAAATTCGAAAAATGGAAAGGCTAATTATAAACGCAAGACTTGCTCTTGAACAAATAGTATTAAGGTTACGAACTGTATCAGAACTTGGAGATGTAGTATCCACATTAGGACCAGCAGTGGGTGTATTAAGATCAGTCAGAGCTGGACTTGCAAGCGTCTTTCCTGAAGCCGAAAACGAACTTGGCGAAATAGGCAACCTGTTGAGCGGTATAATGATTGAAGCTGGACAAAGTTCGGGAATGACATTAAACTTTGACACTGTAAACGAAGATGCACAGAGAATTCTCACTGAAGCAGCAACTGTTGCAGAACAGAGAATAAAAGAAAAGTTCCCAGAGCTACCGCCAGGAATTCCTGCAATTCCAACAACTTCAGTAGGCGAAAAAGCATCAACCGAAACCTCGTAAAAACGGAGGAGGAAAAATGTCACAAAACCCCAACCTTTTTCTTTCTGTTGGAAAGCAAATTAAGGATGAATACGGACGTGGATTAGGAAAAGTAGCATCTTTTGCTCTAACTCCTAGCGGGAAATTTGACGCCGTCTTCATAGAGCAAGGTGATGGAAAATTCTTAAAACGTTCTGTGGAACACTTAAAATTCGATGGTACAGATATCACCATAATCTCTAAGATTAAATCGCAAACGAATGTTTTCTGCGATCAAATCCCCCTCATTTGGCGTAAAGAGCAAGCCCTCAAAGAACTATCTAACAAGAAAAAAATCTCAAAAGAACTTTACGAAGAGCTACATGGCAATTTCGACGGGGCACTAAATCAACTGAAGAGTGAGGCTCAAATTTTCATAGAAGAATTAGATAAGGAAATTGCTAGGTGTGCTAATGAAATAAGGGAGCTAAACTATGCTCTCGTACATCTTGAAATCGAACATGAAATAGGAAAAATCGATGACCAGTCTTATCACACTGCCTTTGCAATAATCCAAGAAAACCTCAAACGAGTCAACATGGAGAAAAGCGACCTTGAACTCACAAACAACAAACTTTCAAACATTTTATTGGGCGAAACGCCAAAAATGGGTGAGCAGGAGAAAAGCAAAGTAAAAGTAGAAGAACCGTTGAAAGAATTTACTTCAACTTCAGATGCTCCAGAGCTTCCGGAACCCCCTGTAGTAGTGTATGTGAAGGAAATCGGAAAAGCCGGCATATAACTGCAACACAAAGTAGCGGACGGAGGGAAAAGCCATCAAAGGATTTCTTCACTCTGACCCTCCTCTCCGTGAAGTAGTTGTCAAATCAATGCAAACACTAAGAATTCAACATAATAAACTTCAACAGGCAAGTTTTAGACTTAAAGAAAGGGATAGGATACTTTTTCAAACGTGTATAAACGCTTTGAATAATAAGAATAAGGAAAGAGCAGCGATCTGCGCAAACGAACTGGCGGAAGTTCGAAAATTAATAAAATTTCTTTACAATGTAGAGCTTGCCATCGAACGTGTAATTCTTAGACTTGAAACAATAAAGGAATTAAGTGACATAGTTGTTGACCTTAAACCCGCCTTAAAACTTCTTCAAAGCGTCTCGCAGCAATTGTTTGAAGTGTTACCCGATGTTTCTTCTGAGCTAAGCAAAGTTAACGAAGCAATAAGCGAGACATTATACTCAACGAAGATAACTGTAGATGAATCGATAATACCTGTAAATAGGAAAACACCTGAAGGGGAAGAAATAATAAAAGAAGTCTCAGGCTTCCTTGAGCGAAAACTTGTTGAAGAGCTCCCTGAACCGCCCGCTACTTTAGAAACTCCTGAAACCGAAAGAACTACACTTAAAGAGATGGTTGCTTTAACAGCCAACTGTTCGCAAGCGATAGGCAACGAGACAGTCACAGAATCTGATAGAAATTCTTCTCAAACCCTCTTTTCTTTTAAAAAAGCTGAAATTCAAGAAATTTCCTTAACGGTTGATAAACCATCATTAGAAGATGTGCTTCTCGAATATGTTAAGAAAAGTAATGGAGAGATCGATCTAAAGCGTTGTTCGGTTGATTTGAAAACCTCGTATAACGAAATTGAGAAAGCCCTTGAAAGTTTAGGGGCGAAGGGAAAAATAAAAATTGAATTAAAGGCGGGAGCATAGGAGAATTAGAGTTATGAGTGCTTCCCAAGAGCTCGAGAAAAACGCAACTAATCATGCGTTGGAAGCCGTCCGCCTAGATAAACAAGGTTCAAAAGGCATGGCAATAATGATGTATCAAAAAGCCATCGAAAGCCTCTTGAAACTCGTCCAGTTATATCCCGAATACAGCCTAAACAAGGTTTACATACAAAGAGCAATAGCCTACCAAGAAAGAATAAAGGCATTGCAAGGAGCAGTAGCACCTGTTGAACCGCGAAATGAAGCCAGAGATGTTGAAGGAGCAAAAAGTACAGAAGGCGGAAAATCAAGCTACGAAGAATTAATACTCACGGAAAAACCAAACGTAAAATGGGAAGAAGTCGTAGGGCTTGACAACGCCAAAAAAGCAGTAAAAGAAGCCATAGTCTATCCAGTACAAAGACCAGACTTGTTCCCCTTAGGATGGCCGAGAGGGATTCTTCTTTTCGGACCCCCAGGGTGTGGGAAAACGTTACTGGCTGCAGCGGTTGCCACAGAAATAGATGCAGGTTTTCTTTCCATCGACGCCGCATCGATAATGTCTAAATGGTTAGGCGAGGCTGAACAAAATGTTGCCAAGCTTTTTGGTTCAGTTAGAAAATCTGCTCAAGAGGGAAAACCAGCCATAGTTTTCATTGACGAGTTAGACTCTCTCTTGGGGAAACATTCAAGTGAGGTTGGTGGCGAAGTTCGCGTCAGAAATCAGTTCTTAAAGGAGATGGACGGTATCGTAGATAAGGGTAAAAACCTTCATGTTTACGTTATTGGAGCAACGAACAAACCGTGGGACTTAGACTGGGCCTTTATAAGAAGATTCCAAAAGAGGATTTTGGTGCCGCTTCCAGACCATCACACCCGCTTGATGATGTTTAAACTCTACACAAGCCATCTGAAACTTGCAACTGACGTTGACTTGCACGAGCTAGCTAGGATTTCGGAAGGATTTTCCGGAAGTGACATAAGAGACGTTTGCCAGTCAGCACAGCTAAAAACTATAGGCGAATTCTTCGAGTCCGGTCAAGCAACCAACAAACTGGCCAAGCCACGGTCCTTGACAATGGATGATTTTAGGCAAATATTGGAAGAGAGGAAGCCAAGTGTTTCACTTGACATGTTAGCTTTATATAACAGATGGTTTGAAGCTTTTAAGGCTCTATAAGAGGAGGGAATGAAAGAAAAATTATTGAAAGTCGGGTGGAAAGGTTTGGAGAAGCAAGTTATTTTTCAGATACATCTCCTTTCTCCCCCTCAAATAAAATCTCCAAACCCCACAACCCAACTCAAAAACTAAAGTTACAGGACAACTTTCTCCACGATGTTAGCAATTTTTTCAGGATTCTTGAGCACATTCACATATGGAATTTCTAGATTCAACTTTTCTGTTGAGCAGGGTCCAGTGAAAGCCAAAATAGGTTTAAAATTCTTTGCAGCTTCCAGGACTTCTTTAGCAGATCTAACAACCACAATTTTATGTATGCTCTTTTTCTTGCCCACGAATTTTCTGAATCCTTCGAGAAACACTATGTTATGTCCTTTGCATTTCTGCAAAATCTCTTTTAACGGAAAATTTTTTGCTTTTGCCTTTTCTATTGTGGCTATTTCATCTGATGTTACGCTAACGATTGTTTTAGCTCCGGATTGGGCAAATCTCCATGTGTCTTTTCCTACCGTGTCAATCGTGAAGTCTGGTTCTGGAATATGTTTTACTACGGCGATTTTGTAGCCCCTTTTTGTAAGCTCTTTTGTCAAAGCTTCTATGGTTGTTGTTTTTCCGGAGCTTTTGCTTCCAACAACTGCAATAACAACTGGTTTTTTCATTTTTGCACCTTTGTCATCTCATTTCTTCAGTAAAGATTTTTTCTAACGTTTTCTTGTTCACATGCAGTTTTTCTGAAAGGTCCTTAGCCCATTTTATATATGTCCTAAAAAGGTTTTGGAGTATTTCCGCCTTTTCTTTTTCAGACAAATCTTTTTCTTTGGCAAGTAATAATGCAAACCACTTGCCTGAGTCTGAAAGTTGATAAGCTTTAACCCATACGATGCGTCCTTCTTTCTTGATCTTTTCCATGTCCTCCCTCAAAACTTCAAGGTTAGTTAGCGATTTCAAATTTTCAATTATCGTCTTGTTTGAATAGGCAAGTTTTTTGACAAGGTCTTTTTGGTAAATTTTGTTTGAAATGCCTTGGTTAAGTGAAAATTTTAAAATGTCAACTGCCGCCTTAGAACCGAAAATTGCACTTAATATTTTGCTTTTTTGTTCGGATGGAAGAAAAACTACATAAGGGTGTAAATCTTTGCTCAAGCTGCTTCACGCTATAATTGCTCTATCTTAAACGTATTTTAAGTGTTATGGCTCTTAGGCAATACATTTTTTAATATTTTGATTACATTTTATCGTGGTGTTTCAAAACGACTCTTAAAGGCTGGGTTCCTGCTGACGGAGACACTTTCGTAACTCAAGAGGAATTCATATTCAATGTTTTCGGATATGAGCACCCAAGAAACCGAGTTTTCGCATTCCTAAAATACATTCCATCTAAGTTCAAAACGCTTTTCCAAGTTGACTTTCTGGAAAGAACATGGAAATATGGAAGATTGAAACTTTTTCGAGCTGAGAAGCTTTACACGGCACAGAATTATCAAGGGTTTCTTGAAACTTTTCGGAACAATTTCCAGAATTACGTGTATTTTTGTCCTTTAAGAGATAAGGAAGTAATTAGTGCACTATTAGATTCAGTCAAAAGAGTTTACGTTCCTAGAGATTGCTTGACTTTTCTGACTAAAATTAAACGTAAGGATAGTTTACAAAAAATGACGTTGGACCTTATCAATTTGTTGGCAAGCGAATCAGATATTGCCATTGGAGATTTTGGGGTTCACGGTTCCATAGCCTTGAGCATGCACACGCTCGAGTCTGACATTGATATTGTTGTGTACGGGGCGCAGAACTTTCGTAAATTAGAGAAAACAATAAAAAAGCTTGTTGATGCTGGAACATTAAGCTATGTCATTAATAATCGCTTGGATGCCGCTAGGAGATATAAAGGCCGCTATCTAAACAAGCTTTTCATGTACAACGCTATTCGAAAGCCAGAAGAAGTCAATTTAAAATATGGAATGTTTAAGTATACACCCATCACTTCCGTCAAATTTTGCTGCACAGTCAAAGATGATAACGAAACCATGTTTCGTCCAGCAATTTACAAAATTGAAGACTACAAACCATCTAATCCAGTTTCAGTTCTTCCTAAAGAAAAGATTTCTGAGCTTGTGGTTTCCATGATTGGGTGCTACAGAAACATTGCTAGACAAGGCGATAAAATTAGAGTCGCTGGAATGCTGGAACAAGTTGAAAACCTCGAAACAAGCGAAGTCTTTCATCAAGTTGTTGTTGGAACAAGTACAAGCGAGGAAGAATATATTTGGCCAGTTTAAGGCTTAGGGACCGTGACGCAATAGTAACGAAAGAAAGCTTAATTTTCCGTGTTTTCGGCTATTCTCACCCCCCAAACGCCTACATCTGTGACGCTGAATATGCACCAGCAGAAATCTTCAAATCCGGCAATCCTAAAGCGTTTAGAAGCAATGGCAAGCACGTTTTCTATAAGTTTTATGAGGATGAGGGCTGGAAGTTTATCAAAACCAATTTTCCACAATACATGGTTTTCCATGAAATGCTTCGTAAAAAAGTTGTAGGAATTAATCATCGTAACATAGTAAAAGTGCGAAGGACAAACGATGAGCTTAGAAAGCTAATTGAAACAGAGCCGAAGGATGAACTTCTTACGGCTTTGCAAAACGTTATAGGATTTGCAGCGCGACATTCTGGTTTGTTAATAAAGAATTTCGGCGTGTTCGGCTCCATGCTTCATGGGTTTTACCATCCAAAATTCTCCGACATAGACCTAATCATTTACGGCAGAGAAAACGTAGCCAAATTGCGTGAAACTTTGCAAGAATTGTATAAGGACAGGCGTTCTCTGCTTAGAAACGAGTTCGAAAGCGATGAATCAATTAAAGGAAAACATTGGAAATTCCAAAATTATAGTCCTAAAGAGTTTGTATGTCACCAGCAAAGAAAAATGTTTTACGCATTGTTTAACGACGAAAAAAGTGGGAGAATCATAAAAACAGAGTTTGAGCCTGTGAAAGACTGGGAAAAGATAGAAGACGAGCATTTTTCTGAAACAAAAATTGTGCAGAAAGGCTGGGCTAAAATGTTCGCACGCATAACAGAAGACCAAGATGCACCTTTTATTCCGTCAGTTTACGGCATCGAACCCCTAAAAGTTTTACATGGAACAACTGGTGCTAATGAAGCCAGACGCATAGTTTCTTACATGGAGGAGTTTCGGATGCAAGCCTATAAAGACGAGAAAGTCTATGTTGAAGGAAACTTGGAAGAGGCTGCAACCCAGGAGGGCAGCTTTCACCAAGTAACGTTGACGTATTGCCCAAGATACTACGAGCAAGTTTTGAAGATTGTGCCAGCTTAACGCTATGCCAGTACCATATGGTCTGAAGGCTTATTTCCAAGCAGGAGCCTAGAATACTCGCGATTTTGCCCATCGTCTATAACACGTTCAACTTTTCCTTGCACGATGATAACTTCGCCAGTTCTGGCTTGCTCACAAAATCTGCCGCGAAAAGACGCCACTTCCTCGATTGGAAAGCGAACTCCTTCGAGAGTTTCTACATTTTTGATTTTATAACTACACGGCGTGAAAATGGCTTCCGAATCATCTTCGACTGCTGCTTTAATCTTGGCGTATCCAACATTTTTATAACGTATTGCGCCGTACCTAGCTTTTACTTCATTCCAATCCTTAACAAAACGCATAAAGTAGTCTCTTTTTTTGAATTTGCCTTGTAAAACCTTCCGCGATTCTGTCCGCACAAAATCCTCGAATGATGTTTGTGTATCTTTTACACGAAACTTGAAAAGTTCCTGCAACTCTTCGGTAGAATAAGCTTTAAGTGAGCTTTTCGGTTCTTTTTGTAATGCTTTTAACGTGTCGTAAACTTTGCGGCAGTTTCTGGTTCCATAAACAATTGGGTCAATATCAGAATTTCTTGTATGCAACCTAACAAGAAGCGAACCTGAAATCCCCACTTTATTCCAAGGCACGTTTGCGTAGCTTTTTAGAAGCTCGAAAAACTCCAATGCAGCTCTTTCTAATTCATCTAATTTTTTTCCATGTCGCAGTTTTTGTAAACGGTCAACAGGTTTATGATGGCGTTTCACATCTTCTACTGGGACTTCACAAAGTTTTTCGTCAAAAATTGGGTCATAAACTATGTAATGAGGAAAATTCTGCTCCAGAAACTTGAAACGTGCAGAGATATTGTAAATTTTCTTGTAAGTTTTCTGTTCATACTTACGATTTCCAGAAGGAGCAGAAATGAACCGAGGAAAAGCAATTACCTTGCCCGGAGGATGAACTAAACCTTTAACATCAAAGATGAAGCCTTCTTCAATTTGGATATAATCGCCCTCAATCAATCTGGTTTGCCTCAACCTTATTCCCATGTGTCAATAAGAAAAAAGGTTGTAAAGATATTTCAAGCAATTGCTTCGCCGATGGTTAAACCTGTTGCTTTCACGCCGCGAATTATTGCAGCGCCCATTATTGCGGCTACAATAGTTGCGAGTAATCTTTCTACGGGATAGATAAAGGCAACAGCTTCCCAAATGCTAGGTGGGAGTGGAGCTATCATAGATTGATAGATAAAACTTCCCACAATGTGGTCTACCAAAACACCTATGAAAGTAAATATTCCGACACCCAGCACCAGTTTTTGAGCATTGAATGTTTTTATGTATTCTGTTGCGACTGTTGTAGCAGGTGAAAGCAAAACAAATAGCGCTACCGCATGGAACCAAATAAAATATCTAGCGTCTCCAATGGACGGCAACGCTGCGAAGGCTATTATAAAAGCCCCGAAGATGATTGCAGAGACATACCATTTTCCACGAAAAGTCAATCCTATACAGAGGGCATCAAACGTTCCTGGCAAAAAAGTGAAAATTCCCATGGGAGCATTTCCAGTAATAGCCATTCCTACCAATCCGCCAATGGCAACAGCTAAAGCTCCACCAACTGGCCCAAGAATTATGCCAATTATTGGTGCTATCAGTAATGCTGCCGTTATAAACTGCCCATAGGCGCCGAAAATGTAGAACAAGGGCACATATCCAAGAACCGCATAAAGCGCAGCAAATATCGCGATAAAAGCTACAGATTTGGTGTTGATTTTTGGTTGTACATTCATGTTCTCACTTTTATGTAATATTATTCATTACTGTGTAGTTTTTTACACAACATTAATAAAACTTTCCATCTCAATGATATACAGGGGAGCGCTCCTGCAAATGCGTCCATGCGAAAAGGCAAGGCACATTTCAAAGTGTTTAGAGTTAGCTATTCTCTTTGAAGTCAGCGCCGACAAACCTGGAAACGTAAATTTAATAACGGGCTTTGAAGGTACACGTTATGAGCATTTTCTTGCTTCTGCTGTTGCGGCAGCGCCATATTTTGAATTGGCTGCAGAGCGAGGAGTCGCGGTTTTGCAAGGAGAAATCGGCATTGGCAATGTTGGGCTGGGGCGCATCATAAAAGATTGCGTAGCGGATATTAATGCTTGGCAGCGGGGCGGTAACACATTGCTCGGCACTGTAATCTTGCTTTCGCCCATTGCAGTCGCAGCAGGGATAACCCCCACTAAAGAAGAACATATCTTCGAAATTCCAAAGATAAGGGAAAACGTGAAGCTTGTCGTGGAATCAACAACGCCAGAAGACGCAGTCAACGTTTATGAAGCAATAAAAATCGCCAATCCCAGCGGGCTAGGCAAGGCTCCAGAACTCGACATTAACGATCCAGGCTCGGTAAGTAGGATAGTTAAGGAGAATATTTCGCTCTATCAGGTCTTTAAAATAGCTTCAGGTTATGATAGGGTTTGTTCTGAATGGATCAACAATTACCCCATAACTTTTGATGTTGCCTATCCCCATTTAATGGAGCAAATCAGAAAAACTAAAGACTTAAACGTGGCCATAATTCACACATTCTTAAAGGTTCTAGCCGAATATCCGGATACCTTTATAGCCAGAAAGATCAGCATTGAAAAAGCACGGAAAATTTCATCCAAAGCTGAAGAGATTTTGAAGCTTGGTGGACTTGAAACTTCTAAGGGTAGGGAAAGCCTTCGCGAATTTGACTTAGAGCTTAGAAGATCAAGCAATCTCTTGAACCCTGGAACAACCGCAGACATAATTGCAGCCGCTCTAGCCTTAAGCATTCTTAATGGATATAGACCCTAGATAAAAATTAATTAGGTTAAAGTTAAGTATGTTAGCTTTCCAGAATGTCAGATTAATTAAAAGTGTTTACAATCAAAACCGAGGTTAACTGATGATTGAGAAGCCAAAACTGCGTGTAACATTGCTTACTGGAAGAACAATAGAGCAAGGAGTAGGAAAAGAGCGCGGAAAAGCCTCAAAAGAATATATGGAAAGCGTTTCAGTCTGCTACATGGACCCCGAGGACCTAAAGAAGCTTGGAATAAAAGAGAAGACCACCGTTTTGGTTTCAACTGATTATGGCTCAGTAGTGGTCAAAGCCCTAAAATCTTTGAGAGGCCCACATCTAAATATAATTTTTATTCCTTATGGTCCATGGGCAAATGCTGTTGTTGACCCGGAAACACATAATATCGGGATGCCCTCCTTTAAGGGAATCCCAGCAGAAGTTGAACCAGCTTCAGACAAGCCTCTTCTAAGCCTAGAAGAGCTTCTTAAGGAGCAGTTTAGGAAGGAATAGCATGCCAGTTGTTAAGGCTGTAACGTGTCCTGTTTGCGGAAGCCTATGCGACGATATAGAGTTAACAATTGAAGATGGAAAAATAGTCAAGGTTAAAAACGGCTGCGCAATGTGTGAGTCGAAATTTTTAGGCTATGACAATGAACATAGGTTTTTGAAGCCGCTTGTAAGAAAGAACGGAAAACTCGTTAAGGCTTCGCTTAAAGAAGCTGTAAAAAAGGCTGCTGAAATTCTCGCTGAAGCAAACTATCCAGTACTTTACGGCTGGAGTTCAACAAACTGTGAAGCTATACGAGTAGGCCTCGAATTAGCAGAGGAAGTTGGAGGAGTGATTGACAACACATCAACAGTTTGCCACGGTCCTTCAATCTTGAGCATCCAAGACATTGGCATTTCATCATGCACCCTTGGACAGATTAGGCATAGGGCAGACCTCGTTATTTACTGGGGAAGCAACCCGTGGAGCGCCCATCCACGGCATATTGAAAGGTACACGGCCTTTTCAGAAGGAAGATTCGAGAAAAGCGCATGGAGAGGATACTTAACCAAAATTAAAGCCTCAATTGTCAAGAAAAAAATTGAAAGCGCCATTAGAAGAGTTTTCTTTAAACAAAAGCTTTCCCCACCACCCCTTCTTAGAAGGAAGCCTTCCCCAGCAATTTGGAAAGAGGGGCGAAAACTTATAGTTATTGATGTTAGAAGAACAAGGTCTGCTGAAATAGCGGACTACTTTATTCAAGTTGAGCCTAACAAGGATTATGAGCTTCTTCAAACCTTTAGAGCCTTGATTCAGGACCAAGAAATCGAAGTTGACGAGGTTGCCGGCGTTCCAGTGGAATATCTAGAAGAAGTTGCAGATGTAATGATTAGATGCAATTTTGGAATACTCTTCTTCGGGCTTGGTCTGACAATGAGTAAGGGCAAGCTAAGAAACATCGATGCGGCACTTTCTTTAACTCGAGACTTGAACATGCGAACGAAGTTTGTGATAATGCCTATGCGAGGTCACTTTAATGTTACGGGCGCAAACACGGTTTTCACGTGGCAGACAGGCTATCCTTACGCTGTTGATTTTTCTCTAGGCTATCCACAATATAATCCTGGAGAAACATCTGTTGTCGATATTCTCTTGCGCAAAGAATCAGATGCAGCCCTAATAGTTGCGTCTGACCCAGTGGCAAACTTTCCAAGAATAGCAGTTGAACATTTAGTTAAGAATCCTTTGATTGTTATTGACCCTCATATGAACGCAACAGCTCAGATGGCTGACGTCGTTTTTCCATCAGCGTTCGTTGGGATAGAAGCAAGCGGAACAGCCTACCGCATGGACCACGTGCCACTTCCCCTCCAAAAAATTGTTGACGCACCCCGTGGAGTGCTTTCAGACGAGGAAATCTTGAGAAGAATCCTTTCAGAAGTTAGAAAAATAAGAAAGAGAAAACAAGCGGAGGCACCGTAATGGAGATTCTAATAAAAAATGGCTTCGTTTACGACCCAATTACTGGTGTTAATGGCGAAAAAATGGACATTGCAGTTAAAGATGGGAAAATAGTTGAAAGAGTCAATGAGCGTAAGGCAAGGAAACTAGATGTTTCTGGAATGGTTGTTATGCCTGGCGGAGTTGACATTCACTGCCACATTGCTGGTTCAGAAGTGAATACAGGAAGGCTCCTAAGACCTGAAGACCACTTTAAGGATTTTGAGCGGAAAACGTCCATAACAAGGTCTGGTGTTGGCTACTCAATTCCATCAACCTTTACGACTGGTTACCGCTATGCTAGGATGGGCTATACAGCAATAATGAATCCTTCAATGCCTCCTTTAGAGGCTAAACACACCCATGAAGAATTGAATGATACTCCCATGGTTGATAAGGCTAGTTACCCGCTTCTCGGCGACTGGTGGTTTATGCTTGAATATTTGAGGGAAGGAAAAATCGAAGAATGTGCAAGATACATTGCTTGGATGATAACTTCAACAAAAGGATACGCCATAAAAATTGTCAATCCTGGAGGACTGGAGGCTTGGGGCTTTGGCCACAACGTCAGTAGCCTAGACGACCAAGTTCCCTATTTCTGCATTACTCCACGCGAAATCATCCGTGGACTATGCAAAGTGAACAAACTACTAAACTTGCCCCACACAATCCACATCCACACGAATAATCTTGGAAAACCGGGAAACTATCTCACGGCTTTAGAAACCATGAAATGCGTTGAAGATTTAGCCGCTGAAAGTAAGCCAGCAATTCACATAACCCACTGCCAATTCAGCGCCTTCAAGGGCGATGACTGGAGAACGCTGGAATCTGGCGCAGAAGAAATCGCAAACTACGTTAACAATCATTCTCATGTAACTTTGGACATGGGACAAGTAATATTTACAGACACAACGACCATGACTGCTGATGGCCCATTTCAGTATACACTTCATGAGCTTAGCGGAAATAAATGGGTAAACCACGACGTTGAAACTGAAACAAGTGCGGGAATTGTGCCCTTCCGTTATCGACGTAAAAGCTACGTCCACGCAATCCAATGGTCAATAGGCCTCGAACTAGCCCTGCTGATTAGAGACCCGTGGAAAATCTTTATGACAACAGACCATCCAAACGGTGGCCCGTTCACCTCTTACCCAAAGATTATTGTTTGGCTCATGAGCAGAAAAGCCAGGGAGGCTACGTTAAAAAAAATTAATCCACGAGCAAGGAGTAGAAGTCTTCTTCCGTCAATAGATCGTGAATTAAGCTTTTACGAAATTGCAATAATGACGAGAGCTGGACAGGCAAAAGCCTTGGGACTTAAAAGTAAGGGGCACCTAGGAATTGGGGCAGACGCGGACATAGCCATATACAATGTAAACCCAGAAACAGTGGACCCTTCAAGAAAGTATAAGACTGTAAGAAGGGCGTTCAAAAGGGCTGGCTACACCATTAAAGGTGGAAAAATAGTTGTCACAAACGGAGAAATACTGAGGCATATTGAAGGCGCCACCATGTGGCTTGATGTGCAGACATCTGAACCCGTAAAAATTTCCGACGAAATGAAAAGAAAGTTCAGAGAATATTGGACGGTTGAATACGAAAATTACCCCGTCACAGAAAACTATCTTGAAGTTTCAAACCCAATAAATGTAAAGGCCAGCGTCTAAAATGATAAATCTATACCCTGTAAAGGAATTCAAGTTTCCAGTAACAGCGGAATGCATAAGCCCAGATGTTTTCCAAGGCAAAACTCGCGAAGAAATAGAAGGGCTGAAAATTTGGGAGGGAAACAAACAGGAAAAGCTTGAAAACCTCTTCAAGGTTGAAGAAGTCAAAGCAGAAAACTTGCCAGAAAAAGAAGCCATAACAATAAAGGGCGATGTAAGCGAAGTGCGAAGAGTAGGAGTTGGTATGGAAAGCGGAGAAATAACGATTTACGGAAACGTTGGCATGCATTTAGGCGAAGAGATGAAAGGCGGCAAAATAGTTGTGCATGGAAACGTCGGCGGATGGGCTGGTTCAATGATGAAGGGTGGAACAATAGAAATTCACGGAAATGCGGGTGACTATTTGGGTGCTCCATACCGCGGAAGCAGCGAAGGCATGCACGGAGGAAAAATAATTGTTTATGGAATTGTTGGAAATGAAGCAGGAGCACACATAAGAAAGGGCATAATCAAAATCTATGGAAATGTGGGTCAATTTGCGGGTTTACGGATGCACGACGGAACAATATATGTTCAAAAAGATTCTGAAGGAAGAGTGGGCGCATGCATGACTGGTGGCAAAATAGTTGTTGGAGGATTTTTGGAGTCTGTTCTGCCAACCTTCACAGTAGATAGCGTTAAAGAAAAAGTTAAAATTGAAGAAGGCGAAACGGTTGAAGGACCCTTCTACCTTTTCCTCGGAGACCTTGTGGAAAATGGAAACGGCAAACTTTATGTCTTCAAAGAGAAAAATCCTCATCTAAACCATTATGAAAAACTTCTTTAAGGAGAAAATTCCGTGAAAAAAGCCTTAAGCGTTAATCGTCTTGCATGGAAACTTTTAGATAAACTATGCGAAAACCCAGATTTTTACGGAGTGAAGGTTGAAAAAACAGGCTCTGGGACAACCATTGTGGATGCTGGAATAGAGGCTAAGGGAGGATTTCAAGCGGGAAAAATCATAACCGAGATCTGTATGGGAGGATGTGGAAAAGCAGAAATAATCCCTAGGCGATACGGAGAACTGGAACTTCCGTCAATATTTGTTTATACAGACCATCCAGTAATCGCAACTTTAGGTTCACAGTTTGCGGGCTGGCAAATAAAAGAGGGCGACTACTTCGCAATAGGCTCTGGACCTGCAAGGGCTTTGGCTTTAAAGCCTAAGGAAATCTACGAAAAAATTGGGTATAGCGACAATTTTGACAAGGCTGTTGTGGTTCTGGAAACTGACAAGCATCCGCCAGAGAAACTATTAGAACGTTTTGTAAAAGACTGTCATGTCTTATCAAAAAATCTTGCAGTGATTCTGACGCCAACAGCCAGCCTAGCTGGAGCAACACAAGTTTCAGGAAGAATAGTTGAAACAGGAATCCACAAACTGGGCAAACTCGGGTTAAATCCCAACGTGATTTTGTATGCTTGGGGATGCGCGCCCATTCCGCCTATCCATCCAAAGTTTGTACAGGCAATGGCGAGAACAAACGACGCAATCCTTTACGGGGGAATAGCCTACTACACAGTTGAATATGAAGATGAAGAAAAACTGAAAGAAATTGTGGAGAAAGCCCCATCCAAAGCCTCTAAAAATTATGGAAAAATCTTCATAAAAATCTTTAAAGAAGTAAACTACGACTTCTATAAAATCGACCCAAACCTTTTCGCGCCAGCCATTATAATTGTCAACAACATACAAACTGGTAAAATATTTAGGGCTGGAGAAATTAATGCCGAGATATTAACTAAGTCTTTAAGTTTTTGATTCAGACTTTTGTGTTTTAAGCGTTGGAATTATGTATGTTTTCCTGAAGAACTTGCCGACAAAGTCGTTAAAACCGCGGTTACCTACTAGGGTAGCCATCAAAAAGCTCATTATGGCCACTTCGCCAAGGGCCTTTGGTAATATGTAGTAGATGAATATTAATGGTCCACCTTTCCCAAGTAAAATCGGCATCATATATGCAAAGTAGGCGTAAGTGAAGAGGCATTCCGGAATATAAGCCAATAAAGTAGATGGGATTGCAAGAATGGATGAATAGGGCCTACGCCCTAAATTTAAGCTCTTAGAAATGATTCCAGCAGTTAAACCTGTTAACCCTTTCCCCAGCGGTAATCCAAACAAGCCCAGCCATGAACTCATACCCAAGGGACCAAACATGATTCCGGGAAATATCCCTACAAAAAGCCCTGAAATAAAGCCGATTAAGGGGCCTCCGTAAAATCCTGCAATGAAAACGGCTATGAGTGAGAAATCGAGAGCCACTCCAGGGGAAAGATTTCCTCCATAATAGGATATCGCAAACAACACATTTCCAAGCACACCCATCATTAACGTGAATGATATTGTCTTCGCATCCATGTTTTTCATCCCGAAGTGCTATACAAGAGGTTTATTATTTAAGAGTAGCTACTCGAAAAAGAGTATTTAGACGAACCGCAAAAATAAATATGGCTTGTGCGAATCTTTTACTGGGAAGTTCATTGTCTGAGATCCTAAAAACTTCTTCAGCTAACGTTAAAGGTTGGCTTGAAAGCGAGACTGGTTCAATTTTTATTCCAGTCCATTCGAAGGCTCAAAAATTACTTGATGATATGCGTAAAACGGTTGAAAATCTTGCAGATGTTAGTAAGATGCTTCTGGAGAATAGCGGAAAAGAGATTGAAAAAAGGAATATGAAGACTTATGGGAGAGCCAGAGCCTTAAACAAGCTGGCACGCCTATTTCTTGACAGAATGCGCCAGATTAAAGTTCCAGACCAAGTTTCATATGATAGCTTTCGAGCATTTGTTCAAGAAACCCAAAAGGCATTTTTAGTAACTGAAGTTGATGTTAGAAACTGGTTTCCGAGGGTTTCTCCCTTTTTCATCCTCGACAGAAGAAAATTCCTAACAGTTTTCGAAAAAGCCAAGGAATTATTGAAAGACCTTAACAATTTCCTAACAAAAGAATATGTTAAAACCAAAACCTTGGAAGAAACCTTCCAAATCATAGACAAGCTCAGAACCCTTGAAGATCAGCTAGCAAACCTAAAGGAGCAAAAAGCAAAAGCTGATAATGAAAAGGCTTTGCTTGTGATGGAAATTACTGAAACACATCAAAAAATGGCTGACCTAAAAAGTAAAGGAGGAATAGGTCAACTTAACCAAATAGGTTTAGAAATAGGAGCGTTGAGCACGGAAGTAAAACATGATTTGCGGCATCTTCAAAAACCCTTCATAAAATTGCAATCGCTAAGCCTTCATGGTGGAGGAAGCGGCTTAACACCAGAAGAACTTAATAAACTCGGTCAATACTTGGAGAACCCTTTCGAAGCCTTTGCAACAGAAGAGGCTGGCTATCCACTTTTAAGGCAGATTCTCCAAAAATTAGCCCGCTCATTAGATGAGGGAAAGCTAAAACTGAAGACTGATAAAGAGCGAAAAGCGGAACAAGCCATAGACCACATCCTAAACAAAAATTCTTTGGCAAGTCTTCATCAAAAATGCATTGAATCTATAAGACAGGAAAGGCAGCTTTTAACATCAGCAGAAGTGGCGGAAACAAAAAGCGACTTGTCAAGGCTTCAAGAACGCCTTGAAAGGCTGGAAAGAAGAAGGGAAATCATCGAATCAGAGGAAAATGCAATAGAACATGCCTACGGTGAAACGTTGGAAAAAATCCGGAATCACAAAAACCAAATAGAAAAGAACATTTTCGGTTTCATGGACAGAAGAGTTCACATTGAATAATTTGAGGCACAGCCTTTTGCAACCAAATCTTTCACAAATTGTCAAAGAAGCCCTAGAAATCCAATGTGGCGAGTTTACCCAACTGGTTGGAGAGACTATGCATCTGCTTTGTAAGGAAAATGGAAGAGTTGGAAACTTTAATGTTTTGGGAAGATTTATCAACCTCAAACCTCAAGGCGAAGCATTAATAATTGGCGACTTACACGGAGACCTCGAAAGCCTGATTCAAATTCTGAAAGAAAGCAGTTTCCTACAAGAAATGAACCGAAACACAGATGCAGTTTTAATTTTCTTGGGCGACTATGGCGACCGAGGCGAATACTCGAAAGAAGTCTACTACATAGTTTTAAAATTGAAACTCCTTTTCCCAGAGCAAGTCGTTCTAATGCGCGGAAACCATGAAGGACCCGAAAACCTTATGGCTTCCCCTCATGACTTACCTTTGGAATTTCAAACGAAATTTGGTGAAAAATGGGATGAAGCATACTCAAAAATCCGCGAATTATTTGCATGTCTTTACAATGCCGTGTTGGTTAAAGAACGCTACTTAATGATTCATGGAGGCTTACCACCTCAAGCCAAAACAATTGAGGACTTGGCATATGCTAACACCTTGCATCCAAAACAAAATTTCTTAGAGGACATGCTTTGGAGCGACCCGAACGAAAGAGTTAAAGGAACATGCACATCACCAAGAGGTGCAGGTAAACTCTTTGGCGAAAACATAACAAACCAAGCGCTAAAAAGATTTGATGCTAGAATCTTGATAAGGGGACACGAACCATGTGAGGATGGGTTCAAAATTTGTCATAATGGCAAGGTTTTAACAATATTTTCTCGAAAGGGACCACCATACTTCAACACCTACGGCGCCTATCTAGAGTTGGAGCTTTCGGAAAAACCTGAAAATGCAGAACAGCTAATTCCATACATTCACAAATTTTAATACATGGTTTGGCAAAGGGTTTGAACTCAATTCATAATTATTTTGCAATAAGAAAAACTAACTCAGTTCTAAATTCTAGTCGTTGAATGACCCACTCTTTTTTCTGTGTTAACTTGTTAAACCTTGCCTCATAATGTTTTAGCATGTTCTTTTCTCTTCCTCCGAGAGTTTGAGCTGGAAATGAAACTGCAAGAAACTTCGCGTTGATCGATTCTAGAATCTTCAAGCCAGCCGATTTTTCAATTTGTTCAAGGCATGGTATTGTATTAAGGATAAAAGCCAAATCAGTATTGATCTCTGGTGCATGTTGTACAACGTCCCTAACTTCAGCGTACCCTTGAACATTATTAATAATCATAAATTCGTTTAGAAATTCTATCAAGTCTTTGTAAACGTCATAAGCATAGTATGTCACTTTTTCAGATATGGGCATCCAAGGAATCGATAATGGATGGAATCCACAGGCAATATCCATTATTGATTGAATAGGCGGAAGAAGCGAAAATATTCTCGCATAAAATCGATCCAGAATATTCAAACGTTCTCTCGTAGAATAGTGATAACTCATTATTTCCGCACAAGTTTTGCGAAATAAATCTTCATTTCCTGATTTCTTAGCTTTTCTCAACTCTTCTAGCCAAAAGCCATAGTTTGGCTTCTTTAAAAAATAGGCTCCACCAATCTGGTGTAATTTGTTTTTCGTAGATTTGATGGCTGTTCTCAGATTTTTCCGTTTCGAGAGCTCCCGCATACCTATGTTTTTGATGAGGTCCTCGCAGACGTTTCTGTATTTCGGGCTTTTTAAAACGACGTTTACCAACTGATCAAGCTGCTTTTTCTCCTTAGTCGCGTCTTCACTTTTCATTGAGACACACGAGTAATCATTTATTTTTAGTTTTCATATAAACATGACTTAATCCGAATTGAAAAAAGGAAAGGGCTTGCGAAAGATTTCATCAATTGGTCAGGAGTGCAAATCCCACGCCGCCCGTCAATACTGGTTTTTCAAACCTGTGCGGCTTGGTCAGAATCGTTATAGGAAATGTGTGCGTTCTTTTTCGATTTTCTTTTTGCTAAGCCTTGTTGCATTTCTTTGCATCGTCTGTACCATAGTATTTCGTAATCTTTTTGAGATATAACTCTGTTTTTCAGATCCACTATAGTGTGAATCCTCTCTTTCTTGCACCATCCCACGCAGATTTTATAAGCATCCCAATCAAGTTCCTCGTTTTCCCAGTACACAGGAATTTCGGGAACATTATGCAGAAAGGCAGCAAAGGCTCTCGTATGACCATCCACAAAGACTATTGTGTTTCCAAGTTCCTTGATCGGTATAGGTTCAATCGACTCAGGTTTCGCAGGATTAAACGTCTTCATTACTTCAGACAATTTTTCAGAACTTATGTACAATTGACTGGGTTGTATCTCATCGAGTTTCATCATGAACGTTTTGGTCATCAAATCCACATTGACCATACCTTATAAAACCCAAAATAAATGAATATCGGTCATGGAAAAAAACGGGAGCTACGGGAGACATCTCCACATCTATTGCTTTTTTCACGGAAACTTTAAGAACATAATCCCGTAGCATCTTTCAGAGATTCAAACGCAAGAGGGTTCGTTTTTGAAAGTTGGAATTGTGACGCGAAACAGAAACTCGTGGGGTTCAATCCAGCTTCGAGAAGCCTTAACAAAACATACCATTCCCCACATATGCTTTAGTTTCCCGTGGTTGATTGCCCGCGTGGGATATAAACCCTACCTAAACGTTGACAACATTAACATTCTAGAAGAGTTAGACGCCCTAATAATCCGTCCAATCGGACGAGGCTCATTGGAAGAGATAGTTTTCAGAATGGACATGCTTTATAGGCTTCAGCGCTTAGGCTTCTACATCATAAACCCGCCAGAAGCCATTGAACATTGCGTCGACAAATACGACATTCTGGCGATTTTGGAAGAGAACGGCATACCCGTGCCGCGAACTGCGGTAACCGAAAATGTTGACGAAGCTTTAAAGGCTTTTAACGAGTTGGGTGGGGATGTTGTCGTTAAACCCCTATTCGGCTCTAGGGGAATAGGTTCCACAAGAGTTAACGATTCAGAAATCGCATCAACAGTTTTTAAGGCCATCACGTTTTCTCATGGCGCAATATACCTTCAAGAGTTTGTGCCTCACGGCTTTTCCGACATCCGCGCTTTTGTTATAGGCGACCATGTTGTCGCGGCCATGAGACGTGTTGCGACCAGCTGGAAAACCAACTACAGCCAAGGAGCCCATCCAGCTTCAATAGAACTTGATAATACGCTTGAGGATATTGCTGTCAAATCAGCAAAACTCATCGAATGCAAAGTCGCAGGCGTGGACATCCTAGAAAGTCCCAAAGGACCGCGTGTTGTTGAGGTTAACAGTCAGCCAGGATGGAGAGGCCTACAATCCATCACAAAGGTTGACATTGCAGGCGAAATTGTGGGCTTCATCATGTCAGAGTTAAAGAAATAATGGTGAGGGAAGATGCGCCATCTTGAAATTATAAAGGTCGACGTTTCAGCTAAAAAAGCTCAAAAAATAAAGGATTACGTGGCTGAAGAAAAACCATTGCATATATTCCTAAGCAGAACCCACTACGTAACCATTCTCTGTTCGCCTTCAAACTTGAAGGAACTAGCGGTTGGGCATGCACTTTCAGAAGGCATTATAAAAACCGTCGAAGAGATTGAGAAGATAAACTTCAAAGGTGAAGGCGTCTGCCATGTTAAACTAAAGGCAAATATCGACTTAGAAAAGAGGCTAAAGCTTTCAAAGCATTTTTCCAGCATAATTTTTTCAGCATGCGGCAGCCCATCTCCCTATCAGCCCTCTCCGAGGCTTCCTAAGATTAAATCAAACTTGAAGGTTAAAGCTGAAACAATCCTAAACTGTGTCAGTCGCCTAAATTCTATCGCCGAAACTTTTAGAAAAACGGGCGGAGTGCACGCCGCGGCAATATACAAAGCTGATGGAAACCTTGTAACTTTCGCTGAGGATATTGGACGCCACAACGCTGTCGACAAAGTCATCGGCATAGGCGCCTTAAACAAAACTGATTTCAGCGAATGCTTTCTTGCATTAAGTGGACGGTTAACAAGGGACATAGTGCTTAAAGCTGCAAGGGTTGGCTTGCCAATAGTAGCCTCTTTGGCTGCAGCAATAGACTCAGGCATCACGGTTGCTAAGGATGTAGACTTAACTCTAATCGGATTTGTACGTGGAAGACGTATGAATATCTACAATTTTCCTGACAGAATTCTTTCGTAAGGATCGTCAGCCTTTTTCGGAAATACTATTTCTTTTTCATCTTTCACGAGAATGCGATGCATATCCCTTGTGAAAACGCCTAGAAAGCTCGCTTCAACGTTGCTTTTGTGAAGCGCTTTCTTAACTCTATCTTTTGCTTCTGGACTAATAGCCACCAATATTGTGCCAGTTGAGGACATTGACAAAACTTGGTCATCAGACAGCCTAAACCACTTTTTTAATGTTTGCGCCTCTTTGCATATAGGAATATTCTCGAAATCTATTTTGAAACCAAGTTTTGAGGCTTCAGCCATTTCATTCAAAGCCGCTGTTAATCCTCCTTCAGTAGTGTCATGCATGGCATGAACGCGGCCTACATCGGCAAGCAAGAAAGCCTCTCTCACACAACTTTGTAAGTGAACCAGTTCTGCAAGTTCTCGTGTTCTTTCTGCTCCAAATAGTCTTTCAGAGAGAGCTGTACGTGTTAATGCAAAATTTACTGCTATTTCCAAGCCTATGGATTTTGTGCATAAGATAAGGTCTCCTGGCCTAGTACCGTCTGGAGTGATCAATTTTTCTTTTGCAACTATACCGTATGCGGTGCATACTCCCACAAGCGTTGATAGACCCTCATAAGTTCCAGTATGCCCTGTTACAATGGCTATCTTCAGTTCTTCAGTTGCCTTGCAAGCTTGACGCATAATTTTATAGAAAGTTTCAGGTTTTGTGGATGGAGCGCCTAAAAGGTTTATCGTGCAGAATTCAGGCTTGGTTCCAAAAAGTGCCACGTCTGAGGCTGCGTAATGGATCAGTAGCCATCCAAACCATTTTTCTGGAACACCTATGCATGGATCGGTTGAAACAACCAAATATTTGTCATCTATTAAGTGCACGCCTGAATCAAAGCCCGGCATGGGCGGAATAATGACGCTTGAATCCTTTTTGATGCAGCTTAAAAGCTTCCTTAAATCTTCATTACTAAGTTTTCCCATTCTGACTCCCTGATCTAGAGAGCATATTCAATCGTCCGTTTCTTTACAAGAATACCTATTAATAGAGCGCTAACGATGAATTCTGGAATCAGAAAGCTAGCATTATAAACCGCTGAATAGACGACGGAATTCCAGCCTGAAGGAAACGACCATTGCCAGAAGAGTAGTCCAGCAGTGAAATGTAAGAGAAACTTGATGAATATGCCTATGCCTACACCAGTTATTGCAAAGACGAGAGAACGTTTGCGAAATATTCCTGCCAATCCGAGCACTCCGAAAGCTATTGGATATTCAAGAAAAACTTGAATCGGATTAGTAATGGGCGAATATGGAAGAAGTATAACATCAATTGGAAGCGCTATCAATCCGAAAAGGATACCAGCGACAACTCCAACGCGTGCACCTCTCCTTAAGGACAACCACATTACTGGAACCATGCTACCTAGAGTTATTGAACCACCATATGGAAGCGAAAAAGGACGTATGGTATATAATGCGCCCGAGAGTGCACCAAAAACAATAATTTCCGCAAGTATTCTTGTTTGGAATTTTGCATTGCTTTTTTCGCTCATGTTTTTCCCTCCGCCAGTATTATCTGGTTCAGGTTCTAAGGGTCGACGGCGCTTTCAGCCATCCTCTCAGCCGAGTCCTAGCCCAGCTCCCCCAACCTTAGTAGGGTAATCGTTATTTAGTTGTATATTTATCTTTCCTAAAGTCTAAGCATATTGAGATGCTGCAACATGAAGCCGCTGCCTAAGGAATTTGACGTTATCGAAATTGAAAAGAAGTGGCAGAAGAAATGGGAAGAGATGGGCATTTACCGCTTCGACTGGAAAGACAAGAAACGCCCAATTTTCAGTATTGATACTCCGCCGCCCTATCCTTCAGGCGAGTTCCACATGGGGAACGTTTTGAACTGGACCTACTTTGACATGTTAGCCCGCTACAGACGCATGAGGGGCTACAATGTTTATTTTCCTCAGGGATGGGATTGCCACGGTTTAAGCATAGAAGTTCAGGTGGAAATAGAAAATAACATTAGGAAAAGGGAAATACCGCCAGACAAGTTTCGAAAATTATGCGAGAAACTTGTTGAAAAGTACATTACAATGATGAAAGAAGGAGTAATACGCCTAGGCTGCAGTGTTGATTGGACAACCGAATATCGCACTATGGATCCTGATTATTGGAGACGCACCCAGTTGAGCTTCATAATCCTGTACAATAAAGGCTTCATCTATCAAGGTACACATCCGGTAAACTGGTGTCCCCGCTGTGAAACAGCTATTGCAGACGCTGAAGTGGACTATGAGGAACGTGAGGGGGCACTGCACTACATCAAGTTTCCATTAGAAAATAGCCATGATTATTTGCTAATAGCCACTACGCGTCCGGAGTTCATACCTGCATGCATTGCCGTTGCAGCAAATCCCATGGATGACAGATTCAAAAATTACGTAGGCAGAAAAATCATCGTTCCAATTGTGAACCGCACGGTTGAGATAATTCCCGACGAAAATGTTGATCCCTCATTTGGAACAGGCGTGGTTATGATATGCACATACGGCGACAAAAAAGACGTAAAAACCGTGATTAAACATAAACTTCCAGTCATATCAATCTTAACAGAGAACGGAAAGATAAACGAAAATGGAGCCAAATACGCAGGATCAACAATAAGCGACGCAAAGGAAGCAATAGTTAAAGACCTTAAGGCTGCTGAACTGCTGCAAAAAACCGAAAAGATTCAGCAAGAAATAGGCGTATGCGACCGATGTGAGACTCCAGTTGAGATTCTTGAACGCAAGCAGTGGTTTATGAAAACTCGAATTCTAACTGACAAAGTGGAAAAGACCGCTAACGAGATAGCGTGGTATCCTGATTACATGAGGACCCGCTTAGTAGATTGGGCACGTTCTCTTGATTGGGATTGGGTGATAAGCCGCCAACGCGTGTTCGGAACGCCAATACCCATATGGTATTGTAAAGGCTGCGGTGAAATAATTTTGGCGAAAGAAAAATGGGTTCCAATAGACCCGAAACTCGACATGCCACGAATAGACAAGTGTCCAAAGTGCGGCGGCAGAAAATTCATTGCGGAACGAGATGTTTTCGACACATGGATGGACTCTTCAATTTCATGTGCAGTGCATGCTGGTTGGCCAGACCGAGAAGACTGGAGGAGATTGTTTCCAGCGGATTTGCATCCTTCAGGCATAGATATCATTAGGACTTGGGCTTATTATTTGATGGTTAGGCACTTAGCCCTGTTCGATGAGAAACCATACAAGAGCTGCCTCATCAATGGCATGGTCTTGGGTTTAGATGGCAGAAAGATGAGTAAGTCCCTCAAAAACTATGTTGCAGCACCAGAAGTGTTAGACAAGTACGGGACGGATGCCGCTAGACAATGGGCTGCAGGCGGCGGAGCCACCGGATCGGATATTCCTTTCCGCTTGCCAGATGTCGAGTATGGAAGGCGCTTCTTAACTAAATTGTGGAATGCGGCGCGATTCGTTAGCACTCAGCTAAAAGATTACGATGCCGGCGGAAAATGTGAGTTGCAGCTTTTAGACAAGTGGATTCTCACTAAGGCTGAAAAACTGGCGCAAAAAGTCGCTGACGCCTTTGAAAAATGTCAATTCAATATAGCCCTAGAGGATTTGCGCAACTTCACGTGGCACATATTCTGTGATCAATACATTGAAGCGATTAAGGATAGGCTTTACAAGCCGGAGCTTTATGGAGAGGAAATAAGGAAGGGGGTTCAATTCACGCTTTACACGGTTTTATACCGCATCATCCAACTGTTAGCTCCAATAACACCTCACATAACAGAGGAAATTTACCAAACGATGTATGCTGAAGACATGGGACAGAAAAGTTTGCAGTTGGCGCCTTGGCCGAAGCCAGACCTTGGAAAAATAGATGAAGAGGCTGAGAAGAAAGGCGAATTGGTAATGGCGGTTATAACAGAGATTAGGCGGGAAAAAGCTGAGAAGAGAAAACCCCTAAACGCGCCAATAAAGAGGGTGAAGATTTACGCAGGAAAAAGCGAATTTGCACGAATAATTAGCGAAAATAAAGAAGACATTGTTGGAACGTGCAAAATCTCTCAACTTGAAATTTTGTCCGCAAAAGGCAATGGCAGACAAATTCAAGAATTTCCAGAAATAAGTTTCATCAGCGAATATTAGTCTTCAAGGCTTAAGTCCAGTTCCCACATCTACCCAAAGTTTTTCCCCTATCTTTTTGTAACCGATTTTTTCGTAAACTCTGATGGCTGAATAATTATCTGACCTTACAAACAGGGCTGCGGCCTCCGCATGTTTTAAAGCTTCTTGCGTCACAGCCGAGGTGGCTAATGTTGCATATCCCTTGTTTCGGTGATTTGGGTGGGTGTAAACTCCACCTATCATCCAAACTTGTGGCAACTGTAGAAAAGAACCAGCGTAAGAGACTAATTCAGAGTTTATAGAAACTCCATAGATTGGCGTCTTGCTAATCCAATCCATATATTTCTTTGTCGCCCTCTTTGGACGGTCTTCACGGCTTGAAAGAAGAATAGCAAGTCTAGAAGCGTCATCCTCAGAGCATAATCTACATACATGCTTAGATGCGAAAAAGTTTGCCTGTTCCTTCCTAACCAGCATCCAATCTTCAACGTAATGTTTTGCATTTGGAAACTTGCCTTCTATGATCGGTAGAAGATTTGGTGGGACATGCATGATGAAGTGGTTTTCGGGTGCGTATTCAATCAATTTTTCTGCTGTGTCATTTTCGCATTCTAAGATTACGCTTGGAAAATCTAGAGCCGTGTAGATGAGAACGTATCCTTTTAGGTTTCTGTTTTTGAAAGACGCATACATAGTTGTGTGTTCAGGTTCATATTGAATATCGTAAAACGCGAAAACATGTCTTATAACATCCAACCTAAACGAATCAATTACCCGTTGCTTGTTATTTTCAACAACCTTCTCTACTGCAGTCCAGTCATTTTTACCCATTTTTGATTTCTTCCACGAACTTGTCAATTTCCTCTTCTGTGTTGTAAAAGTGTGGTGAAACCCTTAACCCATGAGCCCTAGCGGAAACAATTATGCCTTTGTGGTTTAGGCTTTTGGCCACTTCTTTCGGGTTATCTATTTTAAAGTTAACTACACCTGAGCGATATTGTGGTTCTTCTGGCGTTTGAAGTTTCAACCCTAAACTCTTAACAGACTCTATTAAATGGTCTGTTAGCTTCAGTATTCTATTTTGAATGTTTTCTATGCCAAAATTCAACATCATTTTTAGTGCTTCTGTTGCGCCTGTGAGGCTTATGAAGCTTGGTGAACCAACTTCAAAACGGCTTGCAGTTTCCGAAAGCCTTAGGCTCCAAATGTCCCAAAAATCTATTGTATCGAAAACTTCTTGCTTCACGCTTGCCCAACCAACAAACGGTGGCTCAAACTTTTGTATGAGCTCTTCTTTAACGTAGAGGTAGCCTGCTCCTGGTGGGCTTAGAAGCCATTTGTAACATGCAGTTGTTAAGAAATCAACGTCATCTCTTTTAACGTCTATTTGCATGGCGCCAGCCGATTGAATCGCATCAACAATTAGGTAGGCTCCATGTTCGTGGGCTATTTCGCTTAAGGCTCGCAGGTCATGGCGGAAACCGTTAACGTATTCAACGTGGCTTACGGCTACAGCCACAGTTTTGTCATCAACAGCCTTCTCCATGTCATCCAGCAAGATTTTTCCGTCAACGTTTTTCACGTAGTGAACTTTCACGCCTAGGCTTTTGCGTAGCCAAGGATAAACTACTGATGGGTATTCCAAATCTGTTGTGACTATTTTTGAGCCATGTGGATATTGGAGCACGTTTGCGGCTATGTTCATGCCTACTGAAGTGTTCTCGACGAAGGCTATTTCTTCTGGTTTAGCTCGAATTAGTTTTGCGAAGAGGGGTTTTCCGCCGTCGTTCCATTCGATCGAAGTTGTTCCGAAATTCGAGAAATCGTCAGCAAATCGGCGAACAGCGTCTGCAACTAGTTTTGGAAGAGGCGACTGAGCAGCATGATTCAAGAAGACTTTGTGTTTTGTTATTGGAAATTGTTCACGAATCTTGTGTATATTTTCCATTCGTGGCACATCCGGCATTTTGGTAGTAACCCTAATTAATAGTGTCAAGTATTAAAGTTTCGAGGTTTGCAGTTGAGTGAAGTAATAGTTGTTACGACGCCAGATTTGCCCGGATACGAAATAGTCAAGGTTTTGGGCACAATTCACGGCTTAACGGTGCGAACTAGAGGGGTTGGCGGAAAATTCATCGCTGGCATCGAGGGAATTTTTGGAGGAGAAGTAACAGCCTACACTTCAGAATGTGAAAAGGCTAGACGAGAATCATTAAATAGGCTTATTGAAAATGCAAAAAGGATTGGTGCAAATGCTGTTTTAAGCGTGGATTTTGAAACAGCCGACATACTCCAAGGAACAGCCACAGTCTTCTCAGTCTATGGAACAGCGGTCATCGCAAAACCAATAGAGAAAAAAGAGTAGACTTTACCTAAAGCACATCCACTTTTTCTTTAACAAACTCTTCAACTCGCCAATTGTGCTTTCAACCTTTTTTCTGCAGAAGCGTGGCTCTTCTGGCGGATTATAAGGGTCTTTAATGTTTATTTCTTTTAAACCAACTACGCCTGCGACAAGCGCATACCAACAAAGTGGCAAAACTTTGGGGTTATATCCACTTCCAGGCATTAAAACAAGTTTGCCACCACAGAGTTGCTCAGCAGTTTCTCTAATTAAACGGGATATGCTAAAAAAGCCTTTGACAGTCAAACTTAAATCGCCGAGCATGTCTGCAAAATGTGGGTCGCTTCCACCGTTTGCGATAATTATTTCAGGCTTAAACTCATCGGCTAAAGGAACAAAAATCTCGTTTAAAGCGTAAAGATATGTGCTGTCGCCGGTTCCAGGCGGCAGAGGCACGTTAACGTTAAAGCCTTCTCCAGCGCCTTCTCCAATTTGCCAAGCAAACCCTGTTCCCGGATAAATTGTGCGGGGGTCTTGATGCAACGAAATATACAGCACATTAGGGTCTCGATAGTAAATGTCACTCGTGCCATTTCCAAAGTGAACATCATAATCCAATATTAAAAACCGTTTAACACCATATTTAATTCTTAAATGCTCAACTAAAACAGCTATGTCATTGAATAGGCAGAATCCGCCTCCATAATCTCTTCCAGCATGATGATAACCACCACCTAGGGAAACTGCACGCTTTGCTTCTCCCCCAAACACAGCCTCACCGCATCGAATTGCACCACCGACAATGAGCATCGCTGCCTCAAGAATTTCAGGAGAAACGGGAGTCTCAACATCATATGGTTTGCTTTCCCTTGCCAAGCGAAAAATCAAATCAACGTAATCTTCCTTATGAATCCTTAACAGTTCCTCTCTTGATGCTGGCCGAGGGACAACAAGGGCAATTTCAGAAAGACTGAGCAAGCCTTGACTTTCAAAAAACCTCATCGCGTTTGCAAACCTATCTCCTCTAAAGGGATGTCCTTCACCCAAATCATATTGCCTAAACTTTTCATGAAAAGTTAATATCACTTTCTCGGACACTCATGACACTCTCAAACCAAGATAACAAAGACTAACCATATAAAAACTCGATATTATCCAAGGTTATTAAATAGAAAAAGGGAAGATGGCTAATTTTGCTTGTTACGTTTCTTGTTTTTCTTCGCCTTTCGCTACCGTCTCCGTCGACTGCGATTTCTCTGTACTTTGCGACGTTTCCTGCTGATTTTCCTGTTGGGCCTGAAAGGAATCTACTTTCTTAACTTCAACAGGTTCTACTGGCGGCTCTGGCAATTTTTCTTCCACAACTGAAACTGTCTCTTCTACAACTTCGACTTTCGGTTGGGAAACTTCATTTTCTGCAGAGTGCGGTTCTATTTTCTGCTCTACAGCCACTTCCGTTGACAAAATTTGCATACCGCTTGAAAGCTGATTCACAGCTTCCCTGGCCACGTCTAACTCATGTTTTGCAGTTTCAATTCCCATTGATAGAATACCCATTTCATGTTGATAAACTTCCTCATCTACTTCGCCAGTTACATGTTGGATTTCAAAGTTTGCAAGAAGCATCTCCAAGGTTTTAATCTGTGCTTCAAGCTCCTCCATTTTAGAATTCATCTTCTCCAGCAAAGCCTTCTGCTGTTTTCCAATTTCTGCAATGGCTTCGTCTATCTCACTGTTAAACAGGTCGTATGTGGACTGAGAAATTCTGTCAGTGTTCAATAAATTGTCTAAAGCTTGCTTCTTTTTCTTCGCCATCTCATTTTCTTCGTTTAATTTCTTAAAAGAATGCTTCCACGAAATCAATTTTAGCACCGTCCATTTTTTAGCCGCAAAAGAAGGAAATAACATTTACTAACATGTAGATATATCGCTAACTATTAAAAACAGCAGTTTTTGTCTTTTAAATGAAAAATTATGTTTAAAAACAAAATGCTCCATGAACTTTTTATATAATTGAATATTAAAACATTTATCCATGACATACACCCTCAGTATCAAGCAGAATTTTCTCACATGGCACAACATATTCGACCGGTTTATGTTTTGGAGAAAAGCTGTATACTGCCTTATGCTTAGGCATTTTTCTCGTGAAACCTCCCTCCATGTGTTTACGGTTAGTTTATGGAAATGAAATGTTTAAACTTTCCAGCTTCTGTTTCAACTTCTAATTCCGAATTAGAATAAAGTTTAAATATTTATATCTGACTAAAATGTTAAAACGTGAATAAACATGACGGCGTTGACAATAATCCTTGACGGTGAAAGTTGGAAGCAAAAACATTAAAAAAGATGCATGAGAGGATAATTAAAAACTTTATGGACATAATAGTTCTGGCTGAACTGAGAAATGGACCAATTAGCGGCTATGACGTAATATCGTTTATTCACAACAAGTTCCACCTTCTTGTAAGTTCAGGCACAGTCTACTCACTCCTATACTCGCTAGAAAGAAACGGGCTAATCGAAGGAACATGGAACGAAAGAAAAAGAGTCTACAAACTCACAGAAAAAGGCGAAAAAACAATAGAAACAATGCTAAACGCAAACGACAAAATCAAAAACTTCATAACAGCCCTCCTAAAAGTCCAATCTACTCCCTAGAACCTTTTTTACAAGCTAGACAAATCGAAAAACTAAAAAACATCGTTGCTAATTCTCTAAAAGCGAGCTAAACGCATGGGCCCGTAGCTCAGTAAGGATAGAGCACCGGGCTTTTAAGAAAGCAAGTGTTTCGTAGAGACCCGGGGGTCACGGGTTCAATTCCCGTCGGGCCCGCCATATGCAAAAAGCCGCAACCCAAACAATCGAATCGTGCCTTATGCGATGCTTGACCTTCTATTGAGAAACTCGAGTTGAATCTATATATAGGGGGAAACTATCCTCAGAGCGAGTGACTAAACCGTCCATGAATCTTAAGACAAAGACCAAAAAAGTGAAACTATGATTGAATGGGTGAAGATTCTGAAGGAAAGCCCGATCGACTGGCTTCTTGAAAAAACGAATCCATCCGTTCAATACTTCACGTTGCGCGACATCCTCGATAAAGATGAAAATGACTCTCAAGTTGTAGCTGCAAAAAAAGCTATCCCCAAATCGCAAGTGATTAATAAAATATTGCAAAAACAAAAACCTAAAGGATTCTGGGAAGAACCAGCTAGTCCCTACCTTCCTAAATACAAGTCTTCTTATTGGCAAATAATGACCCTAAGCCAGCTGGGAATGGACAGAAGCGATAAAAGAGTTGAAAAAGCCTGTGAACACATTTTTCAGTTTCAATTGGATGAAGGCGGCTTTTCCACTTATGAATGGTTGTCCAAAAAAGGAAAGTGTTTACCTTCACCGCGCGAGTGGGCATCTTCAATAGTTCATGAGCATCAATATTCGTGTCTCACCGGGAACATGACAGCTGCATTGATCAGAATAGGCTATAGAGAAGACCCGAGAGTAAGCAAAGCTTTGGAATGGCTTGTAAAGATTCAGAACAAGGACGGCGGATGGCTCTGTCCATACTGGAAAGCACACATTAAAGATAAACATGGCTGTTTCTACGGAACAATTTGCCCCCTAGAAGCCCTTTCAGAACTAAAGAAGGAAAATTTAACAAAAGAAATGAAAGAAACCATAGAAAAAGGTGCAGAATTCTTACTTATGCATCGCCTATTCAAGGCTGATCATCACAGTTATAAAGTGATTAACCAGTCTTGGTTAAAGCCGAGTTTTCCATGGTTTTACGGATACAACATCCTAAGGGGACTGGATGTCTTAACCAAGCTTGGTTATGCAAAAGATGAACGTTTAAACGATGCAGTCGAGATTCTCTTGCAAAAACGACAAAACAATGGAGCATGGATTTTGGAAACTGCCCCCATTGGAAGAATGCAAACTAACATAGAAGCAAAGGGCAAACCAAGCAAATGGATCACTCTGACTGCTTTAAGAGTTTTAAAGCGTCTAAATTCAGCAAATATCAAACCGTAAAAATAGGGCAATAGTTCGTCGCTTAACCATATTTCCTATCAGTAATATCGCTGATATACTCTGCAAAATCGTATTTTCTCGAAGAGGGCTTTGACAAACAAAGACAAACTTAAAGAAAGCAATGATGATAGTTCTTCTCCGCCTTCGGAGCACTACACAATTTTTCACGCTTGTTTGAAGCCTTGAAAGAGAAAGACAAGAAGCGCAAGAAAAGATAAACTACTGTTCGCCTGTTCCTTTCTTGTATGCGTCTATCAGATAATTGTAGGTGAAGGGTTTTAAATTGACGCTTCCTGATGCACTTATGAGAAAGACTTTAAACTCTTCTAGGTATTTGCCCCAATCTCTTCTAAAAATATGGTAAAATCTAACGAAATCCGCATAATCCTTATGCATCGAAATTATAAGCGCGTCAGCATCCGCCCCCTGACCAGTGCTCACAAACACCACATTCGGCTGTCCCTTCGCCCATTCCCTTGCTTTATCCCAAAGTGGGTGCACAAGCTCCTTTGTACGGGAAAAAATGAAGGCTACTATGTCAAAGCCTATGTAGGAAAGATTTGGAATTGTAGTGTATTGTTTTATAGCTTCTTTTTCCAGAACATTCCTTAATCGGGTTACCGTAGGCTGGGAAATGCCTAAAATCTTCGCTAAATCTCTGTCACTTCGCCTTGAATTTTTAATGAGTTCAAAAAGTAGTTTGATTAGGTTTTCCTGCTTCATAAGTAGCATTTACGCTGAAATGCCTTATGAAACTTTTCGTTTTTAGTTGAATTGACAAGATTTAGATTTTGCCTTCACAGATTTTACAATGTTCACCGTTCTTCTTAAAAGCAGTTGAGCTGCCTCTTGTGTTGGCCATCCGCCTAAGCCGCAGTCAGGACCAGTGAAAGTCATTCTGTAGCCGTATTTTTCTTTAGCGGTTACAAATCTTTTCCTTATAGTTTCTTCACTTTCAACCAACTGCTCTGGATCTGGGTTTGTTATGCCTCTTTCATATAGCTCTGCGATGATTGAGTCTATGTCTGTTCTTGATATGCCCACTCTTATTTGCTTGTCCGCCCCTTCCAACACTTTTCTTGAAATTGCTTCGATGTTTCTTGGAGATGCTGCATACTCAAATGATAACACGTCAACGTTTTTAATTTCTAATATATTTGCAACCCTTGATGGAGAGTGTAGGTGAACCTGCTTTATAACACCTTTAAAATCGAAGGCTTTTTCCATAAAGTCCAACATCGTATCTTTATCGGCAGATATTTCTTGAAATCCGAGGCTTGGTTCATCCAGCGACACAACTTCAGTTTTTACATGCTTAAAATTTAAGATAGAATTTTTTGCAAACCGTCTTACAGTTTCTGCAAACATCAAGAGAACATCCTTGTAAGGCGTGGTTCCAATTTCCTTCAAATATAGTTCCATGGGTCCCGTAATGCATACGCGCAGCAGAACTTTTTTTCCGAATTCTTCCCAAAGCTGTTTGGATTCTTGGCCAATCACATGTACTTCGGGTATAATTGCACGTTTTTCATCAACTACGTACGTGCCTCTATCCATGGCCTCGTGGATTGCATCCGTAAACTGTCTATGCATGTCATAATGTTGCGGATAATTAACAACATCTAAACCAGCCTGACATTTTCTCCTAAAGGAGTCGATTATAACTCGATAAAAATTGTTTAACAAGAAATCGTCTTTTCTGATGTCTTTTCCCTTGATAAGTGCCTCTCTGGCAAGAACGTATGCTCTATTGAACAGTTCTCTCTCCACGTAATGTGGCAGTGGGAAACTTCCCACATCATCAACAAGAGTGTCCATACAAAAAGGTTAATCGTTGAATCATTTAAAACTAACTTCTGCTTCTAAAATTTTTGATGCTATAAAGCTTGTTTTTTAGAGTAAAAGATATAAGTTACCGCTGCTTCGTGAGCAATAATTGAGGCTATAACATGAACATTTGGAAACTTCGCATGTCCATGTTGGGCACACTAGCCATAATAATTAGCTTATCTACGCTAGTTTTCACAGTAATCCTATTCCTCCTAAGCTCTTTAGACATAATAACCTTAGGCGTCGTAGTGGTTGCCTTCAACATTCTTCAATGGTTAATATCGCCATACATAATTGACGCCCTTTATCGCACACGCGCGTTGCCTGAGAATGAGAACCCAAAACTACATGAGACAATTGAAAATCTTAGTAGAAAAAGTGGAATAAAAAAGCCGAGGTTGATGCTTGCACAAATTCCAATTCCAAATGCATTTGCTTACGGTTCGCCCATAGCTGGAAACCGCGTAGCAGTTACAAGCGGTCTACTGAAAACATTGGAAAACGAGGAAGTTGAGGCTGTTATTGGACACGAGCTTGGACATTTAAAACATAGGGACGTACAAATAATGATGTTCGTGTCGCTGCTGCCGGCGTTATTAACGTACATAGGCTATTCACTTATGCTCTCATCCATGTATCGTCAAAAAGAAGGAAGCAGCGGATCGGCATTGTTGGGCATAGGTTTTATGGCTTTCTCATGGATATTAAACATGTTTATACTCTATCTAAGTCGTCTGCGCGAATATTACGCCGATAGACACAGTGCCTTAATAGTTGACGATGGCCCACGGAAACTTTCAGAAGGCCTAGCAAAAATAGTTAACACAACTAGAAACATGAGAAGAATCAGAAAGGACACACAACACTTAAGCGCCTTTAAGGCATTATTCATCGCCGACCCTGACCATGCAGACACTGACTCCATGGCAATATCCGCGATGGCGGCCTCAAGTGACCAAAAACTGGTCCAAGAAATTCTGTCACAGAAGCTGACAACAATCGACAGAATTATAGAAGTTTTTTCAACGCACCCCAACATAATCAAGCGACTTAAAGCTCTGCAAGAACCAAGCTAGCAACCGCTATATTTTCTAAACCTTCTGCTGTTTTCAGCAAAACATTAAAGGTAACAACAACATTTTTTCAGGTCATTAAACGTGATGCCCATGCAATATCAAAATATTTTCTCTGAAATTGAAAGACAGAAAAATCGAATAGCTCAAGCCTTGATGGAGATCATCCAGATTCCAGCAATCGCCCCGGAAAACCTCGGCGAAGGAGAATTGAGGAAAGCTGAAAAACTAACGCAGATATTAGAGGGCATTGGCTTCGACGAAATAGAGCGTTTTGATGTGGAAGATGAAAGAGTTCCGTCTAAAGAGAGACCCAACGTTGTAGCCTATTACTATGGAGAAAACAAAGCCGAAAAACTCTGGATAATATCACATTTAGACGTGGTTCCACCAGGAGAAGAGTCTCTTTGGACCATTACAAAACCCTTTGAGCCAACAATTAAAGAAGAGCGGATTTACGGACGCGGCAGCGAAGACAACGGACAATCTATGGTTGCATCAATTTTCGCCGTTAAAGCTCTAAAGAATTTGGGCATAAGACCAAAAAGGACAGTCGCTTTAGCCTTTGTTGCCGATGAAGAACAAGGAAGCATGTATGGAATTCAACACCTCATGAAACAAGGACTTTTCAAAAAAGACGACTTAATGGTTGTGCCTGACGGCGGAAACGAGAATGGGAGCCTTATAGAAATAGCTGAGAAAAGCGCCCTATGGTTTAGGGTGCACACAATTGGAAAGCAGACTCACGCCAGCAGGCCTGATAAAGGCTTGAATGCCCATCGGATAGGAATGGAATATGCCCTAGCCCTCGACAAAATGCTACACGCGAAATATTCACTTAAAGACGAATATTTTGATCCACCAGAAAGCACATTTGAGCCGACAAAGAAAGACAAAAACGTCGATGCCGTAAACATCGTCCCAGGAGAAGACATAACCTGCTTCGACTGCCGAGTTCTGCCAAACTATAACATGGAAGATGTATTGAATGACATTCATGGTCTTGCAGAAGAATTTGAAAAGAAAACTGGTGCAACTATAAAAATTGAGATTTTGCACAAAACTGTTGCTCCAAAACCAACAGATGCCAGCGCCAAAATAGTAAGTATGCTTACGGAAGCAATTAAAAAAGTTAGAGGAATAGAACCTAAAGTTGGGGGAATAGGTGGAGGAACATGCGCGGCCTTCTTCAGAAAAATAGACGTTCCAGCAGTTGTCTGGAGCACGATAGACGAAACAGCCCACCAACCAAACGAATATGCAAAAATAGAAAACTTCGTCAATGATGCTAAAGTCTTAGCTGTTCTGGCGACAATGTAGGTCTTGGTGATCGCGTAAGCTTTATATAGTGCTGGATGGATTATCCATCCATTCCTAGTAGTTTCAGGCGAGCACCTTGGACGCGAAGAAGTTAGCCCTAACAACAGTATTGTCGGCAGTTACAATTGTGATTGCGTACGCAAGAGGACTTGGTTTGGCATCTCTACCTGGTTTAGTAGAGTTTATGACAGTTTTGATTTTTGTTAGCGGCTTCTGTTTTGGATGGGTTGTGGGTGGTTGTGTAGGGTTTATTGCCGTAACCATCTACATGCTCATTCCGTATCCGTTTGCTCATCCAGCGGCATGGCTTTTCACGATTTCTCCTATACTTCTATTTGTTATGGGCGCATTAGGTGCTCTGTACGGCATCGTGGGAGGAGTTTTCGGAAAGTTGCACAATCCAGCGAAGATAAACATTAAGTTCATTGTTGAACTATCTCTTTTAGGTTTCATCTTGACTTTCATTTACGACATTTTTTCCAGTATCGGCTTCTATGTGGCGTATCCCGTGTATCCTTCTGTTTGGGATGCTATATACCTGACGTTTATTCCGTTATATTATCCTTATCCTCCAATTATTCATACCGCCACAAACACCGTAGTATTTGCGATAGTAGCTCCAGCGCTAATACATGCCATTCGAGTTTTTTCGGTCTACTTTAAAGCACCTTCTCAAAAACTTTAATGCAGAAGTATTGTTAGCAAGAAGAAAGCCCTTAAATAATCTAACATAGAACTAAATTTTCATTATGCGAGGCAGAATCATGAAGGCAACCTCACAAACACTCAGAAAAGTCATTGAAGAGGGAAGGAAACATCTGCTTGAACCTGAAGCAAAAACTGTTTGTGTTGAGTATGGAATTCCAGTCACCAAGTTTAAAGTGTCGAAAAATGAAGCTGAAGCTGTCAAGTTTGCAGGGGAAATTGGATACCCTGTAGTTTTGAAAATTGTTTCGCCAGACATCATTCACAAATCGGATGTCGGCGGTGTTATAGTTGGTCTGAAGAATGCACAAGAGGTTCGGAACGCCTACAAACAGATTCTGAAAAATGTTAAGAAACATAAGGCGGACGCAAAAATTGTTGGTGTACTTGTCCAAGAAATGGCTCCGTCCTCAACTGAAGTCATAGTGGGAGCTATTAAGGACCCGCAGTTTGGTCCAGCCATAATGTTTGGGCTTGGCGGAATTTTTGTGGAAGTTCTAAAAGACGTAACCTTTAGGGTTGCGCCAATAACCGTGGATGAAGCCCGCGAAATGATTACTGAAGTTAAGGCTTACCCATTGCTGAAGGGATATAGGAATTTGCCTCCAGCAGACATAGAAGCCATCGTGAAAATTTTGCTGAACACTTCAAGGCTTGTTATGGAGCATCAAGAGATTAGAGAGCTTGACCTAAACCCAATAATGGTTTATGAGAAGGGAGCAAAAACAGTAGATGCAAGAATCATCATTGAATGAATATAAAAATTGGCCGAAACATGAAATCTTTTCAAAGTCATGCATCCCGCCGGAAACCGCGTTTTTCGTAAGGTTAGATGGGTGGAAATTTAGGAAGCTTTCAGAAACAATAAAAGCTGAGAAACCCTTTGACGAGAAATTTGCAAAATGCCTTGTTTCTTCTGGGAAAATTCTTTTTAAGAAGGGGTTTACGCCAGCTTTAGTTTATGTTGTGAGTGACGAAATAAATATTCTATTCCTAAATATTGCTCCTTTCCGCAGAAGAATTGAAAAAGTAAATTCTGTGCTGGCTAGTTTGGTCTCAAGTGCTTTTACGCTAAGCTTACAGAAGTTCTTCAACAAAGAAAATATTGCGGCTTTTGATTCCCGCATCATTGTTGTCTCAACCGATAATAAGATAATGGAATATTTGGCTTGGAGGCAGATGAACAATTGGAGAAATCACAACAACGCTTATGCCTACTGGGTTTTCCACAAAATAGGGCATACGCCTTCCGAAATTTCTAAAAAACTTAAGGGATTAAAAACCGAAGAACTTCACGAAATAATGTTTAGGCAAGGGGTAAATTTGGCTAAGACTCCCCAATGGCAAAGGAGAGGAATACTAGTATACAAACAGCCTTTTCTTAGAAAAGTTGAAAACCGCTTTGTGACAAGATGGAAAATCAATGAAAACTGGAAATTACCACTTTTCACGTCTGGAGATGGAGTAAAGCTAATCAAACAGATTTTTGAATGGAAAAGACAGAAGAGGAAAAAGTAATTGTCAGATCAGCGGAAAACCCAAAAAATCGAGGAATTGTCCCAAAAACTTTCAGAATTAAAGGAACAAAGAAACAAGCTAAACGCTGAAGCAAGAGAGTGGGCTGAAAAAAGAAACAAGCTAAATGAACAGTCTAGGAGCTTCCGCGTCGAAGCACTTGAACTTAAAAACGAAAGAGACAAGCTAAATGAGATGGTCAAAGAACTAAAACAGCAAAGAGATGGAACGAGAACAGAATTTCGTGAAAAAATCGAAGAGATAAGGAAATTAAATCAAGAAATTAAAGCCTTGGCTAAGAAGAAGCCTTCGAGAAGTGTTCAAGACCTACAAAGAGAGTTTGAAAGTATAGAATGGAAAATTCAAACATCATCCCTAAGCCTAAAAGAGGAAAAGGAACTCGTAGAGCGGGTCAAACAACTAGAAACTCAGTTAAACGTTTATAGAAAACTTGACCTGTTAAACCGAAAAATTAGCGAGTTAAAAGCCGAGCTTAAAGCTCTTGAAACCAAAAACAGGTTGTTTCATGAGAAACTAACGGAAACAGCACTAAAAAGCCAGAAAATTCATGAAAAAATGCTGGAAAAAATTGATGAATCAAAAAAACTTAAAACAGAAGCCGACAGCCTACATAAACTCTTTCTGCAAACAAGAGAAAGAGCGAAACCCATTCAAGAAGAAATTTTGGAAATTTCAAATCAAGTAAAAGGACTAAAAGAGGAAATTCAAAGGGAGGAAGATAAAGAGAAGAAGAAAATTGAGGAAGTCCTTCGTGAAAAGCTTGAAAAACAGGCAAGGGAAAAATTAAGACGAGGAGAAAAATTAACTTGGGAGGAGTTCCAACTCCTCTCTGAGAAGGGAGTGGCAGCGCAAGATTAAAGTGAGACACCATAAATAACTATTGAGGAACAGAAAACCAAATGGCTAAGGAAGAACCTGCAAAGAAGGAACAAAAACAAATCTTTATTTTATGTGTGGATAGGGACGGTGATCTAGGGGCAAAAGGGGGAGTTAAAACCCCTGTCGTTGGAAGGGAAGAAAATCTTAACGCCGCAGTAGCCCTAGCTTTACAGGATCCTGAAGAGCCAGATGCAAATGCGATTTTCGAGGCAGTACGCATATATGACCGCCTACAAAGCGAAGGCAAATCAGAGGAAGTTTTTGAAATAGCGACTATATCTGGCTCTGAACTTGGCTGGGTTGAAGCAGACAGAAAAATAGTTGCTGAACTAAATGAATTATTGGGTTCCTTTCCCGCAAATGAAGTTATTCTAGTTACAGATGGTTATTCAGATGAGGCAGTTCTGCCACTCGTAGAGTCAAGGGTGCCAGTTTCATCAGTTAGAAGAATAGTAGTAAAACACAGCCAATCAATTGAGGAAACAGCCGCTCTGTTCACACGCTACCTAAAAATGGTTATGGAAAACCCGCGTTACTCCCGGATAGCATTAGGCTTGCCTGGACTTCTCTTTTTAATTCTGGGAATCTTTTCAATTTTCAACCTGCTTTATTACTATTGGATAGCATTCATTTTTGTCTTAAGTGTATTCATGCTCGTGAAAGGCTTTGGAGTTGACAAAACAGCTAAAAACATCATCCAATGGATAAAGGAATATTCTCCACCACCCCTTCCAGTACAGATTTCAAACTACTCTACAGTTGCCGGAGCCTTATGCATCGTAGTCGGCATTTACTTGGGAGGAACAAACGCTGCAAATTGGCTTATAAGAAACTCGATACCATTTGATTTAGCTGTTTGGCTTAGTAATCTACCAAAAATTGCAGGTCATTTTATCCAAGGTTCCATGGACCTATTGGTTTTAGGCGTTTGTGTAGTACTATTAGGAAGAGCTATACATTGGTATTTCGAACACGACATAAAATTACTGCGCAATGCAGCTTTGATAGTCACTGTTGCGTGGTCTAGATGGGTTCTCGAAGGAACTACTGATGTGTTAATCACACAAGAGATGAACTATGGAAAACTCATTTTCTCTGTAATCGTCGGCATCTTGATAGGCATAGCCTCAGTTCTGGTTGTGTTTGTCATCCATAGATCTGCTAGGGGATTTTTCAAGAAGACTGAAGAGCAGGTTGAAGAGTTTGGAGAAGGTTAAAGTTGCAGTTATTGGTGGAACGGGCTTCAAAGGTTTGTTTAATGATGCTAGGCAAGTACGCTTGGGAACACCTTATGGAATTGCTCCACCACTATCAATTGGGAGAATAGATGGTAAAGAAGTAGTTTTTCTTTCGAGACATGGTCCAAATCATTCTGTTCCTCCGCATAGGATAAACTATAGGGCAAACGTTTATGCGTTATATAAAATGGGTGTGGAAAGAATCATCGCTGTAAACGCTGTTGGTGCCATAAACCGCGATTTCAAACCCGGTGATGTTGTTATTCCTCATGATTTTATTGACTTCACAAAACTTCGCCATACTACCTTTTATGACGAAAGCCCAGTGACACACGTTGATGTTTCTCAGCCCTATTGCCCTGAATTACGCAAGCTACTAATTGAAACTGCAAGAAAACTTGGGTTGCGTTTGTGGGATAGGGCTGTGCTGGTTTGTACTGAAGGACCGCGTTTTGAAACTCCAGCAGAAATTGAAATGTTTAGGCGGTTAGGCTGCGATGTTGTTGGGATGACGGGCATTCCAGAAGCTGTGTTTGCAAGAGAACTTGAGATGTGCTATGCACCTTTTTGTTTTGTTTCAAATATGGCTGCTGGCACACAAGAACTGTTGACACCTCTTGAAGTTTCAAAAGTTTCCGAAGAAATTATGTCTAAGTTAGAGCAAGTTTTAACTGAGACTGTGAAGGCTTTACCCTTCCAACGCGAAGGCAACTGTCCATGCGCTAATTCACTTAAAAACGCGAGGATTAAATAATGATTAAAACGTTCCTCTCCGTCATTGGAGCATACAAGTTCTATGAGAGGTGGCTGTGGTATCAGGTAAAGAACGGCTTCAAACCGGAGCATATAGCAATAATCTTGGATGGAAACAGAAGATGGGCTTCCGAGAAGACTCTTGGGCCATGGTTTGGCCACGAAAAAGGCGCTGAAAAAGTTGAGCAACTTCTTGATTGGTGCCTGAAACTTGATGTTAAATCCATAACTCTCTATGCCTTTTCTACAGAAAACTTTAGCCGCCAGAAAAACGAGGTTGAGGAGATTATGCGTATTGCGGGAGAAGAATTTCAAAGAATTCTGACAGATGAGCGCATACACAAAAACAAGGTGCGCGTCAAAGTTATTGGTAGAGTGAACTTGTTGCCTGAAAATTTGCAGAAGCTCATAATGGATGTTGAAAGGGCAACAGAAAGTTATGATGAACATTTCTTAAACATTGCTTTTGCTTATGGTGGAAGGGCTGAAATTGTTGATGCCGCAAGGAAAATTGCGGAGAAAGTGCAGGAAGGGAAACTAATTCCAGAAAAAGTTGATGAACAAACATTCGAACAGTTCTTGTACACGTCCCATATGCCTAAGCAAGATCCAGATTTGATTATTAGGACTTCGGGTGAAGAAAGGTTAAGCGGCTTTTTGCTTTGGCAGTCCGCGTACAGTGAACTCTGCTTTTTAGATGTGTATTGGCCTGACTTCCGCTTCATAGACCTTTTAAGGGCTGTTAGAACTTTTAAAAAACGCAAGAGACGTTTTGGCGCATAGGCAAGATTAAGCTCTTTTTTTGGCACTTACGATTGAGATGACGTCTCTGTCTTTGAGTATGTAGTCTTCTCCAACTCTTTTTCTTTCTCTCGCTTCGACTGCGTAAATGAAGCCTTCTCCTAATTCTGTGTGAATGATGTAGGCGAGCTGGCGGGCTGTTGTTCCATATGGCACGAGGTAGGCGTCTGGCAGAACTCGTCCATCATGGTCTGCCAGATGCTCTAAATCTTCAACGGGATAAACTGTAATCATGTTTAATAGTTTAAAGTAAGCCATGTTTATTGATTCTTGAACGCCCGTTGAACCTAATTTGAGCAGAATTTTCTCCCTTATAGTTTCCAGTGCCCTAGTTTGGCTTTCAGTTAGTTTTTCTGGATTGTTTATTTTGAAGTTACAATCTCCAGGTCTGTAATCTATCAGTTGTTTTTCCGCGGCTCTTCTCAAGGCGAGTTCTGCTTCTGAACAACAAGGAATCACGTGATAATTCAATTCTTTCATTCTTTCCAGGTTTTTTTCAGCCGCGGGTATGTCTATTTTATTAGCTACTATTAACATTGGTTTGGCAATTTGCCTTAACGTATCTACAAATCGTAGGAAGTCTTCCTCACTCCAAGCTGTGGGTTTATCAGCGTTCAACCCCGCCCTTCTTGTTGTTTCAAAGATGTGTTTCCTTTTTATCGCCAAACCGCTTAATCGTTCTTCAAGCATCGAGTAAAGGTCTCTTAATTCGGATTCCACTGTTCTGGCGATTTTGGGCCAGTCTCGTTTTAGTATGCTCGCCATCCACATGGTTATTTCATGTTCCAAAAACTTCACATCTTCCAAGGGGTCGTGTTCACCGGGTCTACATATTCTTCCTTCAGAGTCTGTTCCTCCAGAAGCGTCAACAATATGGATTAAGGCATCAGCTTTTCTAATTTCGTCCAGAAACTGATTGCCTAAACCTCTTCCTTGCCATGCCCCTGGCACAAGTCCAGCGCAGTCGATAAATTCTACGGGAATTAGTCTTACTCCTTCTAAGCATATGGAATTGAGGGGATTGTCTTTGACGTTGAATTCTTCATGGACGCATGGAGTCCGCACATACCCAACGCCTCTGTTTGGCTTTATTGTTGTGAATGGGTAGTTTGCAATTTCAGCCGGTGCCAAAGTTGTTGCGCTAAAAAAGGTTGATTTGCCAGTGTTGGGTTTTCCAACTATTCCTAACAGTCTTGAATAGGACTTTTGCATTATGCATTCCTAATAATATTCTATTGTAAGTAGTTCTATATGGTTTATGCTGCCAACTTGCTGATGACCAATACTTTGATAGCGAGAGGGAAATACTGGAGCATTCTAAGTTCAAGGAAGTATTTTTGAGAAGAACTAAAAAGGCATTCATAAGTTTCGTTCCAAAAAAGTTAACCAAAAGCATAAGCGACAACAAGCTTCTGACAGCAAACATCATTCAAAGGAAGACCCAAAAAACCATAAGCAAGTATTCCAAGGTATCCACGAATTAAGAATAGTCATTAGAATTTAGCCTTGCGAAACACACAAACTCTAATATAGACGACTGTTTCATAAGAATTATACCTATTCGGTAAACCTAATCTGAATGAATAGAGATAGATATATGTGTAAATGTTGGAGCAGGTGTTGAATTGACTTCCAGCATCCCGAGCACACTGACAAGTGATTTTTCTGGAAATGCATTACGCTATGGACTTTTAGACATAAGACCAGTTGAAGTGGTTGAAATCGTGAAAAAATGCGGGATGAAATTCAGAAGGATAGTACGAGGATTTGAATCATTGACTCCAGAAAAATCTTATGCAGATATGATTCTTTCTCAAGACAAAGCGATTCTTGGAACAATAGATATTCCCGATCGGTTTGACGTTGAAAAACTTGCAGACATATACTTGAAACGAAGTGTTAGCATTTACGAAAATGATGCCGAGTTCAAAAAAGTAGTTGAAGAAGTAAGAAGAAAAGAAAGGCCATTGCTTTCATTCGTTAGATATGCCATAGACAGATTCACATCTGAAAAAGATACCTACTTAGAAGTAGAAGCTGATAGATTTCTTAGATCCAATCTTCCGCTTTCTTTCTACAACAAACTGGTTGTATGCGACAATACATATTATGATTTTCTAGGAATCCTAGAGAACATAGTTAGACGACATGAGTTCTACGCAACCTATTCAAGAAATTTCGCTATGTATAGCAAACATATGGCAAGAATGAAAGCAGATGTGAGTCCAATCATTGATCAAATGGACAAATGTTGTTTTTTGTATTCAAGATTGAAGAAGTATGTGCTAATATGGAATTCAAGCGATTACAAACAGATCTTCAACCCTGATTTTCTTGATATCAAAAATCTTGATTTCAACGAGTTTACAAAAGTGTTCAATGAGTATAACGCAAAACTGAAGGAAACTAGAGAGTTTCTATTGAAATATAATCCCGAGTTTCTTCATAAAGCGATTGATCCAGAGGAGCCTACTGCAAATCTGTTTAGTAAACTCGTAAGACTTCCCTCTAGCTCTCTAGTTTTGGAAAGATGATTTCGCTTTGAGCTTCTCAATCCCTAATGGATGTTTTTTTCTTGATACATGTATTATCCTTTCTGATATTTTGAATGAACAATCATCGAGAATTAATAAACTTAAGAGTGACTCGAGTTTTCACAAAATCGCTTGTCACATATCTGATTCAGTAAAAGACGAAACCTACGAGAAGGTGAAACAGACAAGTGATTTCCTAGGAAGTATTGTTAGAGAAACCATAAAATATCACCTAGAGGAAATCAGAAACAAGAATGACATTCCATTGACGAATCCAATGGATTCTTCTGACATTAAAGCGTTGGAAGATCTGTTTACTTATTACCAGAATGCAATCAGAACTACAAGTATCGGGTTGTCAAATCCGATCTCTTTGATCGAAGAATGGACAATTTCATTTTTGGGGGAGCAGTTTGACAAAGGTGCCATAATCACTATTGATCATTTCTTGACAGAATTAGTGAAGAAATTGTTGACGTTGACTAGTTCTATCGAAGACTCATATGATGATTTGGTTACGTTTCAAAAGCGATATGTCACCATTAAGAATATAATCGTTGATTCTCGAATCGCTAGTTCAATAGAAAATCTAGGGATACACAAACCAGATTCTCTTCATATCGCAAGCGCAATAAGTCATCAGGCAAGCACAGGACAGAAAGTGGTATTTGTGACGTTGGATTTCCATTCAATACTCGATAAGAAGGACTTGTTGAAGGAACAGGCGAATTTGCTATGTTGCGATCCTTTATATGCACTCTATCATTTATTCTGAGGCTTGACTGTTGAAATTCTCCAAGGATCTAATAAGGTTATATTGCAACGCACAATTACCGCCTCTAATCTTGATGCTTTATTGACAATTTTTTCAAAAAAGATACTAGCACTTCTTGGTCATTTACATCAACCATCGCTATTAGAAAACTGTAACAATAAAGCAACCAGAACATTCAAAACCATGAAGGAACCAGAAGTTCAGTCTATATATAAAAAGGTCTAGTCTCCACATAGAGCTAGAACACAATCAAAAACCTAGAGGGGCCTACCCGTATTGGCTGATTTTCACTCCTAAAACACGCCTCAACAACAAAGCGTTGAAAACCAAAGTTCAATCTATATAAGGGGGGTCTAGTCTCCGCAGAGAGCAAGACCCTTCAACCAAAAAATAGCATAATATAAAAGTATCCACTCTATAAAAAATAAGCCGACTCTGGTCAAAGGATGGAAATAAAATTGACATTAAAACCAACAAAAGACAAGCTCATTGAAATGTATAAGCGAATGATTGAAATCCGCTACTTCGAAGAAAAAGTTTTCGACCTTTACGCCCAAAACCTTGTTCCAGGCACAATCCACCTTTACCTCGGAGAAGAAGCCATAGCAGTAGGCGTCTGCAGCACCCTCAGAAAAGACGACTACATCACCAGCACACACCGTGGACATGGACACTGCATAGCAAAAGGCGCCGAACTAAAACGAACCATGGCTGAGATTCTAGGCAAGAAAACAGGTTACTGCAAAGGCAAAGGCGGCTCCATGCACATCGCAGACTTTAGCATAGGTATGTTAGGTGCAACAGCCGTCGTCGGAGCTGGACTGCCAATAGCCGTTGGCGCAGGCTTATCTGTGAAACTTAGAAAAACAGACCAGGTCGTAGCATGTTTCTTCGGAGAAGGAGCCTCAAACCAAGGAACCTTTCATGAAAGCATAAACATGGCATCCACCTGGAAGCTGCCAGTAATCTTTGTCTGCGAAAACAATCTTTACGCCATGGGAACACGCCAATCAACTGTTATGGCTATAGAAAATGTTGCTGACAGAGCCGTAGCCTACGGAATTCCTGGCGTAGTTGTAGATGGAAACGATGTTTTAGCGGTTTATGAAACTACGCAAAAGGCTGTTGAAAGAGCCAGAAAAGGCGAAGGACCAACACTTATTGAATGTAAAACTTATAGGCATAAAGGGCATTCACGAGTCGACCCAGCCAAATATCGACCCAAAGAAGAAGTTGAAGAGTGGCTGGCTAAAGACCCGATCAAACGCTTCAAGGAAAAGCTCCTGCAAACAAACAGTCTAACGGAATCCGAAGTTCAACAAATTGAAAAGGAAGTTTCGGATGAAATTGAGGAAGCAGTCAAATTTGCCGTGGAAAGTCCATATCCAGCTCCAGAAGAGGCTTTAGAGGATGTTTACACCTAAATTCAGGAGGATTAAATGTGCGGAAAATAACCTATAGGGAAGCCTTAAGAGAAGCCTTAAGAGAAGAAATGCAACGAGACTCCACAGTCTTTCTTTTAGGCGAAGATATTGGCAGATATTGGGGAGGAGCCTTCAAAGTAACAGAAGGCTTAGCAGAAGAATTTGGAGACGAAAGGGTTAGGGATACGCCCATCTCAGAATCAGCCATAATTGGAACGGCGGTAGGCGCCGCAATAACTGGAATGCGTCCAGTAGCGGAAATAATGTTTGGAGACCTAACAGCCCTAGCCATGGACCAAATCGCAAACCAAGCAGCAAAAATACGCTACATGTTCGGCGGACAAGCAAATTGTCCCCTTGTAATTAGAACACCTTTCGGAGCTGGAGTAAACATTGCAGCCCACCACTCTCAAAGCCTGGAAGCATGGTTCATGCATATTCCAGGATTGTATGTGGCTGTGCCTTCTACGCCCTATGATGCTAAAGGGCTTTTGAAAACAGCCATAAGAGGCAACAACCCTGTCTTCTTTTGCGAACATAAGCTTTTGTATCCAATTGAAGGTGATGTTCCAGAAGAAGAATATAACATTCCCTTTGGAGCGGCGGATATAAAAAGGGAAGGAGCAGACGTGACGATCTTAGCTACTTTATACATGGTGCACAAAACCTTGAATGCAGCCAAACAACTTGAAAAGGAAGGGATAGATGCTGAAGTTGTTGACCCAAGAACTCTAGCACCGTTAGATAAGCAAGCGGTAATAAGATCTGTCAAAAAAACTGGAAGATTAGTTATTGTAAGCGAGGACTGCAAAACCGCAGGGGTAAGCGCTGAAATTGCCGCTATAATCGCTGAAGAAGCCACAGACTATTTAGATGCGCCGATAAAACGTGTAGCCGAGCCAGACACTCCCATACCGTTTAGCCCGCCGTTTGAACAATACGTGATTCCAGATGAAAAAGCCATAATGAAAGCAGTCAAGAAAGTGGTTTAAAATGGTAACAAAAGTTGTCATGCCAAAACTTAGTCTAACAATGAAGGAGGGAACCGTTGGCAAGTGGTATAAAAAGGAAGGCGACACAGTTGAAAAGGGCGAGCCAATAGTGGAAATTATTTCAGAAAAAGCCACATACGACCTAGAAGCTCCAGCATCCGGCGTACTGCGAAAAATTTTTGTTGGAGAGGGCGTTGACGCTCCAGTTGACGCTGTCCTAGCCGTTATAATAGCTCCAGACGAAGGATTTTCTGAAATGGAAATAGCCAAAGTGCCGAGGGAAGTTGAAGAGGAAAAACGGGTTTTGGCTTCGCCAGCTGCAAAACGTTTGGCAAGAGAATACGGAGTAGACCTGTCCCTTGTTAGGGGCACGGGTCCAGAAGGGCGAATAGTTGAGGAAGATGTGAAAAGGTTTGTTGAGGAAACTCGTGGAGCACTGCCCAAGGTTAGAGAGGTTATTCCGCTGAGCGGTTACAGAAAAACTTCCGCTGAAAGAGTTTCCACAAGTTTTAGAACGGCTCCTCACAGCACAATAATGATGAGCGTTGGCACTTCAAAAGCCGCTTTGGTGCATGAAAGGCTTCAAGTTTCATATACAGCCATCATCGTTGGAGCTGCTGCAAAAGCGTTGGCTGAAAACCCCATAATAAACTCAACAGTTGAAGGAGATGAGATAAAAATTTTTGAAGATGCGAATGTGGGTGTGGCTGTTGCCACAGAACACGGCTTGGTTGTGCCAGTTATACGAAACGCTGACAAAAAATCGTTGAAAGAGATTGACGCTGCCATCAAAGATTTGACGGAAAAGGCTAGGCAGGGAAAACTGAAAAAGGAAGAGTTGACTGGTGGAACCTTCACAGTCTCAAACTTGGGCATGTATGAAGTTGAATTTTTCACGCCAATAATAAATCCGCCGGAAGCAGCAATTCTCGGCGTTGGAAAAATTGTTGAAAAACCAGTCATCGTCGACGGGAAGGTTGAAATTAAACATTTCATGACTTTAAGCCTCTCCTACGACCATAGAATCGTCGATGGAGTCCCAGCTGCAAAGTTCCTTCAAAAAATAAAGCATTATATGGAATCTCCAGAAGCATTTGAAACTTAGTCTTTTGGGCTTTGAGACGTAAATTCTATGGCTTGAAGCATTCCCCTAGCCATGGCTAAAAGGTTTATGACAATCATAAGCGCCAGTAATGGTATAAATTCTATGGTGAGGGTGAACTCTTCAATTTTGATGGTGAGAACACCACAGTTTGTGGCATAGGCAACATACACTATGAGAAAGAAAGCACGTGCAATAATGAGGATGTACTTGTAAATTGTGCCTTCGCTTACTTTTATGGCGAATGTGAAGAAAAGCAAAGCCCAAGCCAAAACCGCAAAACGCGCCAAATGCTCCGGGAAGTCTACCAAAAGTGACGAGATTAAAAGCCATAGGACAAGCCAGAAAATTCCTGCAACAGCAGTTATAAGCGTTGCCTTGGCAATTCTCAAACCAAGCTTTCGAAAACTCCTTTTATTTTCATTTTTGCTCATGGAAATGTCCACTCCTTCTCTGAAATTTGTGCGCCCGCAAAATATAGGCGGATAACACCATTAGGCGTCATCGTTGCTGTAGGGTCTACTGTTATTGCAAAAGATTTGTTAAATTTGTCTCTAGAGGGAACATTCACATATTTTATGTCTGAACCAATGAGCGCATTTATGGAGTTGTATAGGTTTGCCGTAAGTGTCCCGTTTACTGGATAAGGTGCGTGATTGTCAAAGCTTATGGAAAATGAAAAAGTGCGGTTTGCACTGTTGCAGGCGACATCGTAAATGGTTAAGTTATAGAGTGGCGCGTCCCAATGGGTTGTAAATTCCATCGAAGCTTCAAAGGCTATTGCATAGGCTACCCGCAAACGTAAAGAAGCATTCACATCCAGCTCCGTGTCATTTGTTAAGAGTTCGCTATACTTCAAGACAAGTTCTTCCAAACTGAATGAAATGTCACAGCTAGAATTCGCCATTGTGCCCGCCGGAACATTTGGCAACTGTGTTGAAGAAGTGGAAATTGTCTTGTTTTCTCTGCCTATTTTTATGTTAATGCTTATGTCTGAAAGGTCGTAAAAGCCGGTGTTGTTTATGTAGAATGGCATAAAAAGCGTAAAGTTTCCGTTTGAGAAGGAGATTGTTGGTTCTTGGATGCCCATGTTTTTTGCTTCAAGAAGTTTCATAAGTGAAAAAGCTACGGTAACTGGCAATAGTAATGTGGTAATCCATAGAATTGCAATTATCCATCCCAATGCCCCAATTGTCTGCCGCAAACTAAACTCCTCGTTTGCTTGTCGGTTTTAGGCTTTTTCAGATTTTTCAGGCGTTTTTTCCTCAGTTTTTGGCTGCACAGCCGGTTTCGATTCTTTGTAGAGCTGTATTCCCCTCATTGTTGCAATGGAGCCAGTCCAACCCATTATTCCAAGAAACATAACCCTTACCACGGCTTCAGCTATTGGTCCAAGAATCTCTCCAAGGGCTTTTGAAAGGTCTTGGGATGTTGAAAGGCTCGCAACTGATGCCAATATTAAATATGCCATGACAAACGTGAGGATTAGCAGTACCACGCCTACTCCTATTAAAATGTATGCAACCAGCTCAGATTTTTCAATTTTCATCTTCTTACTCGTCCCCGCTTTAAGGCTCATTTCTTTTCAGAACTTGTATAAAAATTATGTGTTTGGCTGTGAAAAGTCTTAAGTGTTTAGTGATAGAGAAACCCTTTTGAGCCGACATGAAAGTCGCCATGTATTACAGCCAAAATAACATTAGAATGGGAGATATGCCAATTCCAAAAATAAGCCGAGATGAAGTTTTGGTGGAGATGAGAGCTTGTGGGATATGCGGTTCAGATTTAATGGACTGGTATTTGAAAAACCGTGCGCCTCTCGTGCTTGGGCATGAACCTTCTGGAATAATTGCTGAAAAAGGAGAAAATGTTGAAGGCTTCGAAGTTGGAGACAGAGTTTTCGTCCACCATCACGTTGCATGTTTAAAATGTCATTACTGTCTGCGTGGAGACTACACCCTGTGCGAACAATTCCACAAAACAAACATTATCCCAGGCGGTTTGGCAGAATACTTCAAAGTTCCAGCCCAAAACCTCCAAATAGACACTCTAAAAATTCCAGAAACCATGTCCTTCGAAGAAGCCACTTTTATTGAGCCAGTCGGCTGCTGCCTGAGAGCCCTAAAAAAATGCAACGTTCAAGCAGGCGATTCATTGGCAATTATTGGTGTTGGAGCAATTGGAATAATTCACGTAGCCTTGTCGAAAATTTTTGGAGCTGAAAAAACGTTTGTGAGCGACCCAATTGATTACCGGTTGAATGTGGCGAAACAGTTTGGCGCTAATGTGGTAGTCAATCCTGTAAAGGAAGATTTGACTGCTGTTGTTAAGGCTGAAACTGATACGAGGGGCGTGGATATTGCAGTTGTTACTGCGCCAAGTTTAGAGGCGTATAATGCTGGCTTAAGTGTTTGCCGCAAAGGCGGAAAGCTTTGCGTTTTCGCACCTATTGAGCCTAGCAAATATTTGCAGATAAGTCCTAAAGAACTGTTTTTCTCGGAAATTCAGATAATCCCATCTTACTCAACCTCACATTTAGAAACAAGAATTGCATTAAAAATCATAAAATCGGGCAGAATAAATGTGAAGAAATTGATAACCCATCGTTTTAGGCTTGTGGATGCGGCAAAAGCGTTCAAAACAGCTTCAGAAAGCAGGGAAAGCTTGAAAGTTATAGTTTTAAACGAGTGATAGAAATGAAGGCAGCCATGCTTTACGGCGTAAAAGACCTAAGAATCGAAGACATTCCAGTGCCAAAGGCTGGGGCTGGCGAGGTTCTTGTTAGGGTCAACGCAGCCACAACATGTGGCACAGACTTGAAAATTTTTCAGAGAGGCTACGTTGAAAAGGTCATAAAATTTCCAACAGTCTTCGGGCATGAATGGGCAGGCGAAGTTGTTGAAGTCGGGGAAGGTTTAGAGTGGCCGGAAAAGGGCATGCGTGTCCGTGCTGGAAACAGTGCTCCATGCTTGCATTGTACAATGTGTCAGAAAGGCAAGTACAATCTTTGCGAAAACATGATTTGGCTTTGGGGAGCCTACGCTGAATATATAAAAGTTCCACCCCGCATGGTTCTGGTGAACATGCAAGAAATTCCGCATCATGTTTCTTTCGAGGAAGCTGCAATCACCGAGCCTTTGGCGTGTGTTTTGCATGGAGTTGAAGAGGCAAGAGTGAAACTGGGCGATACTGTGGCAATAATTGGTGCTGGACCGATAGGATTACTACATCTATTAACTGTCAAGAAAATAGGCGCCGAAAAAGTGATAGTAATAGACATTGTGGAGGAAAGACTACACTTTGCAGAAAAACTCGGGGCAGATGAAACGATTAACGCTGGAAAAGCAGACGCTGTAGAAAGAGTTAGGCAACTCACAAGCGGTTACGGTGCAGACGTTGTTATTGAAGCCATAGGATTACCTGCCACATGGAAGCAAGCCCTAAAACTTGTCAGGAAAGGCGGAACAGTCCTAGAGTTCGGTGGATGCCCACCTGGAACAGAAATCAAACTCGACACAGAGCAGCTTCATTATGGAGAGGTAACAGTTTTAGGCACTTTTCACACAACTCCGCTGCATTTTAGAAAAGCCCTAAACCTAATAGCGTCAAGGACAATCGATGTAAGGCCACTCATAACAAGAAAAATGAAGCTGGAAGAAATCAAGGAAGCCTTTGAAATACTTGCCACATCAAAAACCGAAATTAAAATAGCCATAAACCCTTAATCCTTCCCATAAACCCTTATTTTCGTTTTCGTAGGAACATCACTCCGTCTTTTTCGCATGACGCCTGGTGAATATACTAAGGCGATTCTCTATCGGGATCTGGGAGTTTTCGAGGAGCCCTTGGATCAGCGGCGCCGGTCTTGGAAGCAGCATAAGAAGAAACAGCAGCTCGAGGAAGAGGAAGAGCAGCAACTAGAAATTGAAAAACACGAAGATTTCTAGACCCATGCCCTCTCGGGGTTTCTATTGGTTGAAATTTTAACCAATACGGACCTACCCCTATCCCCTAGCCTTTTTGCTTCAGAAATGCAGAAAAAATAAGTAATCTTTTTTTATCATGCGATAGCCTAGCCTTTTCCACGGCGGAGTACATCCCAGCATGTACGTCGCAAGAGAGGGCCTGCCCTTTTCGGACGTGCGTAAGCATGCCCGCAACCGTTCTGCAGATTGCCCCGGGGCAGGTTTAAATCATGGTTTCGGAACCGTGTAAACATTAGCCCCCATGGGAATCTTGGCAACGGTTTTCAGCGCCTCATGAAATTTTCCATGCCCCCAGAAGCCTTCGACTTTCCGAGGGTTGATTCTGCATGAGTCATGTACGTCGCCATTATATAAGGTGCTGGTGAACACTTGGAATTAAACTTAAATACATTGTTTAGCGCTAAACAATGGAGCTGAAGGGGGCTAGTGCTGAAAACCTAATTGCAATCGAGACCATACGCACATTATGATGTCGCTATGTGCCTCGTATCCTTAAAAACAGAAAAAAGGGGTTTTCGCCCTTGACAGAAGTCGATCTCTGCGAGCACAATACGCACGCGGTTTCAATAATTCTGCGGTTTCTTTTTTCCCTTCAAGAAGTAAAAGGTTACAATTCCAGACGCAATGACAGCTCCAAGAACGCCGCTTCCAATTAGAAGCCAGACAGACGGATTCGGCGCGCTCTCTGAAAGTTCTGGAACGATGACGGTATCATAGACAACGTGAAGGAAAAGCTCTCCCTCTTTCATGGACGGTTCTATCATTGTTCCCTCCATCCATTCATTCCAAGAGGTTATCATGGCAATACCCAGTTTGCTGTCAGCGTGCTCGAGTGCGATTTCCAGCATGTCTTTGAACTCTGTCTCGTTGCGAGGAAGTACCGTCCATGGTGGGCTGACGTTCTCGTTATTTGTATTGTTGAACCCCGGATACGCGTTTGGAACAAACGCCATTCCCTTAGAGCTCATTGTTGACAGCCATTGGGGATAGTATGTTCTGGCGTCTTCCAACACTCCATTCCATCCCTTTCTTGGATCAGAGAAAAAGTAGCTCGTTGTGGCATTCATTGAATACAGGTAGGTTGAGTTCAAATCGGCTGGCGACGGCTCACCGCCCACGTCACCTATTATGTACAGGTCAACCCCCTTCGCCGCTAGTTGCTGCCTCACGTTGTCAAACAGCTTTGTTACATCCTGAGCTGACATGTGTTCGTAAAGGTAGGGGACGTTATAGATGAACAGGACTGGATCGCCGTTTACTCGCAGGTAGCTTTGACTCGGGAAGTACTGTTGGGCAGCATAGAGCATGTCGTTAGCGAAGACGTCGGCGAAGCTTTGATCGTGACTGGGACAACTGTCAAGAACAAGTTTTGTTTCGTAAAACAGACAGAAATTGAAGCCCTTTATGTGATTTGCCTTCAACAAGCCATTTCTCAGGTTATAATCGATAATAGGGAAGTCCCAAGTTGGATACCAGTCACCCTTGCCCATCCATGAAACTGCAAAGAAATCGATCCCGTGCTGCTTGGCCAATAGAATCTGCTTATCAGTGATCACTGGGTCGCTTGAGTTATAGTAACCCAAAAACGGGGTTCCCTTGATATAGTCATTCCAATGATTGTTGATGCCGATTCCCCACCAAGCGTAATAGTACGCACCTACTTCCGCGGAGCGAGCGCTAACTTGGATTGATTTAATCATGTTTATATAGACTTTTGTTTTATTGTACATAAAGAAATATTCAGTTTGTTTATAAGTTGCATCTTTTGACGGCTCAATTTGTGTTCTTTCTCCATACTCGTTCCAAGTTATAATCGCCACATAGTTCACCTTGCCTTTTCTGGCTAAATCTATCGCAGTGTTCCATTGCTGGTCATATAATCCTTCGCTCCAAGTTGGGTCGTAACTTTTTCCATAAGCATCGAAGCGAGGCTCAACGAAAATATATCCGTCCATGTACAACTGTTGTTTATCTGGTAAATTATATCCCCATTGAACATAAGGTTGGCTACCGACTATACGTGTTTCAAATCTATCTGCAACGTCTGGTTTAATATCTCCATTCTTCGTCAGGTTATCGTCATTAAAGAACAGCAACAACGGTTTCCCATATAGCGTCATATATTGATTTGGAAAAGGTAAAACGAAATTATCATAAATATAGTTGTAAATCCAAGTGAAATTATAGGCTTCTCCGCTGTTTTTGTTAAACGCCTCTACCATTAACGCTAATTGAATGCTATCGTTCCTTGACTCTACTGTCTTAAAAACCAACTGTGAACATTCATTTGTAAAATTAGCGGCATCATGCCCATCACTACTACCGTTTAAACCCCACCATGAAAGGATTAAGAAATCTATGCGTAAGTCTTTAAACCAGTCTAAATGATCGTCTATTACGGCTGTGGAATTGCTCCAATAATTTGACCAGTTTATAAGTGGTTCATCCACTATGTAGCCGTATTTTGTTCCCATATACCACGGATAATAGTACGCACCTACTTTCACCTCGCACTTAGGCTGAAAAAGAAGGAATGCCGGAACTAGACCGACCACTAGGATGGTCACTACTATTATTACGAGTATGAGTTTCTTCCTCATGCAGAAATGGTCTCTCCCTTTGGAATTTGCGTGTGTTTGCACCTTCGCCAGTATAAGTACAGAAGCCCGTAGCTTGTTGTGAAGTAAGGAACCATAATAAGTGGATATCCCATACAAAGAATTAGAGGCCCAGGTATGAAAAGCAGGAAAAGAGCTACAACAGCTAGCCAAGATTCAAACATAGGCGAATAGTCGGTTGTCAGTCCGTTATATCCACCTGCACTGCCCCTAGCTGACATAGCATATCCAAGAACAACAAAGGCCGGAATCTCATAGATCAACAGGGTCAGCAGAACAAACTTTTTGAATAAAAACTCAAGAAGATTGAGACACATTTTCTTCATTTCTTCTTTTTATTTTTCCTAAAATTAAGCAGGTCAACTTTGCTTCACAACTAATAATTTCATAAGTAAACGCTTTTAAGAGTTTGCATCAAAAGTAAATGGAGTGCTGTATTAAAAATATAATGGGAAAATTAATACGCTGAATGGAAAAATTAGTCGGAAGTCAGCCAGCATTAACAGAGAGCATGCCCACGTTTATACTGATTTCTTGTTATGACAAACTGAAGTGAAAAGCAGCCCTAAAAGTGTTTCACGAGTGATATGTATATGTTCCTTCAAGAGGGGCCTGTCCAAAAAGTTGATTGCAACCGAGACCTAGGAGACATTGTTAACCGTTAATAATGTTGACTTGCAGTCCTCGTAGTAACAGAGAGCATGCCCTGGGGCCTTTTCAGATTCACATAGCCCTAAGAGGCTTTCAGAAAAGAACCCCCAGAATGCTCGTAATAATAATTAAAAAACAGAAAAAAGGGGGATTTGCGGGAGATTTCTCCACTACAATGTTTAATAGCCATGAACCCATAAATAGTAACAATAGGGACTACTTTAATGGTTGAAGCAGACGGTTACATTCTAAGAATATCTACAAAAGAGTGGGTTGACCAAGTTTTCAACCTCGCAATTTACTACACCAGTACCCGCAGAAAGTGGAATACGGGACAGCGCATAATATTCGTGCACAAAACCAACATAGGCGACGCCATCATAGGCTACGGTGAAATAGGAAACATCTACGCTTCAGATGAATTATCCGAAGAAGAAAGACGCGAATGTGAAAAATGGAGATGGAAAAAAGCCATAGAATTCAAATACGTCATAAGATTTGACAAACCCTTACCAATAAAGGAAACATTTCTTAAAAATTCTAAACTTCGCGGCAGATCTCTCCAAGGTTTTCCACTCAAAAAGGAGCAATTAAACTCAATCATAAGGCAAGCTGAATAGTTGCAGTTTCAGAAAACTTTCTTACCAAAAGTCTTAAGAATATTATGCATGAAATGTAGTGCGGAGAGAACATAGAATGGTTTATTGCGTTAAATGTGGTGCCAAGAACTCTGACGATGCCAAAGTCTGTTCTCAATGCGGAGCATCTCTTTACCCAATTAGGGAAGAGCGCGAGCGTTACTACAGAAGATATGAACGTGAATGTTTCGGAATTCCAGGCGGCGGCGCAATCGTAGGCTTAGCCATTGGAATCATAATAGTCATTGCAGGGTTGCTATGGTTTTTGCAACAAACCGGCGTTATCAGTTCCAACGTAAGCGTGTTGCCGTTTGCAGCAATAATCTTTGGTGTGCTGATAGTTATAGGCGCCCTTTTTGGAATGCGCCGCAGATATTAATCCCGATTTTTCTTCGCTTCCCAAATTTCGCATTGAGATTCGCAATTGCTGCAAATCCTCCAGTGATCCCACTGCGAGAGCTGTATTCTAGTCAGAATCCAAAAGACAATCAATGCTGCTAGAAAGAAGTCAACGAATAAGCTTTCACTTAACTCATCAATTCCAATCAGAATTAGGAATGCTCCGAGAACAAAAAACATGTTTAATATTAGGCGAACGAAGCCTTTGAATTTTAATTGAAGAAATCCGAGAACTATGCCTGCTACTCCAATCAAGACTGCTGGAAAGCTAACATCTTCAACATTCCATCCATCAAAAAAGTAGAAGGCTGTTCCAGCAAGGGCTATAGTGGCTCCAAGAAGCAAGCCAGTACAAGCTGCGCAGAGTGCATGATTCCTTACGTGTATCACGTGGGCAGAGAATTTTCCGCAGTTAGGGTGATGTGAGGTGGCATGAATTCGGTGAGTTAAATTCATGTTTTCTTTTCGGAAATGAAATGTTTGTGAGCATTGCTTTGGAAATAGTGCAGCAAAAATTCCCAATATGCAAATAAGACTGAAGATTGAGCCGATTAAAGGTTTGCGCCAGAAAAAACTTCCATAAATCATTGGCGGGTTAATCCCAATTATAAGCACAGTAAATAATCCAAAAATGGAAACGCTTATTGCGAAAATTAGAAAAGAATAATAGCGCATATTTGACATTCAATGTCGCCTAAAAGAGTTTTTTCAACTGTTTCAGAATACCTCTGAAAGCCATGTACCAGTAAATCCTTCTTTTCATCTTATTTCCAGAAAATAATCCGCTTATTCTCCGTTCAAAAGAACCGTAGAAGCTTCTATAACAGTTGTAGAGTTCTTCTTGCACTTCTTTACTTGACAATGTTTCTGTTGGCATTATGGCGTGAACCATATCGTAATGCGACCAGTTGAAGTCTTCTATCCACCCGTTTTTTCTAGCCTCTTCATAAAGCTCTGTCCCCGGAAATGGTGTGAGGATAGCGAATATGACGAAGTCTGGGTCTAACTCGTTCACAAACTCTCTCAAGTCTGCAATTGATTTAGCTGTGTCTTTTCGTTCTCCAATTATAAACATTGTATGGGCAAAAATGTCGTTTTCCTTCAGCAACTTCACTGCTTCCTTTGCATCTTTAGCAGTTATGTTCTTCCTAAAGGTTTCAAGGATGGATTCCTTCGGGTTTTCCACGCCTAGAAGGATCCAACGAAGCCCTGACTTTCGCAATTTTGGCAGAACATCCTTATGTTTTACGACATCATCGCATCTTGCCTGTGTAAACCACATTATATCATTTTCAATCCCTCGTTGAATGATTCCGTCTGCGAGTTCGTCTGCCCGCTTGCCTAAGCCGAAGTTGTCGTCTGTCAACCAGATGAATCGGCTTCCATAGTTTTGATAGCAGAATTCTATTTCATCTGCAATGCGTTGAGACGTTTTTATTCTCCATGTTCCCTGCCAATGTCTCCATTGAGAACAAAATGTGCAATTATGGGGGCAGCCTCTCGAACCCTCGATTAGGGCGTATGGCGCATCGTGGCCTGTCATTGCAGCAAAATGATACTTATGGACAATGTCTTTAACAAAATGGTATCCAGGATATGGCAACTCGTCTAAATTTTCAATAAGCGTTCTTGGAGGATTGTGTAATATTTTTCCATTGTGTCTGAACGATATTCCTTTTATTTGCGAAAAAGACGACTTCGTTGCTTTTTTGACAAGTTCTGTAAAGGTTTGCTCGCCCTCTCCTCGAACGATTATGTCAATTTCTGGATATGTTTCTAAGCTTTCTTGGACTGTTGCCGTAAAGTGCTGTCCTCCAGCGACTGTAAGGATATTCGAGTTTACTCTTTTTGCAGTTTCTAATGTTCTAGCAACCACGTAGGTGTTGCATGTGGCTAATGCGCTTGAAGCCACAATGTCTGGATTGAAGGATTCAATTCTCTTCTCCATTCCTTTCCAATCTGTTTGCTGAGCATTACAGTCCAACACTTCAATATCAACATCTTTAACTTCTCTTTCAAGATAAGCGGCGAGTTGGATTATTCCAAAAGGCGGAGGCAAATACTCCCCCATTACAAACCAAATGTCCTTCGGAGGCTCTATAAAGAGAACTTTCATGCTATTCCTTCCTCATTAAATTGGGTTAAATAAGTGATAAAGTTGCAAGATTAAAGTTTCTTTGGAAATAGATAGTGCAACACACTGTATAGTATTATGAGTAATCCACAAGTTACTGCTTCTGCTGCCAAAGCCATCTGCCATGTAAGTGTGTGTGTGCCATAGAGGTATATGAAGTAGGAGAATAATACTAAGGCAACTCCAGATAATATGTCGCCTAAGACTCGTCTCAAACGTTGATGAGCCATGAACCGAACGCCCACCATGACAAAGTTGGATAATGCTATTAAACCAAAAAATAATGCAGCACTATCAATCAGTCCTTGAGGCGGTCGCGACAAAGTCTTTTCAGTCGTCAATTTTTCAATCCATAAACGAAAATCTGAAACTAGGTTCGGGTTTGCTAGAAAAATGATGCCCACTATCAAAAGAAAAATGCCGAAGGAAACCAAGCCTGAGTAGTCTCTACGACGTTCGCCTTCACCAAAACAAACCTCTCTTTCTTGAACATAGCTTTCCTTCTCAAGTGGTTTACTAGTTTCTGCTACTAAGCGTGTTCCACAAGAACGGCAGAATTCGGCGTCTTTTTCTATCTTTACACCACATTTTGGACAAGTAGGCATACGCACAAGCTCCTATTAGCATTTCAGTTTGGGCATTCTTTTAAAATTTGGGGTAATAAACCAAGAAAAACTAAGTGTTTTGACGTAGCACTGGTCATATCTACCTTATTTGTCTCAGTGAAGAAGGCTTTTAGAATAAATTTAAATGCAGATTCAAGTTTATGGATTTGTTATTATGAGTGGCTGAATGGTATGGTTAAGTATGTTTTTGTTACGGGCGGCGTGTTAAGCTCTGTTGGGAAGGGTATTGTAACTTCTTCGATTGGCAAGATGCTTCAGGCACGAGGCTTGAAAGTTACTGTTATAAAGATTGACCCGTACGTGAACGTTGACGCTGGGACAATGAATCCTTACATGCATGGTGAAGTTTATGTTACCGACGATGGGGGCGAGACGGACCTTGACTTGGGTTGGTATGAGCGTTTTCTCGATTTAAACCTGCAAATAGAGAATAACATCACTACTGGTTTAGTTTATAAGGCGGTTATTGAAAAGGAGCGCCGAGGCGATTTTCTAGGAAGATGTGTTCAGATTGTGCCACATGTGACTGACGAGATTAAAAGTCGCATTCGCTCCGTTGCAAAGCGTTCTGATGTTGATGTAACTTTAACTGAAGTTGGCGGCACGGTGGGCGACATTGAAGGCTTACCTTTCCTTGAGGCAATTCGTCAGATGCGTTTGGAAGAGGGTTTTGAAAACACTTTGTACGTGCATGTTGCTCTAGTCCCAATTTTAGATGTTACGAAAGAGATGAAGACAAAACCTCTCCAACACAGCGTCAACGAGCTGAGGCGCATCGGTATTCAACCAGACACTATCGTTGCAAGATGCCCCAAAATGATAGATTCCGAATCTTTGCAAAAAATAGCTTTGTTTGGCACAATTCCTGAAAATGCTGTTTTCTGCTCCTACACTGTTGAATCAATTTATCAGGTTCCGCTCATTTTGGATGAGCAGGGAATGGGCGATTTCATCTGCAGAAGACTTGGGGTTTCAGATCGAAAGCCAGACTTTAAAGACTGGAGAAAGTTTGTAGATAACGTATTAAATCCGGAGCATGAAGTGAAAATTGCTTTGGTTGGTAAGTATGCTGGATTAGCAGACAGCTATGTAAGCATGAACGAGGCATTGCGACACGCAGGAGCCGCCTGCAAAGCAAAAGTTTGCATCCATTACATAGAAGCTGAAAAGTTTGAACAAAGTCCAAAAGGCATAGAAATTCTCCGAGATTTTGATGGAATATTTGTGCCATACGGTTTTGGTCCAAGGGGCACTGAAGGAAAAATAATGGCGATCAAGTTTGCAAGGGAAAATGACGTTCCATTTCTTGGAATATGCTATGGTTTCCAGCTAGGAGTAATAGAGTTTGCGCGTCATATCTGCGGCTTGAAAGACGCAAGTAGCACTGAAATTAATCCAAACTCGCCTCATCCAGTGATTGACTTGATGCCTGAGCAGAGGGGAATAAAAATTAAAGGGGCTACAATGCGGTTAGGCGCCCACAAAATAATAGTAAAACCAAACACGACAGCATATACGCTTTATAAAAGTGAGGAAATCTATGAGCGCCATCGCCACAGATTTGAGGTTAACCTCGACTATCTGGAGACTCTTGAAAAGAACGGCATAGTGTTTTCAGGTAAGAGTGCTGATGGTAGAAGAATGGAAATTCTAGAACTTCCGGATCACTTCTTCTTTTTCACCTCGCAATTTCACGGAGAATTCAAAAGTCGCCCTGGCAGACCAGACCCAGAATATTACGGTTTTGTTAAGGCATGCTTGGATAGAAAGTTGGGCAAGCCTAAACCCGAGTTTTAAATGCTAAATGGTTGTTTAGGCGGGGTTCCATAATTTCTGCAATGCCTCTTTTGATATGGAATTCTAAAAATAGAGGATCGGTTGAGTAATTTTAGTAGGAGTGGTGATAGGGTCTTACGAGTTCTTCTAGTATGGAGAGCATGGTTGGCACTTTAGTTACGATGTCTGTGAAGGTCAGTATGCCGACAAGTTTCTGGTTGTTCATGACAGGAAGCCTTTTGACCCTTTTCCTTGCCATGAGTTTGGCTGCTTCTTCTATGCTAGCCGTTTCGCTGATGGTTAACACTGGACTAGTCATGACTTGCCTCGCGGTTAGGGTTTCTGGCGCTAGGCATGGCTCCACTAATCTTCTTAGGATGTCGCGTTCTGTTATGATGCCTACTGGTCTGTCGCCTTGCACAATTACTATGGAGCCTATGTCAAACTTGTTCATAGTGGCTACTACTTCCTTTATGCTGGTGTCTGGGCGTACCACTTTTATGTCTTTTGACATGACATCTCTGACGAGAACTATGCCTGCCATTTCACTTTGCCTCCAAACTGTCTCTAACCATTTCAAACTCAGTCCTTTATTTGTTGTGGTGCCTTTAGCTCCAATGCCAATGGTGGCTGATTTGTGCCTAACTGGAATTTTAAGCTTCAAGTTCCAAAACGCATATTAGAATATGTCAGCTTTATGCTAAAATATGAGCGATTGGACCAGAAAGTTATTTGTTGAACACTCAGACCTTTTCCTGAAACTTTTAAATGAAAGATGGTCTAAAACCGAAGAAGTAGTTAACGGAATGTTGAAAGTGCTCAGCGGTTTCGGAATTAAGTCAGGGAATGTGCTTGATTTATGTTGTGGAAACGGGCGGATTTCGGTTTACATGGCTAAAAAGGGGTTTAAAGCTGTTGGAGTGGACTTTTCGAAGGCTTTTTTGGAGGACGCCAGAAAAAAAGCCGAAGAGCATAAGGTTTCTCATAATGTGACTTTTTTGGAAGGAGATGTTAGAAATCTGAAGAAAGTTGTTGGAGACGTTTTGCAACCCTTCAACGTTGTTGTTAATGCTTGGACATCCATTGGATATTTTTCAAAGGACAATGACGTTAGCATGTTTAAACAAGCTAGAGAACTTTCAAGGAAAGATGCGGTTCTCATTATAGCTGAGACCATGCATACCGATTTTCTTGCAGTGAAGTTTACGCCTACTGGTTACCAAGAAGTAGGTGACATTGTCCTGTTAGAGAATAGAAAATATGACCCTACAACATCACAGCTAAAGGCGAACTGGACTTTTTACAATAAGCGTGAAGAGAATTTGGAGTTCATAGACAGAATAGAGATTGAAAACCATGTCTACAGTCAGAGCGAGCTTTCTTCTGTTCTCAGAAAAGCGGGATGGGAACCAGTGGCATTTTATGGAAGCTTTTTAACATTGCAGTCGATGAATCCGTTAACCAGCTTGAATGTAGTGGCTAGGGCAAAATGAACGAGAATGAATCTTCAGTTGCTGAAAGATTTCGCAGGCGTTTGGAAGATGCTAAAAGTTATGGTGAAGTCTGGGATATTGTTAAAGACAGTGTGGAGTTTTCTTTGCATCGGCGTAGGGGCGGGATGATGCTTTTTCTGGATGATTTGCCCATTCAACTGGGCGCTTATCATCCGTTGGGAACAAACAATATTGTTTTGAATAGGCGTTTGGTTCAGATTGTTGAGGCATCAGTTAAGTCTAAGCGCGTGGTTAATGCTTTAGTTTATAATTTGCTTTTGCACGAGTATTTGCATTCTTTGGGTAAGTATTCTGAGATGGAAGTTAGACCTTTGGTTTACGAGATTGCGCGGAAGTGTTTTGGCGAAGATTATGTTGTCACTGATATTGCGAAGAAAAGCCCTTGGGCTTTGCTTAAGGGGATTCCGCTTGAAGCGGTTAATGTGCCTAAGAGGGTCATGGAAATTGTGAAGGATTTTGAGAAAACAGACAAATACATAGTTTGATATTCCTCGTTCGCGTTTTTTTGTGACTGTGTGATTAGACCCCCCTTTATATAGGTTCAACCTTAGGTTTCTGCAATGAATTTGTTAACCAAACCCAGAAATTGAAAATTGGTGGCGTGCTATAGATTTTTTGTGCTTTAGTTTTATCACTTTGTACTATCTTATACTTGTTATTCTTCCAGTTTTACCACTTTGCAGCATCTTCTTTCCAAATGACCCATCAAATCAATGCCTGCTCTGACTCTTTCCTCTTCTTCTTCAAGGTGCTTCTCAAAGCCCACCTGTTTGACACGGTTGTAGCTGTCGATTACAAAGGGATACCACTCCCTTTGGTATTGTGTGTGCTTGCAAGTAGGATAATCGTCGCAGAGCAGACAGCTCTCAAGCCCTTTGCTCGGTGCGCATTTCCTGTTTTCACAAGGTGCACCGCCTCCGTCGAGACACATTGGACACTGCGCGTTGGCAAACCACTCTAAGCCTTTTCTAAACTCTTGGAATTTGAAAGACTTTACTACCGATTCCACCCACTTATAGCGAACCGTGTCAACAAGCCTCTTCAACTCGCCAGCCATCATTTTCACTCTTCCATTCCCATTTGGGCATTGACCGCAATAGACGCCACATATTCCGTACGAATACTTTTTCTTTTCCATTCATATCACCTTCGCAGCAGAAAGCTACTTACGTATTCCTTCCACAAATAGGTTTCTAACTCCTAGTACGCCCCAAATATGTTCGTAAAGGCTAAATTTTTGAATGACATTCGCATTGATTGGCGGTTTGCATGAGTGCTGAAGTTGGAATCGGCAGAGCTAGAGAGAACCTGTTTAGGCATTACGGTAAGGTTTTGGTTAGCAAGGTTACTGTTAATGGACAGGATTTGAAAGGGAACATCTTGAAGGCTGTTAACTTGATTGGCGGCTTCAGCAAAGTCGTCGAGAGGGGCGATGAAGTTTTGTTGAAGCCGAATTTCAATACGGGTGATGCTCCGCCTGGCTCGAGTGACCCTGATTTTGTTAAAGCCGTTATCGAGTTGTTGTATGAGCATGGTGCTTCTAAGGTGGTTCTAGGCGAGTCTTCCATGTTTTCGCTGTCCACGCGTAAAGTTTTGAAAGATACAGGTATGCTTCAGGAGGCAGAAGAGGCTGGGGCGGAAGTTGTGCCTTTTGATGAAGGTAAATGGGTTAAGGTCAGCACGGGCGGCGAGTATCTTGGAACGGTGAGCTTGCCAGAAACGGCTTTGGCAGCGAAGAAGGTTGTTTATGTTTGCTGCGTGAAAACGCATAGGTGGGCAAAGTTTACTTTAAGCCTAAAGTTGGCTGTGGGTTTTATGAAGCCTAGTGAAAGGATGCTGTTGCATGCGAGGAATTTGGAGGAGAAAATTGCAGATTTGAATCTGGTTGTGCATCCCAGCCTTATAATTATGGATGGAAGAAAATGCTTCATTTCGGGTGGTCCAGCATGTGGCGAATTGCGGAACCCTAAAGTTGTGCTGACCTCAGGAGACAGAATAGCCATGGATGTAGAAGCAATAAAAATAATTCAAAGTTTCGAAGGCGCCAACTTAACGGATGACCCGTGGAGTTACACACAAATATGCAGAGCCGTCGAGCTTGGAATAGGCGTCAAAAGCGAGCAGAATTGCAAAACTATTAGCGAATGAAGCAACAAGAATTTTCCATTTAATATTCTTTCACTTTCTCAAAATGTATTACGTAGACAAGCTGGTTTTCGTCCCATTCTCCGTGAGTCTCTTTCCACTTTTTCCTGAATTCTTCCAAAGTGTAGCCGCCTTCTCTTTTTGCATCCTCTTCGTCAAAGTATCTTAATCTTTTCCTTTCGATAGACGTAATACGCAAGTCTACAATGTGCGGCTCCCAAATAGCTGCGTGAACGGTTGCTCCAACTTTAACTTTAGGATCAGGCATATCGGTTCTTGAAGTTTGAGTTTTGACACCCTCAAGTAAGAGCTTCTTATCGTCAGCGGTGAATCGCATTTCATATGGTGCCTCAGCTACTTCCTCAATAACATCTTCAATAGGTTTTTCTGGTTCAAGGGCCAATTTCTTAATGACTTCTGTTCTTTCCTTAACTGGAAGACGTTTTTCCGCAAGCTTCTTAATCACCTCTACTCTTTTCTCTGGCTCCTCAACAGAACGCCCAACCTTAACCGCTGTCTGATAATCAATTTTGCCTTCTGGCACCTGCCCAGAAATTGTCGAAGGCGCAACATATTTTTGAGCCTCTTGCGGGACAACTTCAACCGTTCGCAGCCAAAGAGAAACAGCGTTGCCGCTTATGCCAATTTTCTTGGCTATTGCATTTTGAGAAGGATACTTTTCTGGACAATTCTCCAAGAGATATTTGCACACGTTTCCCTTTTCAATCGCACTAAGCTCTTCTCTTTGAACGTTTTCGATGAGGTTCAGCTGAACTACTTCATCATCGCTGTATTCCCTTATTATGGCGGGAACTTTTTCAAGTTCAGCCTGTTGCGAAGCTCTATATCGTCTCTCACCAACAACAACCTCATATTCGCCATTCACCGGTCTCACAATTATCGGCTCTAGTAGCCCAACCTCTCGTATGCTAGCAGCAAGTTCATTAAGGCGCTCTATATTCATCTCTAACCTTGGGTTAAGTCTGTTCGGATGAATCTTTTTGAGTTCAATCTCCTTGATTATTTCTGACATGGCGACACCAAACTCTCTTTTATTTACTCCAATACTTCTCACTATTTAAAAATTGCAAACATCTCTTAATCTTAAAATCAAAAAGTGAGCCCAAACGAACTTCAATTTCACAAGTCGTTAAAGTCCTATCTGTGCCGCTGACACTTTCAGTCCGTTTAAAGCTATTTCGAAGAACTTCTCCCTCGGAATTCCGATTTCCTCGCAAACGAGGATTCTTTCTCTTTCAGCCCCTCTTGCAAAGTCCTTATCCTTAAATTTCTTGGTGACACTTTCAACTTTCGCGTCTGCCAGCTTTTTAGAAGGCATTACCAAGGCGCATGCCACCAGCAAACCAGAAATTGCGTCAGAAGCAATTAGTGCCTTCTCCATGCGAGTTTCTGGCATTACACCCGTATATTTGAAGTTGTGGGTTTTTATGGCTTTTATAAGCTCGTCAGGCACAAATCCCTTTAAAATCTCTTCAGCCAAAAGGCTGTGCTTTTCAGGCGTCGCTTCAGTTTTCTCATAATCGACATCATGAAGTATGCCGATTAATCCCCACTTGTCTTTGTCTTCTCCAAAATGTTTTGCCACGCTTCGCATTATGGCTTCAACGGCAAGCATGTGATAAACAACATTCTTTTTTGTAACATTTTTTTTGACTAGGTTAAGGGCTTCGTCCCGCGTTAGCAATACTGTCACCTTAAACCTATATTGCGGAAATGTCGCCTTTATAATTTCTCTAAACTGTTAATGCACTACTTATTCAAATTTTCCGTACATTTGGTCTGGAGCCAGTATGTCTGGATATTTATTTCTTAGCATTAAACGTGCAGCAGAACAGAAGTGACACGCATCAGCATAAGCCTCATCGTGGGGTAGACCGAACTTTTCAACCAATGCTACTGGACCGCCACGAACTAAAGGTTCAAGAATCGGATTTTCAGATGGATTGTATTCCTCAGTTATTTTCGAGAATGGCTTCTGCCAAGCGTTGCCGATCGAGATGCCTTGACAAACGTGAACGTATCCGAGAGGGTCTACGTGTACTCTTTCTTGTTTGAGGAAATTTTCGTATGGACATTTTGTGAACTCACGCCAATTTTTCTTGTCTGCCTTCTCGGTCAGTTTTGAGTATGCTCTTCCTCTGTACATTAATGTCCAAGAATCGACCTTTGCTCCTTCCATTTCACTTGAAGGTAGAGGTTCAGTGCCTGGATACTTGACGGAGATTACTCCAGCTTTTATGTTCAAGACTTTTGCAGCTTTCAAAGCATTTCTAACCTCTTCAATTTCCCAGCTTTCCCCATGATAAAGGTCACTGCTCAAGCTTAAATTGACATTTTTAGCTTCAGCTACTGGAAAGAGCCACTCTACAGCATCTTCTGGGCAAGTAGCCCAATAACAGTTTGAAAGAATTTCCACGTGAAAACCGAGGTTCACCGCTTCTTGAACGGTCTTAATCATGATTGGATAGTAAAGGAACGGTTCACCGCCTTCTATTGCAACATAATTTACAGTTCCCAACTTTTTCGCCTCTGCCAAGATATTCCTTATCTGCTTAAGACTAAACGTACCTTTTCCTTTAGGGCTTCCCCAAACAAAGCAGTGGTCACATTCCAAGTCGCATCTATATGTTAGAAGAAAGTGAACACCTTTTAAATTCAATACCGCCACCAATCAAACATTAACGTGTCAATACAATTAAATTTTGCTAAAAAGGAAGAATTTTGTCGAAAAAATGGCAATTTTGCGGCGGAAATGGGTAAAATATATAATCAAGCTCCAATCCTTTTGCTTTAACTCTTAGGTGCAAGCCTTCATGGTTTCAGTGAAGTACAAGGTCACATGGAAAGCCGTCCTTTTTCCACTTATAGGACTAGCAGCCTTCTTCATATACATATACATTTTCAATGTAGATATTTTTCATATCATTGCCATCGTCCAAGGCATAAACCTCTATATTTACTTTTTAGCGGCTGTTGCTGTTTTGCTTGACACATTGTTTTTCACTCTTGCATGGCATTTTTTGCTCAGGTTTTTGTCCGTGAAACTTTCAATAGCTAAGTCGCTGCTTTTCATATGGTTTGGAATATTTATGGATATACTGATTCCCGCAGAATCAATAAGCGGAGAAATCTCAAAAATTTACTTAGTAGCGAAGGAACAGAATGGAACTACTGGAAAGGTTACGGCGTCGCTTGTTGCCCAAAGGCTTATTGGCATGAGTATAAACATCGTCACTCTTTTCTTAGGAGCTGTCCTTTTGCTTATGGAGAAACAGCTCTTCGGAATCATGCTCAACTTGATATTAATCCTCGTTGCATTAACTTTTCTTTTCCTTTTATTGCTCCTGCTTTTATGTATTAAGGAAAAATGGACCCTACAAATAGTAGACGCGATAATACAGTTTGCAGAGTGGATAAGTAGAGGCCGCTGGAAATTAATCATGGTTAGAAAAGAGGTTGTCGGAGCTGCCAAGGGTTTTCATAGCGCAATGAGGGAATTTGGTCATGCTCCCAAGACGCTGGTTATAGCCTCGTCCTTTTCTATTATCTCATGGATTCTAGCCGTAACTATTTTTTATCTGTCATTTTTATCCATTGGATATACTTCCATTAGTTGGAGTGCAATACTAGTGATATGCTCAATTTTTGCGGCAGCGAAATCCGTACCGATAGGTGTTCCTTTTGAAGTTGGTCTACCTGAAATAACGCTGACGACTTTATTCATTTTTGTTGGTGTGCCTCCACAAACAAGCGCAACAGTGACAATCTTGATGAGAATTCTGACGTTGTGGTTTAGGTTTAGCATAGGATTTGTGGCGCAGCAATGGCTTGGAATTAAAGCAATAACTGCGACGGGCAAAAACAATGGAACGGTTATGTCTGAAACGGGAAAAGCCTAAATTTTGCTTTCGCATCATGTCAAAAAGATGATAGAATGCCGATAACAATAGAGGATGCGTCAATTCGTCATTTGGATAAGCTATATGAGATTGAAATGGGATGCTTTGAAAGAGAGGCTTTCACAAAGCAGCAAATTGCCCACTTGCTGACCGATTATAATTCTGTAAGTTTAGTTGCAAAGGTAAACGGCGAAATCATAGGCTTTATCATAGGCACGATATACCTTGAAAGAAACTCGCTAACTGGGCATATACTCACAATAGACATCTCACCCATCCACCGTCGAAAAGGAACCGCACAGAAACTTCTACAAGAAATTGAAAAAATCTTCACAGAAAAAGGTGTTAAAGCATGTCGTCTTGAAGTAAGGGAAGACAACATTGCCGCGTTAAGGCTTTATCAAAAATTTGGATACAAAAAAGTTGCAAAACTTAAAAACTATTATGGAAACGCCCACGGAATATACCTAAAAAAGGATTTAACCTAACCTCCATAATTTTCAGTTTCATTTATTGCCTGTAATAGTGTGAAACTCGAAATATCTGGTTAAATGATGTCCAGAAGGATAAACTATGTGTCAGAAAGAGCGAGGAGATAGGCGATATGGCTACAATGAAGTTTAGCGCGCGCGGGGCTATCATTATTTCAAGAATCATTCTCTTCAACAACTTCCCCTTTTCTATTTTTAGAATGGTTTAATCAGCGGAATATCATTTGCGGGTTTATTCGAGAGAAGTATCACTTAATGCGTTAATCCTACTTAAAAGTTATAATAAGGTCAATCAACCATAAAAAGAAACATTGGGAAAAGAGGAAAGTCAAATGAGTCATATCTATCTTTATACGGGAACTGGAGCGGGAAAGACTACGAATGCTTTGGGTTTGGCACTGCGTTCAATTGGACATAAACGAAAAGTCATCGTAATCCAGTTCTTAAAATGGTGGAAAAACACTGGCGAATATAAGATTCGCAAGATGCTTGCATCCTATTACGAAATTTATCAATTTGGCAGGAGAGGATGGCATGGACTAAGCAATTTAGGTGAAGAAGACAAGAAACTAGCTCACAAGGCCTTAAGATTTGCTGAGAAAATTGTGAAAGAGAAAAAGCCCCATCTGCTCGTCTTAGATGAGGTCAATTTGGCTTTACACTGCAAGCTTCTAGATGTAAAAGAGGTTCTGGAGTTTCTTGACATGATTCCAAAGAAAACTGACGTTGTCTTAACGGGAAGATTCGCCCCGAAAGAACTTATAAACAGGGCAGAATTTGTAAATGAAATTGTAGATGTTAAGTATCCGGAAGAAATGGTTACAACAAGAGGAATACAATATTAAGATCATGATGTGACCTTGAATGATGTTAAGTTTGAAAGAGAATCCGTTTCCACTAATTCTAAATCATGGGTCTCCAGCATCTATATTGCAAGTTTTAAAACTCGTAGACCGTGTGGAAACCTCGGTTGGATTTATGAATCTACTACGTTTAGTCTCGTTACAAAATCATGATGGTGGCTTCCCGAATAATTTTGAATTCAGTAATCCGAGTTCTGTGAAGACCACGTACAGGGTTGCTAGAACACTGACTTACATTGGATTGGATAAGCGTTCGCACACAATAATGTCTGCTATTGATTGGCTTATAAATCAGCAAGAAAAAGATGGGGGATGGCATGAAAATCCCGCTATAATAATACCCAAGTGGATTACGTGGGAATCAACAACTAAAAGCGTGACTTGGTATACATGCCAGATTGCAATGCTCTTAAAAGAATTAGGAATACATGAAACGTCAGCATTCAGAAAGGCTATCTCCTTCTTCGAAAAAACCGAATTGCTTAATGGTGGCTGGTCTTCTGTTTTTGGCATGACGGAGTTAGATGCAGACAGCAGCGTTGGAATAGGCAATTTTTTAGCAGAAATTTATGGAAGAAACTATCCTTCATTTTTAAGGTCAAAAAGAATATTTGAGGAACGAATGTCGGAGCTTGCCGAAAAAGCTTCGCGCGAAGTTATTGATGATGCATATGAGCTAACACATTTGATTTCCGACAAAGTTTCAACATACATGTATAGCATAGATGATACGCGGATTAGAAAAGTCTTAGGAGTGCTTGTTCATGCTCAATGTAAGGACGGAGGATGGAAAACGTTTTATTCTGGTGGAAAATCTGACGTGGCAATGACCGTATACGCCTTGCAAGTTCTTGTTTCTCATGGAATTGTAAAAAAGCAAACTTTACAAGAAATGTTTGACTATGCCGTTAAGGGTTGTTGATCTTGAGCGAAGACGAAGCCATCTGCACTCCATCAGATACTATTCGCTACGTCGCTGAAAACAGGAAAGTTCCAGTAAAAGCCCTAAAAATTCCTCAACGCCTACTATTGACCTACCAAAGAAGCGCATATGAATGTGCAAAGAACCTAGTTAACGGTAAGTCTACTGAATGGATCTACGGTGAAAGCTAGCCTTTCTGCATTGGACGATTTAATCATGTGGAAATTGGAGTCGGCCGCTTTTGGATAGGAGCGCCTGCTGCTGCCTTTACACTTGAGGAAGCAATCGCATGCGAAGCAAAAACAATATTTGAAGTTGGCGTATCTGGAGCCTTGCAGACTTTTCTCCAACCAGGCGACATAATTGTTGTAACAGAAGCGATTCGTGATGAAGGAACCTCACATCATTATCTTCCAACGGAAGTGAAGGTTGAGGCTTCTGCGCGGTTACGAGATAAGCTAATTGAACATTTAATGGATGGGAAAATCAGACATTTCGTTGGTCCTGTTTGGTCTACTGATGGAGTTTACAGAGAAACGCGCAGCAAATTCCGAAGGTTCAGAGATGGCGGCGTTTTAGCCGTGGATATGGAAACTTCTGCAATTTTCACGGTTGCCCAATATAGGAATGTGGAGGCGGCTTCTGTGCAGGTTATTTCGGATGTTTTAACTGAGAACGGATGGTTGCAAGCCTTTGGACATCAATCAGTTAGAGAAAATACAGAAGTTCTGCTAAAAGCTGTTTTAGAGGTTCTTTCAAAAAGTTGAAAAAGCTTAAAGAAGCCACTGCGATTTAGTGTTAATTCTTAGCGGTGAAACATTTGGGCAAGCATAACCATCCTTACATACCGAATTCCCAGCCAGAAATAAAAAAAGAAATAATGCAGGAAATAGGCATAAAAAATATTGATGAACTGTATGCAGATATTCCTGAAAAATACCGTTTAAAAAAACCTCTGAATATTCAAGAGGCTTTATCGGAATTTGAAGTTAAGAGGCACGTTGAAAACTTACTTTCAAAAAATAAGACATGTAACGATATGCCGGTGTTTTTGGGTGCTGGGTGCTGGCCCCATTATGTGCCGGCGGTTGTGAAGGAAATTGTTCAACGCAGCGAATTCCTTACAGCCTACACGCCTTATCAGCCTGAAATTTCGCAGGGCATGCTCCAAGCCCTTTTTGAGTATCAGAGCATGATTTGCGAGCTAACAAGCATGGATGTTGCCAACTGTTCCATGTATGATTGGGCTTCAGCTTTGGGCGAAGCCGCTTGCATGGCAGCCCGTATAACGAAGCGAAGAGAGATTTTAATTCCCAAAATTATTCATCCAGAAAGGGCTGCAACGCTGAAGGTTTATACTGAGCCTCCTGGAATAATGATTGAACAAGTAGCATATGAAAGAGAAAATGGACAAATAAACCTTGAAGATTTAAAAAATAAAATTTCTGACAAGACAGCAGCCGTTTACATGGAAAATCCATCCTATTTAGGCTTCATTGAAACGCAGGTTGACGAAATCAGTAAAGAGGCGCATGCGCACGGCGCCCTTTTCATAGTGGGCGTTGACCCGACTTCGCTGGGAATTCTAAAACCGCCAGGCGAGTATGACGCGGACATTGTAATTGGTGAGGCTCAACCTCTTGGAAACGCGATGAATTTTGGCGGTCCGCTTTTGGGAATATTCGCTTGCCGTGGCGATATGAATTTGATTAGGCAGATGCCCGGTCGCATAATTGGATTAACAACATCCATGAATGGTAGTGGGCAAGGTTTTTGCATGGCTTTGCAGACTCGGGAGCAGCATATTAGACGAGAGAAGGCAACATCTAACATCTGTTCTAACGAAGCCTTATGCGCCGTTGCTTCCGCTGTTTACATGGCTTTACTTGGCCCTCAAGGCATATGCGAACTTGGCGAAACAATAAGTTACAAGGCTAATTATGCCATGCGCCTAATTTCAGAAATAGACGGCGTAAAGGCACCAGTTTTCAAATCTGCTCACTTTAAAGAGTTCACAGTTAATTTTGACAAGGCTGAAACAAGCGTTAAAGAGGTTCATAGAAAACTTTTGCAGCGTGAAATTCATGGCGGCAAAGACATTTCAAAAGAGTTTCCAAAGCTTGGCCAAACAGCCCTTTATTGTGTGACTGAAATCCATTCAGGGGAGGAAATTGAGCGTCTGGCAGAAGCGTTAGATGAAATTTTGGCTGGAAGGTGAAAATGAATGTTTAAGCAGGCAAACTGGAATGAGCAGGTAATTTTTAACCTTGGAAGGAATGGGCGAAGAGGACACGTTCTACCCAAAGTGGAAGAAGAAGTTAAAAATGTTGTTGGAATTTTGGACACCCTTATGCCAAATAACATGCGGCGCACAAGTCAACTTAGGCTTCCAGAGCTTTCAGAGATTGAAGTTACCCGCCATTTCATGCGTTTGTCGGAAATGAACTATGGAGTTGATTCTGGTTTGTATCCGCTTGGAAGCTGCACAATGAAGTATAACCCCAAAATAAATGAACAGCTCGCGAGTTTGCCAACAATGGGCATGCTTCAACCTTATCAAGATGAGAGCACCGTGCAGGGCATCCTTGAAATTCTCTATAGGCTTGAGCGTTGGCTTGCTGAGATAACAGGCACTTATGAGGTTTGTTTGCAGCCTGCTGCTGGTGCCCACGGCGAGTTTTTGGGAACTTCGCTGATGAGAGCATATCACAAGTTTAACGGGGAAGGTGAAAGGCGAAGCGAGGTCATTGTTCCAGACTCAGCCCACGGCACAAATCCCGCAAGCGCAGCCATGGCTGGATTCAATGTTGTGGTTGTTCCATCTGATGATGAAGGCTGTGTTAGTTTGGGGGCTTTGAAGGCGGCTGTTTCTGAAAGGACAGCGGGTTTAATGCTTACCAATCCTAACACCCTTGGAATTTTCGAGAAGAACATTGAAGAAATAGCCAAAATTGTCCACCAAGCTGGAGGATTACTTTACTATGATGGCGCAAACTTGAATCCCATATTGGGTAAGGCTCGACCAGGCGACATGGGCTTCGACATAGTCCACATAAACATCCACAAAACCTTTAGCACGCCTCACGGTGGGGGCGGCCCTGGAGCCGGACCAGTTGGCGTTTCTGAAGAATTAGCCAAGTTTTTACCTGTTCCCCGCATAGTTTTTGATGGTGCATGTTACCGCTTAGACTATGATAGGTCACATAGTATTGGAAAAATTCGAAGTTTTTATGGAAACGTTGCGGTTTTGTTGAAGGCTTACGCTTACATTTTAAGTTTGGGCTTTGAAGGATTAAAGGAAGCGGCTGAAGTCTCTGTTTTGAATGCTAACTACCTAATGAAGAAGCTTAGAGGGATTAGGGGTTTGACGCTTCCATACAACAGTGAAAAACCAAGAAAACACGAATGCGTCTTCAGCGCAAAACCTTTAAAAAACGAGACTGGCATTTCAGCCTTAAACATTG